>OFFN01000599.1_pt1 | contig 27746 bp, 22 predicted proteins | sample 1521381 | NCBI WGS metagenome assembly OFFN01 (sample SAMEA3504112, study PRJEB24116) | mouse gut metagenome | biome: mouse gut; feature: mouse-associated habitat; material: faeces | place: Denmark | collected 2011 | reverse complement strand
GTTTAATTATTTAACCGATTAGTGTCCTCCAAAATTTTTAGTGGACACTAATGATATTACGTTACTAATGAAGTTGAAGGGACTTCTTAGGCAAAATTAGCAAAAAATGAGCTAACGGCCAAGAGAATAATCCAAAAACGACAAAATGGGCAGCCCAAAGGCTTGTCGTGCCTTGAGCGTTTACAATCACATGAGCAGATATATTGACGCGGGTGCTTACAATAAATGGCGGGGCAACCATCCTCTCTTCAGAGGTTGCCCCGCCAAACTTAAAGTGTCGATAATAAGTCGGTAAGTAGCTGTTCAAATGTCAATCGGCGGCGACGATGCGCATATCGGTCGGCCAATTGAGGGTCAATCCTGCGGTCAATCAGCCGAGGTTGGGGTTATACTTGCTCCATTCGCTGATGGGGGGCATCACACCGAGTTCGATGACCTCATCGCGCAGAGCGCAGAGGTGGCGGTAGCTCTCCTCGAGAGCCTTCTCCTCGTCGGGGGTACCCTTGACGGGAGTGACGGTTACACCATCCTTGCTGACGGTGGTCTCCATGGCCATCATGATGTGCTGGAAGCGGTCGTTGTTGACATAAGTGCCTACCGGCCAGCGGAAAGTGCCACCACCCATAGCAGCCGCAATCATCTCGATAGAGAGGTATGCCGGGCTCTGGAAAGAGCTGCGTCCGCGCAGGTCGATGATGTTCTTGCCACCCTGGATGACGCGCACCTTCATCTCCTCCCAATCCTTTTCGGGGAGGCGTTCGGTGCCGATGATTTCGGTAAGGGGTTTGCCATCGACTGTGGCCGTAGATGCATACACAGCCATCTGCTCGCCGTGGCCGCCGAATGTGCGGCAATTCTTGATTTCATCAGCCGGGAGATTGAAATACTTGGCCAACTCATTGCGCAGACGTGTTGAGTCGAGTGCCGCCAGCGTGGATACCTGCGAGGGCTTCAGACCCGAATAGAGCAGAGTGATGAGGCCTGTGATGTCGGCGGGGTTGAAGATTACCACGATATGTTTCACATCGGGGCAATACTCCTTCACATTCTTACCAAACTCCTCGGCGATGGCCGCATTCCCCTTCAGCAGATCCTCGCGGGTCATGCCGGCCTTACGGGCCGCGCCACCTGAGTTGACGATATACGCAGCTCCGGTAAGGGCCTCCTTGATATCGGAAGTATATGTGAGGTTAAGCCCCTCGAAGCCGCATTGCAGCAGCTCCTCAGCCACCCCCTTCAGGCCGGGGGCATAGGGGTCGTAGAGACAGATGTTGGGGGTGAGGCCCATCATGATGGCAGTCTGGGCCATGTTTGAACCGATCATGCCGGCTGCGCCGACGATGACAAGCTTGTCAGTTGTGAGGTATGACATTGTTGTTGATAAATTTAAGGTCTGACCTCCGCATCAGTGCAGGGTAAGACCCATGATACGGAGATTGAATAAAAACTCTTGTATTATCGGAACAATGAGAGCTCCTGATTGGTTTTATAATCAAAGACTCATTTAGACTTTTTAATGTATCAGGTAGTCATCCGTGACGCCCGTATGGGGTTGGATACCTGACCTATAAGGAGTTGGATGCATGTCTTGAGATAGTGGTTGTCAGAACAATCTTTACAGACTCTGGAAAATTGTTTGAACAACTTTAAATAACCCGATTGACAGGAGGCAATATAATATGAAGCATATAAATAGAATCGCATCAATAGTGGCACTGGGTGTGGCTTTCGCTCTACCCGCCATGTCGCAGAACAGTGTGCCCGCTCCCGGCTCGGGAGGAGGTTTTAACCCTAATCCGGCCAACGGTATAGGCTGGAATCCCGGCCCGGCCGCAAGCTCAGCGCCTGCACCCGGAGCGGGGGGAGGCTATCGTCCCGGTGGCGGAATGGCATGGGGGAATCCGTGGGGTCCCGGTCCGGGAATGGGTCCGCAGGTAGTGGTCAATCTGAATCCCGGCTTTGTGAGCGGCATGAACTCCGGTGTCTGCAATGTGGTGGGTGTGGGTTATGACGCGCAGGGAATCTGGCGCACCATACCGATGACCGTAAGCTACAACTGGAATGGCGCCCAATACAGCGTACAGGTGCTCAATGCCTGGAATCCCTGGACCGATATGTGGAACCGTGGCGTAGACGCCTCAGCCTACAACACGGCCTATTATCTTCGTGGCACCACCTATGACTTCTATACCGTGCTCTCTACCGGCACATATTACTTCAATCTCTGAAGCCGCAAAGCTGTAGATAAATAGAACCTTTATATGCCTGTATAAAAATACGAAACCGTAAATCAATACAAGCTATAGATAAATACATAAGAGAGCCGAAACTCACTGATTCGAGTTTCGGCTCTCTTATGTAAAGATTGATAGTCGGGATTCGCAGCGTCAGTTGAGCTGAGTCCTGATGGAGTGATTTTAGAAGTCAGACTCGCCGTAGCCGGAATTGTCTATCGGCTCAGCCATGTCAGCCTTGTCGGCTTTGACGCGCATGTTGCCGAAGGAGTATTTGATGGTGAGGCGAATGTTGCGGCCGCCGCGCCAGCGTTCGCTATACTGGGTGTAGTCGGTGCCGTCGACGGTGCTCTTGAACTTTCGCGAGTCGAAGAGGTCGCGGCAGCTGAGCGAGAACGACCAGTCGCCGAGATTCTTGCGTATGCCGAGGTCTACCGACCATCCGCCCTGGCGGCTACCCTGTGCGGTAAGCATCTTTGAGGCATAGCGTCCGGTAGCCTGCACCGAGAGACTCCAGGGGAGTTTGACCGAAGCCATCATGCTGGCATCCCAGGCGAAAGAATTGCGCTTCACACCCGAGAGGTCGAAGGTCTTCCCCTCTTCAGACTGGTAGGTGGTCTGCCAGGCTGAGATATGATTGTTGTAGAGGTTGACGGTGGTGGTGAGGTCGAGACACTTGAAGAGATTATTCTTGCTCACAATCTCGACACCCGAGTCTGCCATGCGCCCGATATTGTCCCAGGTGGTATACATCACATTGCCGTCGAGGTATGAGATGCGGTTCATGTTGTTGCTGCTCTGGCGATAGTAGGCAGAGATGGAGATCATGTGCATTGTCCATGACTTCAGATAGTTGAGCTCGAAGGAGTTGGTATACTCCGGTTCGAGTTCCGGATTACCGAAGCTGATGTTGGAGGGGTCGGAGATGTCGCGGAAAGAGTTGAGCTGACCACCCCAGGGTCGGCGGATTCGGCGTGTGTAGTTGAGCTGGATCTCATTATCCATCGGCAGCGAGTAGCTCAGAAAAGCCGAGGGGAAGAGTGCGAAATTATTTTTCTTATACCAATTCACCTCATCACGACTCTCTGCATAACCGAGCGACTTGGTGCGCACCTGCCAAGCCTCACCGCGCAGACCGGCCGAGAAGCTGAAGTCCTTGACCTTGCCGCCCAGTGTGAGATATAGGGCGGAGATATTGTTCTGGTAGATGAAGCGGTTGTAGAGGTCTTCGGCCACGGCCATAGATTCAGGGTCGGTGCCCTGAAGGGTGTTGACCGGAGTATTCTCGTGGTTGTAGTTGCCCTGGTATCCGCTCTCGAGTTTGAGCCAGGGGAGAATCTGATTTGAATAGTCGAGTTTGGCCTCGATATTATTACTTGAGATATCCTGAGCCTGATCTTGATAGAGATCTGAATCATCAATCAGGGGGTCATCGAAAGTGTAGGCCTCATGATAGGTGTTGCTGTTGGGTCCACCCCAGTGGCTGTAGCCCACATTCATGTCGAGAGTATGGTTCTTGCTCCATTCATGGCGGTAGCCCAGTTCGACATGGGCGTTGCGCATGTCGCTCTTTGATGTCGAGAAGTCGGTGTTTGAGGTCCAGTGAGAGGGGAGGTTAGAGGTGTAACGGGTGTCGGTGTATCCCCATCTGTGGCCAAACATTCCGAATGCCGAAGCTGAGAACTGGTCGGCATCAGTGAGATGGTAGGTTGTGCCGAGTCGTACGAACACGTTATTGCCGTGGTTGCGGCTTTTGCCATCAGAGTTCAGGAATCCTCCATCATTGTAAGAGCGCTCAGAGAGCGAGCCGCCGGTGTTGTGGCGCATGCGGAAGCCCACACTTGCATACGACTCCCATTTAGATGAATTATAGTTGAAGCTGACATTAGCGTTGCCACCGCCACGAGTGTCGGCGCCGATCTCGGCCGAACCGAAATAACCACTGCGGCGGTCCTTCTTCAGTATGATGTTGATAATGCCCGAAGTGCCTTCGGGGCTATACTTGGCCGAGGGGTTGGTGATGACCTCGATGCTCTCGATGGTCTCGGCGGGAATCTGTTCGAGAATCTGCGCGCGGTTGTCGGCAGTCAGGCCCGACTCCTTGCCATTGATCCACACGGTGACACTCGAGTTGCCTCGGAGCGACACCTCGCCATCCTGGTCGACCTCGACCGAAGGGATAGACTCGAGCAATTCAGAAGCCGACTGTCCGGCGGCAGCGATATTGGCATCGACCTGAAACACCTTCTTATCGAGTTCGAAGCGCATTTGCGAACGCACCCCCTCGACCACGACTTCCTGAAGCACCTTTGTGTCATCGGCCAGCCGAAGGTCGCCGATGTTTACATTCTGTCCGCCCACAGTGACGGGGCGTTCCTGATCGATGCTGCCTACAGATGATATTTTCACAATATATTTGCCATCCTTCACTTTCGGAAGGGTGAAGCAGCCATCGAGGTCGGTCTCGGTGCCGATGGTCAGCGGATTCCCTTTGGAATCGAGCAACTGCACAGTTGCGAAGTCAATCGGAGCGCCGGTCTCTTTATTGATGGCGCGGCCGGAAATTGCCCCGTCGGCCATGGCGGTCAGAGCCATAGAACCGAGTCCGAGGGCCAGGATTGATCTCATATTAGAGTTCATAGTGGAAGATAATGATTTCAAAAACGCGAATTTCTAAGATTCAGAACCCTACCTTGATGCAGTGGAGTCATATATACTTTTTGACTACAGTGGAAGAAAAAGGGTCATACGGAAATTATGACTCCCGGAAGCGTGAAAAGTTTACTTCCGGGAGTCAAAATATTTGTATTGTTATGGTCGATGGTCAGATTTCTATGGCGAGCCGCACATTAAACTGTCGGCGTGTGAGGTAATTGGGCACTGCATATTGAAGATTGTTGACATCGGTGACCCAATAGTAGGAGCTGACGTTGGTCATGTCGAAGAGGTTGAAGCAATCCAGACCGATGATGATGCTTTTGAAATGGCGCCAGAAATTATATGGCCGCACTCCATCGGAGGGTGCCCCGACGAGCTGATACGAGAGTCCGACATCCACGCGCTTATAAGCCGGGGCGCGGAAGTAAGCCCTGTCGCGGGTGATGCGCGGCGCGGTCATGGTCAGACCATCAGAGAGGACTCCCCGCAGCGAGAACCGCAGTTTCGGGAATTTCGGGAAATAATCTGTAAAGAAGAGTCCCACCGAGTAGCGTTGGTCAGAGGGGAGAGGCACCTTCTTGCCATTCAGGGTCTGCTGGGTCTTCATCAGCGAGAATGTGATCCACGAATCCGAACCCGGCACGAATTGACCGAAGAGCTTGAAATCGAGCCCCATGATATATCCCTTCGAGTCGTTGATGCCCGAATAATTGATTTTCAGGTTATCGTACTCGTAAGAGATTAGCCGCGACAGATTCTTGTAGTAAGCCTCGCCGGTGAGCTTGAAGGGGCGGTTCATCATGCGGAATGTGTAGTCGGTGGCCAGCACGAGCTGGATGCTCATAGGCGATTTGATATCGCGGTTGAGAGTGATGTAGGAGTTGCCAAGCGCATCACTCTGGGCCATGCGGTATTCCTTATAGAATGGAGACTGGTAGTAGAGACCTACGGCCGCGCGGTAATTCCAATGATTGTTGGTGGTAGGCACGATATTGAGGTTCACGCGTGGCGACACGAGAAACTCCTTATTGAAATCCCAATAAGAGAATCTGACGCCACCGTTGAGGGTGATGTAGGCCTTCGGCGTGTCGAAGTATACGGCATCTTCGGCATAGAAGGCCAGTCGGTTGGTGGCTATGTCCTGGCGCGATGAGAGATTATAGATAAGGTGCACCCCCTCGGGCTGGGTGGGGAGAGAATAGCCTGCGGAGTCGCGCCATTCCCACTCTTTGGTGCGGTCATGAAACTTTTCGTTCTGATATATCAAGCCATATGAGATGTTGTTGCTTTTGATGACAGTGGTGCCTTTGAGGGCTGCCTGGAATACGGATGCCCGCAGACGGTTGCGCGAATGCTCCATATATTTGCCCACACCTAATTCGCCCCCGACGGCCTCGTCGCCTCCAGCTCCGGCCTGGTCGAGCCAATACTCGCCCGAGATGTCGTAGCTCACCAACTCATTGCTCTGGAAGCCTGAGAGCTGCAGACTTAGCGAAGTGGCGCGGTTGAGTTGATAGTTGGCTGAGAAGGAGGCCAGATAGGTCTCAAATCTGTCGCGCTCCTCACCATCGAAGTATACCTTGAACTGCTTTGTGTCCATCGACGTTCCGAATGATGTCTCGCGGTCAGCCGGAATGAAGTTGTAGTGGTTGAGCGAGATGTTGCCCAGCAGATTGAACGATAGTTTCTCGGTGGGGCGGTAGGTGATGTTGGTCTGATAATCGAAATAGAGAGGGTCATACTCGCCGCGTGTCTCCAGCGAACTAAGCAGCGAGTTATTCTTTTTAAGGCGCAGGCCATGCAGTTGCGAGAATTTAGAGCTGCTTTGACCGAAAGTTAGCGAGGCCCCCATAAGAGAGGCCGCGATTGAGGCCTCGATGGCCTCCGGGTCGCGGTATGTGATGTCGAGAGCCGACGACATCTTGTCGCTGTATCGCGCCGGGAATCCACCGGTAGAGAACCGTATGTTGCCCACCATATCCGGATTGATAATCGACAGACCCTCCTGTTGTCCGCTTCTTACAAGCTGCGGCCGATATATCTCAGTGCCATTGATATACACTGAGTTCTCATCAAACGATCCCCCTCGCACAGAATATTGCGAGCTCATCTCATTGCTTGAGTTGACGCCTGCCATAGTCTGGATCATGGCCTCGACCGAGCCCCCTGACACATCTGGCGAGGTCTTGAAGCTCTCCTTGTCGATCGACTGCATGCCATTGATATTCTGTCGGAAACCGGTCACCTCCACCTCGGCCAGCTCCTGAGCCTCAGTGGGGAGTTTGACATTGATGGTGAGGTTGCCTTTGGGGTCAATCAGTTTCCTGGTCACCGTCTTGAAACCGATGCAGGAATAGATCACTTCGAGAGTGTCCTTGGCCGCCACAGAGAGCGAGTAGTTGCCCTGCAGATCGGAGTTGGTGCCGATTGAGGTGCCGGCAATCCGGATGGTGGCGAATTCCACCGGTTTCTCCTCCTGATCGGTCAGTTTGCCCTCAATCTTGATATTCTCAGCCAGCATTGGCAGAGCGAAGGCCATCATGATGAGGGGGAATATATGTAGAATCAGATGCGGTCTATACATGATGCGATGTGTCATTATCTTAGAAACGCCAATGGCTATGGATTATTTTATTAATGAAGTTGTTTAAACTTTTTACGAAAAAACATAAAATGAAGTACATTTTTTTCTTCAAAAGTTTAAACAACTTCAATAGATTCAATAGCGCGGAAGGTAGAAGTATCGCGAATTTTTGGTAAATTTGTAGTCTGATATGGTGTTGTGGCCTCCGGCAACGCACATCTATGAATATAACCAAACGACATAAAGCATAAAATAATGGCACAGAAACCCTCCATACCCAAAGGTACACGTGACTTCTCACCGATTGAGATGGCACGCCGCAACTATATCTTCGATACCATCCGCGAAGCCTTCGGGCTCTTTGGATACAAACAGATTGAGACCCCCTCGATGGAGAATCTCTCTACCTTGATGGGTAAATATGGCGAGGAGGGCGACAAGCTGCTGTTTAAGATTTTGAATTCGGGCGACTTCATGAAGAGCGTCAACCATGCCGATATCGAGAATGGCAATCTGCCGAAACTCACCAATCAACTTTGCGAGAAGGGACTGCGCTATGACCTGACAGTCCCCTTCGCCCGCTTTGTGGTGCAGCACCGCGCAGATCTGCAGATGCCCTTCAAGCGCTTTCAGATTCAGCCCGTGTGGCGTGCCGACCGTCCGCAGAAGGGTCGCTACCGCGAGTTCTATCAGTGCGACGCCGATGTGGTCGGCTCAGACTCTCTTCACAATGAAGTCGAGCTGCTCTCGCTGATTGATTTCGTTATGGTACGGCTCGGAATCAATGTGGCCATCAAGCTTAACAACCGCAAGATTCTTGCCGGCATAGCCGAGGTGCTCGGTGCTGAAGATAAGATTGTGGATATCACGGTGGCCATCGACAAGATTGACAAAATCGGACTTGAGAATGTCAACAGGGAGCTCCTTGAAAAGGGATTGTCGGAAGATGCCATCTCGCGTCTCGAACCGATACTGACCCTCACCGGCAGTAATGCCGAGAAACTCGACCGTCTGGGCTCGCTGCTCTCAGCATCTGAAGAGGGAATGAAGGGTCTGGCTGAACTGCGCGAAGTGCTCGAAGGTATTGAGGCCCTCGAGCCGAAAGCTGATGTGGAGGTAGACTTCTCGCTTGCACGCGGACTGAACTATTACACCGGCACAATCATCGAGGTCAAGGCCAAAGATGTAGAGATAGGCAGCATCACCGGCGGTGGTCGCTATGATAATCTGACAGGAGTGTTCGGTATGCCCGGACTCTCCGGCGTAGGCATAAGCTTCGGAGCCGACCGCATATATGATGTGCTCAATCAGCTCAATCTCTATCCCGATGAGATTTCGGCCTCGGTCAAGGTGCTCTTCATCAATTTTGGGAAGGCCGAGGCGCGCCGCGCAGAGCAAATCATAGCCGTGCTGCGCCGCGCCGGTATCAGCGCTCAGCTCTATCCGGATGCTGCCAAGATGAAGAAGCAGATGAACTATGCCAATGCCGAGGGGGTGCCGTATGTGGCCATAATCGGCGAAGATGAACTCAAGGATGGCAAGGTGACGCTCAAGAATATGTCGACGGGCGACCAGCAGCAACTCACATCCGAAGAACTTGTGGAGCTTCTGGGTGCCAAATAAGGCCCGGCAGCTGCATTAAAGACAGTTTACTGATGAAAGATCTGATCAGCGAGCAGCAATTCATGCTCAAGCAGCCCTCGGCACCTCGGCGCACACCGAGCGATGCCTTCTACTTCAGACTCTCCAACCGGTTGGCCACCATCATCGAGAGCAGACATCTGCTTGCAGGGTGGGATCAATCACTGCGTCTGAGAGTGGCTCTGGCCCTGACTGGGTATATCCAGGATATTCTGACCGATGCGGGGATATGGCGGTCGTTTACAGAGCGCTGCCATGTGCTCTATGGTTGTTATGTGCCGTTCTATCCTGAGCCTGAGGATTATATCCCGCATGAACTCAATGAGATAGATGTGAGATTCCTCATATGGTATACACTGTCGATGAACAGCGATGAGCGCCGGGTGTGGAACCCGGCCGACCCCGCCATCGAAGAGGCCTCACGTCAGCTCCATGCCGAACTCGACAGAGTCTATGATGACCCTGACACCCCGATGCCTGATGACTACAACATTGCCAAAGGACTCGAGGTGGCAAATCCGGAAGAGGCCGATGAGGTGTTTCACTTCGGACATTGGCTCTTCATGCATTGTTATCTGATGACCCCGGCTTATGCAATGACCCTGGCTCAGATAATGAGCGATCCCGAATTGCGCAAGGGGCAGGACATGGAGCGACTGCGGAAGGTGCTCGAGGAGTCGATGATGGATGACCCCACCGGCCCGCTGGCCCTCTATCTACATGAGTGGCTCTATCTGATACTCGAAGGGAAGATGCCGCCGGCCCCCAAGCGTAGTCAGAGTGATGAGGAGGAAGCTGAAGACCATCCATGGTATACGGCATTCATGCGGGCAAATGACGGAGTGCCTATCCGGTTCTTCCATACCTACGCCGAGCTCAACCGCTTCTTTATCGAAGCTCTGGGCTGGGATGAAGGTGAGAATCTTCCGCACCTCAAGAATGCGTCGGATTTCGTGTTGCTCGTAAATCAGAAGAAGGGTATGCTCTGTGCGGCAGGCGTGGCGAAATGTATCCGTCTGCCCGAGAATCCCTGCTATGATGCTGAGTTTGCCCGCGAGAATGCAATCGACCTTCTGACTGTGCGTGGAGTTTGCCCGGCCGACCTCCTGCATTATGTGCTTGAGCGGAAGGGATTGCCCGATGCACACTTCCCCGGCACTGCAGATGCCGGGCTTGTGGAGCGCAATGCCGACTTCATAGCCCGCTGCTATCTGCAGAAATACTATCGCGGCGACTGACCCTCCCCCTCATCGCCGGCTTTGAAATCTATCTGACTTTATCATACATGAAAATCTCAAGAATTCTTACGATGCTCGCGCTCAGTGCAGCAGCACTCGGCGCGCAGGGGCAGACTACCCGTGAGGAGATGGCTGCCGACCTTAACAAGACCGGAGGCGTATACTACGCCTATCCGGTGACTGAAAGCCACAACACCCCGGCTCCGAAGGGTTATGAACCTTTCTATGTGTCGCATTACGGGCGCCATGGCTCGCGTTATCTAATCTCTGACCGCGATTATAAGTGGGTGGCCGATAAATTGCATGAGGCTGATGCAGCGGGTGCGTTGACTCCTCTCGGCGTCGATGTCATGCAGCGTGTGGATTCGCTGATGCAGGAGACCCGACTGCGCGGCGGCGACCTTTCGCCGCTCGGAGTGCGTCAGCACCGAGGCATAGCAGAACGTATGTATGCGGCGTATCCACAGGTGTTTCGTAATGATGCCGAAGTGTCGGCCCGAAGCACTCTCGTGGTGAGATGCGTGCTCTCGATGGATGCTTTCTGCGAGCGCCTCAAGGAGCTGAATCCGCGTTTGCAGATGACTCGCGAATCATCGCAGCGCTATATGGATTATCTCTGCCATCACTCTGATGCCAGCAATGCATGGCGCGATGATCCCAATAATTATAAAGAGGAGTACCGCAAGTTTGAGGAGAGTCATACCAATCCTGACCGCCTGATGTCGACGCTCTTCTCAGACCCGAAATTCATAGCCCGCAATGTCAATCCGCATGAGATGATGTGGGGCCTTTACTGGATTGCCTCAGGCATGCAGGATGTGGAGACAGATCTGACATTCTATGACATCTTCACTGGCGATGAGCTTTTTGATCTGTGGCAGTGCTTCAACTATCGTTTTTATGCCGGTGATGGCAATTATGCGGGGAGCGATGGGCTGATAATCTACAATGCAGCCCCCTTGCTCCGCAATATCATTGAGAGTGCTGACGCTGCTATTGCCTCCGCCAAACCTTCGGCTACATTGCGCTTCGGGCATGACGGCAACCTTATACCTCTGGCGGCCCTGATGCATCTTGAGGGGTGCGACTTGGTAGAGGAGGACCCTGAAAAGTTCTACACGGCATTCTCTGATTGGAAAGTAGCTCCGATGGCCGGCAATATGCAGATGATATTCTTCCGCGACCCGCGCCATCCCGAAAAGGATGTGCTCGTGAAATTCATGCTAAATGAAGAGGAGAAGCGCATACCGGTTGAGACTGCCGACTTCCCCTTCTATCGCTGGGATGATGTGAAAGAGTATTACCAGACACAAGTGCTCACACGCGATTGAAAAATGTGGGGCACCGTTGTGAATTCATCGGTGCCCCGCTTAAATAGTCTGCACCTCCATCTGGCCATTTGGCCTGACGGAGGTGCAGACTATATTTTGAGAGGGGGAGAGAATCAGTTAAGGCGTCCGGTTATGGCCCGCAACCGCAGTTTACAGACTCCGAACACTGCTTCGCCGAATATTCCTGAGTTCATCTTGCTTGTGCCGAGCTGGCGATTGACAAAGATAATCGGATGCTCTACAATCTTGAATCCAAGTTTATGGGCCTTGAACTTCATCTCAATCTGGAATGCGTAGCCTTTGAACTCGATTTTATCGAGATTGATGGTCTCGAGCACCTTGCGGCGGTAGCATACAAAGCCGGCAGTGCTGTCGCGCAGGGTCATGCGTGTGATAGTGCGCACATAGGCAGATGCGAAGTATGACATCAGTACGCGTCCCATGGGCCAGTTGACTACATTCACACCTGAGATGTAGCGTGAGCCCACACATACATCGGCCCCCCGGTCTTTGCATGTGTGGTAGAGATGCGTCAGGTCGGCTGGATTATGCGAGAAATCGGCATCCATCTCAATGATGAATTGATAGTCGCGTTTAAGAGCCCATTTGAAGCCATGGATATAGGCTGTGCCGAGGCCAAGTTTACCCTTGCGGGTTTCAAGATTGACACGCCCGGGATATTGCTTCATTTTTGATCTGACAGCATCGGCAGTGCCATCCGGCGAACCATCATCAATGATGAGCAGGTCGAACCCATCGGGGAGCGCCATGACCGTGTCAATCATCTTCTCGATGTTTTCGATTTCGTTGTATGTGGGTATAATTACCAGAACGTCACTCATAAGTTGCTATGATTAACTTCACGGGAGTGAAAATGGGATGATATCAACAATGTTGTCCTAACAACTTCGTTATCTCATCAGTCGGCGGGTTCAATTTACAAATTGACTTATCTTCACTCTCACCAAAGTGCAAAGTTAGCAAAAAAACATGAGAAACAGGGTTGGCCGGTGGTATTTTTTTTAGATGTCGTGGTATTGCCAATTGCCGATTGCATATGGCAGTTGTGTAGTGCACTTATATAAGGGCTCTTTAAAAAGCCACGTTGAATTTGCGCAGCATCTCTACGGGGTGATAAGATTCCTTTGCATAACGCAATCCCGGGTCGCCGGCGTCATCCTCACGGTTGATATATTGTATTTCGGGATGCAGCCCGCACATATATGCTGCAAATGACTTGTTGATCATCTCAAATCCGCCCGGCACATCGCGCAGAGCCTTTTCGATATGAATGAAGAGGGTATCACCCTTGATGTCGCCGATTGTGAAGGCAAGCAAGTTGCCTTGTGCATCGCGGAGGACGCCACCGGAGAGTACAGGGTCGGCATCGGCCATATATCCAAGCATCTCACGGTTGAGTTGTCGTTCGGTAGTGGCCATCGGTGTGTCATCACCTTCAGCATCAATCGCGTCCATAAATTGCAATGCCTCGGGCACATCATCGGGCGTCATGGGTGAGAATGTGTAGTCTGGATATGCAGCGAGAAACTGATTGACATGATTGCGCTTTTTCCCATATTTCTTACCTGACAGAGTCGACAGTGATGCAGCCGAGTAAAGATAATCGGCCCAATCAGGGAGTTCCTCAACCGATGAAGGCTGCAGATCCCGGAATTCATCGATGGCGTATTCAGGCACGGCACTGAATATCAAAGGTATCCCTTCGGCAATGCAATAGTCTTTAAGGATGGCCACACTCATCGACAATGGCATTTTGCCCACCGGCAATGAGAACGCCACCTTCGAGACATCGCTTTCGACCCGGCCTTTGATAAAAAGTGTATCATTCAGAATAGCAAATTCATAGTGAAAATAATCCACCCACATCAAGGTACCGCCATACGAGAAATCAGTGGTGCGTCCGGATTCTCTCTGCAGGAAACTCCATACCAATTGCATGTTGTCGGGGGTGATGCGTTTGAAATCGAGTTGGGCCGCCAGCGCCTTTTCTGCTTCCGAAGCAAAAGAATGTCGGTGCAAATCATTGCAAAATGTATAATAATCAGAGGCGGCAGCCGAGGCGATGGCCGGCGAACGCAGAATCATATGGTTGTTCATAGTGGGATACTTTATAAATTATATAATCAAAAATTGTGCCAGTCCACGGCTGCGTCATCCATGGCTTTATAGAGTGTAGCGAGTAGGTAACAGCGAGATAATTCAGCTGACATCTACGAGTCTCGCTTGCATTCAGCCCGGAGCTGGCATGTAAGTATCTTTTGAGGGATACTTACTTGGTTTCGACTATATAACATCTTGCAGGTGCCTGTGGTTTGAGGCTCAGCTCAATCATCCTGCCGGTAGGGTTGAGAGCCTCGAGATGGGAGAAGATAGTTGATGGTGACTCGCAGACGTCATGAGAGAGAAATGGCCTATAAAATCAAAAGGCCATCCTTCGCAGGATAGCCTTTTGGTGATCCGTGCAGGATTCAAACCTGCAACCTTCTGATCCGTAGTCAGATGCTCTATTCAATTGAGCTAACGGACCCTGCAATCGTTCCCGATTTGCGATTGCAAAATTAGTGTTTTTTTTACAACTGACCAAATTTTTTCAGCTATTTTTTTCACTTTTTTTAATCCGGTACGTCAATCCGCATTCACCGGATATGCCGGCAATCGGTGCAGCAAGCTTTGTCACAGTGGTTTGCACCCGTCTGACCGAGTCCCATCGGGAGGCTATGCGGGCAGATATGGTTCGCACCACGGTCTCGAGCAAGAGCCATTCCTCTCCCATCACCGCCTTTATTTCTTCATAAATGTCGGCATAAGAAATTGTGGTATCGAGATTCTCATCCTCGAAATGCGAGGCATCATTATCTACCTCCACATCGACTATGAACTCGTTCCCGATAAGCCGCTCCTGCTCCATGACCCCGATATTTGAATAAAACCGGAGTCCGGACAGAGTGATCCGGAATTCTTCCGTTTCGTTCATTCTTATTTACATTCGGTTTCGCATCCTTGTTCGGGTATCTTGTCGATGCGACGCTGATGACGCCCACCCTCAAACTCTGCCTCAAGGAACGCGTCCACTATGTGGCGGGCAAGATCTTCGTCAATGAACCTCGCCGGAAGCGTCAGGAAATTGGAGTTGTTGTGACGGCGGGCGAGCGATGCGATCTCCGGAATCCAGCATAATGCCGCACGGATTTCCTGATGTTTGTTGAGTGTCATCGAGATCCCTTCTCCGGAACCACACATGCCTATTCCGAAATCACATTCCCCGCATTCCACTGCCTTCGCAGCCGGATGAGCGTAGTCGGGATAATCGCAAGACTCTTCGCTGTATGTTCCGAAATCCTTCAATTCATAGCCCTTGGAACGCATGTATTCCATCAGAACCTGTTTAAGCGCGTAACCTGCATGGTCACTGCAAAATGCAACTTTTTTCATGATATTATATTTATTTACTAAGCCTACTTTAAGGATTATGTTCAATTATTGATTTACCACCAATAGACTCTGAAATTGTTTCTTTTTTCCTATTGCCGAACAGACGGCTCCGGAACGCGTATCGCACAAGGAGGAAGTTGAGCGGAACGCATATCGCCAATGCCGGAAGCAGCGCGTACGTAGCTCCGGTTATACCTTTGAAAACAGCCACCAGCCCAGTCTGCATCCCTAAATTAATCAGATGAGACAATGCAAAACCCAGGCCATTCCGCACAGTTGGCCCTGATCTGAATGTGAACAGACTGGATAAAAAGAAATTGGCAACCAAACTTAACAGGTAGCTTATCACCGTCGATGCCAAAACCGAAATCCCTGCCACATGCACAAACAATACATAAAAGCCGTATTGCAGCAATGTACAGAACCCTCCTACAAGAACGAACCGTAACATTTCCCCTCTCTTGCCGGTGCGATTTATTTCCCTGATGATATTCATTTTGCCATCATTCCGTGCCGGATGTTTCATCCCCGATTTGGCAACGGTTTTCCATTTCTTTATTTATATTGTAGATGTATCCCAGGATTTCTTCACGCCCCGTCCCTTTTTCGGAAGAAGTAACGAATACCGGAGGCAACTCCTCCCATGTCTTCAATAGTTTCCTGCAATATTCTTCCACATTGCGCTGCGCCGCATTCACCCCCAACTTATCGGCCTTCGTGAATACAATGGCAAAAGGCACCCCGTTCTCCCCTAACCAGTCGAGGAACTCAAGGTCAATTTTCTGAGGTTCATGTCTTATGTCTATCAGGACAAAAAGAGATGTCAGTTCTTCTCTGTGAAGGATGTAACCGTCGATCAACCGCTTAAGGGCGGCCCTCTGGTCCTTGCCGCGGGCCGCATATCCGTAGCCTGGAAGATCCACAAGATACCATCGGCCGTCATCCATCCTGAAATGATTGATGAGCAAAGTCTTGCCCGGAGTCTGCGAGGTCTTGGCCATCTTCTTGCTCCGGCACAGCATGTTGATAAGCGAAGACTTGCCTACGTTCGACCTCCCGATAAAAGCATACTCCGGAACTCCGGTGACCGGACACTGCCTCACATCGGGACTGCTTACCTCATATTTGGCATTCTTTATATCCATATCATTCATTATCATTAATTCTGACAACTGTCTAACGCAATTGGATGTCCAGCGGTTCTGAAAAGCAGGCACCATGGACAAGTTCCATCGCCTTGTTCACCTCTCCGCAGTCCACGACAAGTGCAATCGTCGTCTCCGATGTGCCGTCGGAAACAGCTGTCACCTCGATTCCGTTTCTATGGAGCGTATTGACAAGTCTGGGACCAAGTCCCTTGATCTTTCTGATGGATTCCCGCACCACGGCTATCACCGCCAATCCTGACCGGGCCTCTATTTCCAGCACTTCGCCGCTCTGGAGTTCCGGAGCGAATTCTGTATGTAGCGCCGCCATGGCACTCTCCATTTCTGATTCAGGCATCGTCACCGAAAATGACAAATCGTTATCCGGTTGGGATACGAGGAAAACACTGATTCCTCCACGCGCCATAGCATTGAAAGTGCGGGAATTGATCTGTGCCACATTCGATGTGAGGTCACCGGTCACTGTAACCATTGAAATCTGTCTGAGCGAGGAAACTCCCCTGACACTCCCGTCTATCTCATTCACAGAATCGTCAATCAGCGTGCCCGGTGCGCCATGGTTGTTCGTATTGAGTATCCTTATAGGAATATTTTTGTGAAATACGGGATATATGGTAGGTGGATAGATTACTTTGGCGCCGAATGAGCAGAGTTCCATACTCTCGATGAACGACATTCTCGGAATCACCCGGGCGGTCGGAATGACTCGCGGGTCGGACGTCATGAATCCATCCACATCCGTCCAGATCTCAAGAAGATCGGCATCAAGCGCGGCAGCAATCAATGCCGTATAGTCACTGCCTCCCCTGCCGAGATTTGTAATCTCATCAGAGTCTCGGTCCCTCGAGATGAAACCGCCGCAGACCATAGTACAATCCAACTTGCAGCCAAAAGTCCGGCGTATCAAATCTTCTGAGAGCGCGCGATCGGCAATGTTCTTGTTAAACCACTTCTCTGTCTTGATGAAATCAAGCGAATCGCAATGCCCGGCATTATCAATGATATTCGCCACAATCAACGATGACATTCTCTCCCCGAAACTTACAATCACATCAAGCGTCTTCTCAGGAAGATCCCTGATAAGCGATATTCCTTTATATACATCGCGCATCTCCGCCAGATACTTCCCCACCGACTCCATAACTGCATTGCGACGGTCTTCAGCCACAAGACTCTCTATGATGTCGGCGTGCCGCTTTTCCATAGCGTCGATCTCGGCCGAGAGATTCCTTTCCCCTGAAGCAGCCATCCTCGCAGTGGCAATCAGACGGTCCGTGAGGCCTCCGAGGGCAGAGACAACAACAATCGCAGGCTCCCCTATCGACTCAACAATGCTTTTTACATTCCGGAGACTATCAACAGTGCCAACAGAAGTTCCGCCAAATTTTAAAACCTTCATTATATAAAAGTTAATACTAAACACTTGCTTTTGCTATCATGGTGCAAAAGTCGTAAGTCCGGGGGGCGTTTCGCCGGCGATACGCAACATTACGCGTAGCCGCCCAAACTCCAGACTACAAAAATACAAAAAATAATCCGTACACACAACCATCAACACGCGGTCTGCCAATAGTCCGATGCCCCGACAAATCGCATGAAATTCAATACAATCCTAAATAATACAAATTTTCACTAAATAATATTAGGATATGGTGCTATTATTTTGAAGAGTAAAGTAAGTTTAATTTTGCATTCCTATCGCAAAGCCAAATCCGGAGGGATAAAGCGAAATCGCGACAATATCGGGGGTAACTGGTACTGACAGCGTGTAGAAACGGTAAGGATCCGGGAAGTCCTGGCGCGGGTCCGAGATAAAAGGACTAAGGAATGGTTTGGCCGTCGTGAGCCTGCCCATCCATTCTTTTTTCGCTTTCCGCTTTGGGTCGCTGCGCGACCGCTTTATCGTTTTACGCTCACGCGACCTCGCTCAACACTTTATACGCAATGGAAAACTGCAATTTCTGGAGGACGATATTTTGTTTGGCAACGAATGCCTGTACATCAGGATTTTTTAGTAATTTTGTGAATTATTTATGCTGAAAGATGGCGATATAATAAAACGTGATGAAGAACATTCTTTTATATATCTCAGGGATATTTATCCTACTGACTATGTCCATGACATCGGGATGTGGCTCCGGCGAGTCGCGTCATGATGTTGCGGACAGCATCTACAGTGCGGAATATATCTACAGCATTACTATAGACAATCCGGAACGGGCACTTGCCTTACTTGATACAGTTGAACAGAAGAACCTTTTAAGCAAGTTTGACATCTCTCGCCTTCGCTGCCTGGCCTATCATAACGGCCTTTCGGACTATAAAAACGCACTGCGATACGGCCTTGAGGCATACGAGATGCCGGAGTCGCGCCAGGACGCCGAGATTTTTCTCCTTCTACTTGGAGTAATTGCCGATGACTACTATCAGAATGGCAACTATGAAGAGAGCGTGCGCATCTGCACAGAGGGGCTGAAGCTGGCTTCCGACAGCCTTTTAAGAGATCAAGAGGCCAATTTTTATGTTTCTCTGGCAACGAATCTATGGGAGCTTGGCCGGAAAGACGAAGCCTATCTCAAACTCGGTGAGGCTGCGGATATTCTTGAAAAGGAGGCTGCAAAATACCGCTCATACATGCCCGCCGACGATTATGTTTATTCGCTTGGCGTATACATACAGTCGCTATACAGCGACTGCCGTTATCGCGATGCCATAGCGATGCTGCCGCGTTATGAACAGGCCATGGATTGTCTTGAGTCAAAAGATGATATTCCAGATGGGCTTGTGGATATGCGCCGTGCGAGTGCGTATGCTGCGTTTGCATCTATGCTGGCTCTTGAAGGTGACAACCGTAAGGCGGACGACCTTTATCGCAAGCTACTGGAGACAGATTACTCGAAAACGCCTGACGGCGGACAGCTGCTCGTACCTTATCTGTTGGCCCGGAAACGCTATGCCGAGGCCTTGAGCTACCTTAAGGATGAAAAAGAATACTGGCAGGCAAATGCCGACACATTAAGCTATGATTACATAGACTCTCATTTGAAACGGGAGCAGGAGGCATACACCGGTTTAAACAAAACAGCGGAAGCCCTGCGTGTTGCCAATACCATCCAACAGATGAGCGACACTCTTCGTGAGCGCGACCGAAGCGCCAAAGCTCTTGAGCTGGCCGAGATCTATAAGACTCAGGAACAAGCGCTACAGCTTGAACAGCAATCGGCATCAATTTTAATCCGCAACATCATAATAGGTTCAGCACTTATATTCATCATACTTGCAGTTGTATTCATAATAAGGATATTGCGCTACAATAAGACTATCAGTAGCAAAAACAAGGTGATGGTGAAAACCATTGATGAATTGATAGGCTATAAAGATGAACTGTTTGAACGACAGGAAGAGGTCTTACTGTTGAGGAAAGAGCTTGATGAGACGAAAAAGAAGACAGACATAGAAGCCCCGTTAACAGAAACGGTCGAAAATAATGAAGAATCCGCTTCAAGTGAAACTCCTGAAAAAAGTGAATCCCTATTAACTGAAGGCGATAAAATATTATATATTCGCATGAATCACGAAGTTCAGGCACGAAGGCTATACCTAAATCCGAATTTCTCTCGTAAAGACTTAATGGCAGAATTCAAAATTTCTGGCAACAAATTCGCCATGTTGTTCAAGGAATTTGCCGGCTGCACCTTCTCACAATATATTCAGAACTGCCGTCTCGATTACGCTGTGAAGCTTATGAGAGAGAATCCGCAATGGAATTTTGATGCCATAGCAAAAGAGGCACAGATGTCCAACGGCGCATTTTACAACCATTTCAAACGCAGGTTTGGCATGAGTCCTTCCGATTTCAGAACCGGGGAAGCGTCCATTTCATCGCAAAAACAAAGCGAGTAAAGGATATAGTAGTTCTTAATAAAGGAGATCCCATCGGATTGACACCAAGAAAACGCGGATGAGCCTCCCAATAATAATAAATAGCAGAATTATAATAGCTTAAGCGACCGACATAATTTCTATGGAGATGTTTAGTGAATTTGGTGGAGAATAATCGTTCCTAATCGATAGCAAGGAACAGCCGTTCCTGTTAACTTTGCAATTGTCAAAATCACATGACAGTTTCGACAGTAACAAATTCATTATAACGTTGAGCAATAGGAATCATGAAAACAATCTTAAAGAGCCTTGCGGCTTTTCTGATGTGTGCATTTGCGTTCACATCCTGCTCTTCCGATGATGAGCCCAAGAACCCATCACTCGACGAGGTAGTAACTCACATTGAATCTGTAGTCAACAGTCATTTGGGCGAACTGTATGCCAATGAAGCCTTTGACCATTTGATGCTTCCTGTAGGAAACGATGCTGAAGCACAGGATGTAGTAATGGCATTTATCGGTAAAGATTGGAACGGGCAAGACTACACCTATCAGGTCCCCGGTGACAACGGACACATACGTATCAAGAAAGATGCGGAAGAAGGCTCTATTGATAGCTGGCGGTTTAGATAAAAGCACCACCCGGTTCGGAGGCATCATTGCTTCGCAATCATCCAAATCTCTTGAAAAGAGAGGCTCCCTACACTGACATCAATATCACAGATATGACATCGACTACTTACTCCTCTAACGGCTAACTTTGCATTATTTAAGAATTGACCGCTAAAGTGTTGAAAAATATGAAGCAATACTTCCGATTGCTGTCCTTACTTCTTGTGTTAATGATGACCTCATCGTGCAGTAAGGATGATGACCCGGTGGCAGACTCGCCACAGCCTCAGATTATCTTTCTGTTCTCACCGGGAGGTCTCGGCGATATGAGCTATAACGATTGTATCCTCGAAGGAGTGCAGCGATTCAAATTGGAACAACCTGAAACTGACATATACATCTATTCTCCTGAGTCACTGGATGAGGCAGAGAAAATATTTTCCGACTGGCTTGCGCGGCCGGAAAGCAACATCCCTGTTCTTTTCGTGCTTGCAACAAGTGACTATGAACCTATATCAGAGAAATATCTCAAAGAGCATAGTCTTACCGCCAATAAAAGCATACTGTTGTTTGAGAGTCGTAAACGATACAACGATCCGAATATCCATACTTTTCAGATTTCAATGTATGGTGCATCATATCTCGCCGGAGCAACCGCCGCTCTGTGTTGCGGCGATAAAAAAGCCCTGGCGTTGCTCGCCAATGACTCCGACAGCCCGATAGGGATTGCCAGAGACGGCTTTATTGCCGGATTTCAAGGAGAATGCGATGTCGAATATCTTGCCGAAGACTGGACCGGATATATTCAGTCTTCTCTCACATATCAAAAGATGAGCGACTGGTCAAAGGAATACGGTTATATATTTCCTGTTGCCGGAGGCTCAAACGCAGGTATATACCGCTATTCACGCGAAAATGAAGATTCACCGTTTCTTGCTGGTATGGATATAGATCAAAGCGGTCTTTCCAATAAAATCACAGGCTCTGTAATCAAAAAAATCGACCGTCTGATTTTTAAATATCTGATGGAATGGTCCACTACAGGCACAATGCCGGAATCACAGCTTTACGGTTTGGAAAGCGGTTATGCCGACTGGAAACTTTCTCCTATATATAAGGCTGAGTATAAGGATATCATGGAACAAGCTCGTCAGCAGGCGATAACAAAAGAACAAGAATATTATGAGGGCAATTGAGATGAAAATTATAGCATTCATTTGTCTGCTGTGCTTTTGTGGGTGTTCTGACAAGGATGAGCCACGACCTAATGATAACAAAGAGTGGACTGAACATACCGTAGCCGTTGTTCTCCCTATGGAAAACGGCCTTGATTCCCATTGGAAAAGGACGCTCGGCATGTTTGCGACCAACTTTGAACGTGCTTTCAAGAATCAGGACAAGGGTATAAGATTGAATTTCGAGTATTATGACGAATCAACAGCCGATATACCGAAACTCGCTAAAGATCTTGCTTTCCGCGATGATATTTATGCCGTAATCGGCGGTCTTTACTCATCCAATGCAGAGGAACTCGCAGCCGGTCTTACGCCTGCCGGAAAAACTTACTTCACCTTGGCTACAGCAGAACAGCTTATCCGGGCATACGCCTCGACCGGTTATCTCTGGGCAATGACAGAAACCGACATAACCCAATGCGAGGTGCTTCTTTCAAAGGTTATAAATTATGGCGGTAAAAGTGTGGCTCTTCTTGCCAAGGATAACGATGCCTACGGGCAGACATTTCTGGATTGGTTTGCGTTCCAGTCCAAGGAGCTGGGGCTGGAAAACAAGGGAGTGTTTGCCTACGACAATACAACACTTGCCGACATGGCGCGGCAGGCTATGCAATCGGGTGCTGAATATGTTGTCTGTGTCCCTTCGGAAATCGAGGAAATCGGCCCGATGCTCCAGATCAGTGAGATTCAGCCGCGCGACGGCACATCCCGCCCCAGGTTGTTGTTCTCCGACACAGCATACGGTATAGATGTGCTTACCGTATATGGCGACATCGCGGAAGGAATAGAAGGAGTGGCCTTCGGAGCCGATCCGGAATCCGGCTTCGATGTGTCGTACAAGACATTCTTCGATGACGCATCCACAGTTGGCGAGGCTCAGCTCTACGATGCCGCCATGCTCATCGGATATGCGGCATGGTTAAGATTGCTGGAGCCGGAAGTACCGTTGCAAAAGGCACTACGCAGAATAGTATCGGGCGAGGATTTGAATATGGGTAGCTGGACAGGTGAGGATATGGGATTGGTAGTAGATGCCCTTTCTCGTGGAGCATCTCCATACGTAAAGGGCGCTTCGGGTCATTTAAGGTTTGATTCAAAGGTGTTTACGAATGTGCTTGCTACTACTTACCACAACTTTAAGGTTTACAACGGGATATATATTATCCTCGATTACAATACAAGCGACGGCGGAAACCGTACCGAGGCCACACTTGCCGGTTGGAACTGGAAAGCTTCTCAGATGCAGGATTTCAATGATTCAGGTGATATAACTTATCCTGAACACAAAAGTAACTGGGCACTCCTTATGGCTTCTTCAAGCGGATGGTCCAATTACCGACATCAGGCAGATGTGCTTGCAATTTACCAGCAACTCAAAGAGTCCGGATATACCGATGACCACATAGTCCTCATTGTGGAGGACGATATTGCGCGCAATCCTTCCAATCCCAATAATGGTGTGATCAGGGTCACTCCGAATGGGGACAATGTTTATGAGGGCGCCAAGATTGACTATCGAACATCGAGCCTGAGACTTAAAGATATTGCAGACATACTGACCGGTGAAAAGAGCGATTATCTTCCGGAAGTGATAGAGGCATCTGAGAACGACAACATATTTATCTTCTGGAGCGGACACGGAATGCCCGGAGCAATGTGCTGGAATGAAGACTATTATGCCGTGACTGGCGATGTGCTGGCACCCGTGTTCATGAAGATGCACCAAAATAAATGCTACCGTAAATTGCTTATGATGGTGGAGGCCTGTTACTCTGGCGGTGTGCTTGAAAAATGCGAAGGCGTGCCGGGTATGCTCTTTATCACGGCAGCAAGCGGCAACGAAACTTCAAAGGCCGATGTGTTCAACAGCGACATGAAAATATGGATGAGCAACCGCTTCACAAATACATTCATAGAGCAGATAGGCGCCAATCAGTCTATTGGTATGCGCGACCTGTATTACAGACTGTTTATCAATACAGTAGGTAGCCACGTGATGGTCTATAACGCCCAAAACTATGGCAATCTCTATACATCTAATATGTCTGAATTTATAAATTTCAAGAAATGATATGAACAAGATAAGAAAATCAGTCCGATTCATGTCGTTGATGCTTACGACGATGACTCTGGCGTGTGGTTATGAACATAGACAAGTGGTATGAGCTTTTCAATGTCAAACGAGAGAATACTCTTTATCTCCCCCAAGAAAAACGTTGTTATCTTTGGTAAGGAATAGGAATCGATCAATCAGTCTGCTAATATTACGCTTTGATTTCAAGTAATTTATGCTTAAAAGGATGAGTTTGGTGGAGAATCACAATGAATTTGGTGGAGAACCACCGTTCTAAAGCTGCAAGCTAAAATCAGGTTTGAAGTTAACTTTGCATCATCAATCAAGACAGATTGATTAATTCCAATATCTCATCTTGCTAAACATAAACTATATTTATCACATGAACGCAACCATCATCAAACTGGCAGCTATAGCAGCAATGGTGTTTACACCGGTGTTGGCAATGGCGCAGTGGAAAGTAGGTGTTGAGGGCGGTGTCGTCATCAATACAATGCTTGTAAGCAAGTGTTACGATTACGACCGTCACTACACAGGTGGAACCAACGGAATCATCGGCATTCCTATAAGGTATGATTTCCGTGACTGGTTCGGACTTCAGGCTGAAGTCTCGTATCTCACAAAAGACTACTCCATGTATCGAAGCGATATATATAAGGGCAACTACTACAGCTATACCAACAGCTATATCAACATTCCTATTTATGCCCGATTCAGTTTCGGCGGTCCGAAAGTACGCGGGTATCTACTCGCCGGCGGATTTTTAGGCGCATGGCTCGATAGCTATGTGGAAGGCTATCAGATGCGGTATTTCCTGACGGAAGATTTTTCATATAGCGCATACCATTTTGACGAAAAGGTACCTTTTGATTCGCGCCGTGACAATCGGTTTGATGCTGGTGTATCGGGAGCGATAGGTGTGGAATATCAGTTTGCCAAGCGCTTCAGTGTGTTTGTGGAAGGGCGATATCTCTATTCACTGACCGATATGCAGAAGGAGTATATGATGCGTCAGCCATCCAAGCACAACAGTACATTTGCCTTTCAGACTGGATTTATATACACAATAACAACTAAGTAAGAAGATCATAATGAATACGAAGATAAAAACTATACTTATCTTGATCGTCACTATCTGCGGAGCTTGCATAACGTCCTGTCAGGAAGACAATCTTGATGTCCTCAACCCAAATGATCAGAAGGTCTTCATTAATTGGAGACACGTGTTTGAATCATATTGGGACGGCATGAACTATAGCTATGCGTTCTGGGACATAGACCCGACGGACTGGGATGAAGTATATCGGGAATATGCACCGCAATTCGACGGTCTGGAGTTTGGGGTAAGAGAAGATTCTATAGCCGCTGCCAATCTCTTTGAGGATATATGCTCACATCTGGTTGATCATCACTATACGTTTATTCTAAAAGACGGTAACGACGATTATTGGAAGATTTTTCGTCCAGGAGAACAGGAGCTTAAAACTCGAGACTATTATCATGAGAAATATAGTTTTGAAGATATAAGAAAGACTATCGATCGGAACAAGGAACTTGGGCGTATTTCACATCAGTCAGGTGTGGTGTTCAATGACGGTTTTGCCATCTGGTCATATCTGCTTGACGGAGATATCGTATGTCTGGGCCTGACTTCATTCAATATTACCACACATGCGAATGATGAACTTGTTCAACAGACATTGGAAAATTATTATGCTCTCATCAATGAAACGGAAAATCTGATAATCATAGACACCCGCAACAACACGGGGGGCGCAACCAACGACCTGTTCTTAATCCTCAGACCTCTCCTTTCCGACCCGATACATTTCGGATATACACGGTCAAAAAATGGTCTTGGACGACTGGATTACACCCCCTGGTCTCCGTTGATCCTTAACCCGTATGACCCTGACGATAATCCCGTGGAGCGAAATTTGGAGGATGTGACTGTTGTGGCTCTCGCTGACATCAACTCCATCAGTATGGCTGAAATCACACCTATGGCAATAATGGCTATGCCCAACGGCTTCTTTATCGGAGAACGCACCACCGGCGGTCACGGACCATTGAACGGCAATATAAATGATTATTATTCCGGAGAACTTGAAAACAAGGCCTTTCGTATATACACATCCACTTCTATGACCAAACGTACCGATGGCGTCTGTTACGAAGGATACGGTGTTATTCCCGACATTGAAGAACTGTTCAATGCAGAGGAATTCTATAAAGGCAATGACCCCCAGCTATATAGAGCCGCTGAATTTATTCATACCGGGAAATAACAACTGATAGACGTAGAATATGTGTATATTTATAAAAGTTGAATGAATTAAGAAAACATAATGAAAGCATTAAAGATACTAATTGTCGCATTGGCTCTCTTTTCATTCCTGTCAGCGACCGCACAAAAGGAACGGAATAGTGGTCAGACCACAAAGCAGCAGCCTCAATACGCCGAGGCTGTGACGGCAAGTCTTATGAACGGACTTAGTAAAGTGATACTCTTCCGTCCTTCGGATGGCATTGTCTCACTGACCGACTTGACGGGCGGTATACCATCATTTTTCATTGATGGAACCATTGCCAACATAAGCATTGTTTCCAAAAGTGAAACCACCAAAGACAGTAAAGGAAAGAATTATGGTTGTCAGCAGATAAGCTGATGAAAAATAACAAATAAACCAAACAATCAAAACAATGACAAAGAAGAAAATCTTTTCAAAACTGGCATTGGCTATGATGATGGCCACTGCCTGCACAGGTTTCACTTCCTGTGGCGATGACAACGACGAACCGGAGGCTCCCGCTACTTGGGGAAGCTCTTACGTAGTGACGTTTGAACTTAACGACGATGTAATAAACACTGCCGACATCACAGCCCATATCGCCAATCCCGACGGCACATTCCGTGAAGAGAAGGTTACGAAAACCAAAATGTCGTGGACCCTGACTGGCAACAAGCTCCCTGACAAGGCCGGCGTCCTCCTTACATTCGTTCCGAAGAAGGACATTGATCCGGACAAAGTCTATGACATTGGCATCAAAGGCAACATAGCCGTCACCAGCCTCAGGAACGACAAAGTCATCAACTACAAAAGTTACGGCCACGACTCCAACATGACAATCAAAGGCGACAAGCTGACGCAGTATTATGTCGGCCGCGGCGTAGGATTTGCCCATGGCATAAACGCCAACGGCGAATTGGTCAGTGTTGACGTAGATTCATTTGACTTTGGACTCAACAGCTTATGGGAATGGGTTGCCGGTTGGTTCGTTGAAGATAAATAACAAATGATTTCAAAAATCGAAAGATTGAGAGTACTGATTCTCCTTTTGGCGGCAGTGTGTTCCACATTGCCGTCATGGGGAGTCTTGTCAGAATACAACCTCGACCAGACGCTGATTTCCTTATCGGCGGATATGAAGGCTCTTCAACAGAATGTCAGGAAAGACATCCGTCGTTTTGAGAATCGTCAGAAAGAATTCTGCAATGAAATAGAGCATCTCGACGAAATGTGTGACGAGACATCGGTCATGCTCTATTCTCAGGATGAGCGATACCTTTATGGTACACTGCAGGCCACTCAGGGGATGAAAAATGTAATCAGACGCATACGTTCCCAAAAAGAAAAG
>OFFN01000596.1_pt1 | contig 27775 bp, 23 predicted proteins | sample 1521381 | NCBI WGS metagenome assembly OFFN01 (sample SAMEA3504112, study PRJEB24116) | mouse gut metagenome | biome: mouse gut; feature: mouse-associated habitat; material: faeces | place: Denmark | collected 2011 | reverse complement strand
AAATCTCAACGAGAATTTTGGAATACAACATAGAAGGAGAGTGCAATCCCTGAACAGGATAATGTCCGGCATTTGTTCAAGCCGTAGAGCAGCGCAGGCGCAGGGCAAATGACGGTCTTTATCCCCGTGGATTGAGTTCCTGCGGGACACGGAATGGCCGTGTTAAGTCGTAAGATGCGTACAACCGCCCCCGGTTGCACATCTTCCAGCGACACGGATATTCTATGTCCTGCATCGCAGTAAGGCAATATAGAAATCCGGAATCGTCCTGTCAAGGACAACAATAAGACAATAAGAAAAAGAATGGAGTATGCACTCCCGGAACAGGATAATGTCCGGCATTTGTTCAAGCTGGAGAGTAGCGGAGGCGCTGTGCAAATGACGGTCTTTATCCCCGTGGATTGAATTACCTGCTGGGACATGGAATGACCGTGTTAAGTCGTAAGATGCGGACAACCGTCCCCGGTTGCACATCCTACGGCGACACGGATATTCGATGTCCCGCATCAAGCGTATATCAGATTTATTCGTCTGAGATTGCCTCATTCCAAAAATTATGAATATTTTTGTGCGCAAAATTACAATTCGGGAATATGGCTACTTCATAAATATTTCCGGTTATGGGGCTGCGAGAAGGTGTACTTTTCTGAGTTGGCAGAGGTAAAAACAGGCAAATTGCGGCAGTTAAAAATCATTAACGGAAGTCAAAAATATCAAATCTGATTTTCTCGGCTTTCCGTCAACTTCCACAAAAGTACATGATTAGTACCCACGTCCTCTCAAACCCCTCTGAAAATCAGCAAATTTGCCCGAATAAGAAAAAATGCGTAATTTTGCCGCACCTAATCACCGCCTCATGAAAAACGAAGAGTTATTCATGGGGCATTTTTTGTTTTTTAATCATGATATTGCAATTCGGTATCTTATTTCTGTTTGTAGCTCTCGGGGAATTTGTGGTATGGCTCACCGGTGTGCCGGTTCCTTCAAGCATAATCGGCATGATTCTGCTTACGCTCTCATTGCAGACGGGGATTATAAAACCTCGCTATGTGGAAAAACTTGCCAACTTCTTAGTCCACAACCTCGGATTTTTCTTTGTGCCGGCGGGTATCGGCCTGATGAACTGTTTGGGTATCATAGCGGATCAATGGCTTCCGATCATTGGAGCCTCGATTGTTAGCACAGTTGTGATAATAGCAGTCACAGGCTGGACGCACAGCTTGGTAAGAAAGAGCCTTTCAGGCAAAAAACATACTACAGACTATGGAGTTTCTAAGCAATAAGCTGTTTCTTATAGCGGCCACTTTCATCTCATTTCTTGGAGCACAGCTTCTTCAGCGCCGCACCGGTATCAAACTTCTCAACCCGATTCTTGTATCGATCATTGCAATGATCATCTTTTTGAAAAGTTTAGGCATTGATTATGAAACCTATAAAGCGGGCGGTGAATATATAGAGCTGTGGTTGAAGCCGGCGGTCGTAGCTCTCGCCTTGCCGCTCTACCGCCAATTATCGTCGATACGCAAGCAATTGCTTCCGCTCCTGCTGTCGGAAGTTGCCGGCTGTGTGGCAGGTATCATATCTGTAGTCTTGGTGGCGAAACTGCTCGGAGCGTCGCATGAGATAATCATGTCGCTTGCGCCCAAAGCCGTAACCACGCCGATAGCCATAGAAATATCAAAGGCTGTGGGCGGCATTCCGGCTCTTACTGCCGCAGTTGTAATATGCACCGGCATTTTCGGCGGCATGGCAGGCTTCAGAATCATCAAGATGACACACGTCAAGAGCCCTATAGCACAAGGCCTCTCACTCGGCACGGCGGCACATGCCATCGGCACATCGGCGGCTATGGAGCGCGGCGAGCGCTACGGCGCATTCTCATCCTTAGGCCTTACAATCAACGGCCTGCTCACGGCGCTGTTGACACCATTTATCTTGGAGCTGATACAACTATAAAAACAGCGGAGGCACATCTCCAAGAGATACACCTCCGCTGTAATTTTCTATGTCATTCAGGCAAGGGCGCCGGCGAGAGCGGCAGCTGCGACTGTTGTCTGCTCACCCGTAGTCATGTTTTTCAGCGAGACAGTACCGTCGGCAAGCTCGCTCTCGCCTATCATAGCAAAGAAGGGCACTGCGAGGGCGTTGGCATAGCTTATCTGCTTCTTCATCTTGGCTGCGTCGGGATATATCTCCGCAGCGATACCGGCTTGGCGCAGCTGCTTGATAATGCGCATTGAAGCCATGGCCTCGTCTTTGCCGAAGTTGGCGAAAAGCACACGGGTAGAGCGGCCTGTCTCTTCGGGATAGAGGTTGAGGGCGTTGAGGACATCGTAGATACGGTCGGCGCCGAAAGAAATACCGACACCCGAAAGGCCGGGCATGCCGAATACACCTGTGAGGTTGTCGTAGCGTCCGCCACCCGAGATACTTCCCATCTCTGTGTCGAGAGCCTTTACTTCGATAATGGTGCCGGTGTAATAGTTGAGACCGCGGGCAAGCGACACATCAAGGTCGAGCTGTGCGTCGAGGCCAAGGGCTTCTGTGCCTGAAACTACAGTTTTCAATTCCTCCACACCAAGAGTACCGACCTCCGACGGGGCAAGAAGCTCGGCAAGTTTGTCGAGGCGCTCAGTGGTAGTGCCGTCGATCTGCAGGAGCGGACGCAGGCGGGTGATGGCGTCGGCAGAAAGACCGCGCTCGGCAAGCTCTGCCTCAACGTTTTCAAGGCCGATTTTGTCAATCTTATCAATGGCTACGGTGATATCAATCAATTTGTCTGGCTCACCGATAAGCTCTGCAATGCCGGCGAGAACTTTGCGGTTGTTGAGCTTTATGGCCACGCGTATTCTTAGACGGCGGAAAACTTCATCTATAATCTGGAGGAGTTCAATCTCGTTGACGAGCGAATCAGAGCCCACAACATCCGCGTCGCACTGATAGAACTCGCGGTAGCGGCCTTTCTGCGGACGGTCGGCACGCCATACGGGCTGAATCTGGAAACGCTTGAAAGGCATTTGGAGCTCCTCGCGGTGCTGCACAACAAAGCGGGCGAAGGGCACGGTGAGGTCATAGCGCAGGCCGCGGTCGCACAATTTGGCGGCAAGCTTGGCAGGGTCGCCGGCGAGGGCCTCGGGTGTGACGCCGCGCATGAAATCACCTGAGTTAAGAATCTTGAAGAGGAGTTTATCGCCTTCCTCGCCATATTTACCCATAAGCGTAGAAAGGTTTTCCATCGCCGGGGTCTCAATCTGCCGGTAGCCGAACAGAGCGAAAACCTGACGGATAGTATCGAAAATATAATTGCGCCTTGACATTTCGACTGGCGAAAAGTCGCGGGTACCCTTAGGGGTAGAAGGTTTCTGTGCCATAGAAGTAAAAAGTAAAATTCTTCGAAGTGCAAAGGTAGCGTTTTTTTGCCGTATAGAGAGCACGTATTTGCCAAAAATCGGAAATTTATCTCTCAATATGTTCTTTACACTCCCCGTCCACTCGACTCTTCCGACTACATCGGCTTAATCATTGATTCGATGAAGGCAATTTCCTCATCCGTTAGCCTATACTTGGCATAGAGTTGTGCGTCAATATCCTCCACCGACTTATTCCAATCAATGTCACTTTCCGAAGTGAAGTCTTGGAGCGGGACATTTGCCCAAGTATTCTTTGGATTGTGTTGGGTAGCCTTGAGTGTACCTAATAGACATCGAGCAAATTTTGACCGAACATATTTAAGACAAGCACCAGCTTCCTCTGCACATGTAAATTTACCAATGCTTAGGAAAGTATCAGTGTGTCCGATTACTGGCGTGCCGATTACTGGCGTACTCAGTACCTCACCAATGGCACCCGTGCCATTGGCTTCGGGGACAAATACATTAAAATAGTCAAGATACTCACAAGGTTGTAGGTAGTCTGATTTTATCCATTTATATGTTCTAATTGATTTTTCTCTACCCATTATTTTTACATATTCGGAGTTATCGCGAGGTACAGATTCTAAAAACACATCAGGCAAATTTTCAAAAGCATTAGATGTGATTTTCGAAGCTGTTCCTTTCCCTTGGACATTTAGAATGTGTGGCAAAGCGTCAAGGGCATATTCAGAGAATCTATAAATACCCTGAGAGGATACTGTTTCGGAAAACTCTCCCTTTTTGAAAGTGGAGTGCGCGTAAATTTTCTCTGTAATGCTTATTAATTCAGGATATTCAGAGAAGAATCCAATTGGGCCAAGGGTTTCTTTGATATTGCGATATGTAATAGCAACGCCACCTTTGATATCAACAGTCGGAAAAACTTCATTAGATTTTTGAAAATAATCTACGACTTTAACATGTGGGTCTGAAAGCATACGTTCCATCCACTCAATTGGCGTTTGACCGGCCTTAAATAAGAAGCGCCCCGGGGTAATAAGCGAAACTTTATCTGAAAGTTTATAGGCCATGTCATAGAATAGATGGTATATCGGAGCCTTTCGGGTGCTCTCTCCTTCCTCTTGATACGGTGGATTACCGACTATTGCGTTTATTTTCACGTTCTTTCCTACTAAGTCGCCGACTTTTTTGATAAAAAGTTCGGGTTGGTTTTTGATTTTGTTGATAAGGTCATTGGGCGCCCACATATTGGTACGTCCATTGCGGAATCCGAGTAGGGTTCGTCGGGTGATTGCTTTGGACATCGGCGTCTTGCAGATAACAAATATGTTTTCTGCAACAGCTGCGTCCCATATAACCTGATGTTCTTCAAGTGTCTCAGGCGAGAACATGGCATTACGCAGCCGAGAACGATAGACATTGTAGGCGAGATAGAGAGGATATAGACCCGACTTGGAATTGATTTCGAGCAACCGGCTATCGGGAGTAAAAACCTCTGTCGTGACAGTGCAACGATCAACGAATCTCGGTTCGCTGATAGGTTCAGTAAAATCCTCATTATAAAATGTGTAGCCACCGAGAGTGTCACTGAGGTGCATATTCACCACTCGCCACGGCGTAAGCACCGTTTCTTTATCGGGATTTCGGAATGTGGAGAAAATGGCTGTTATGCGCTCTATGCGCTCCTCGATAGAAAGACGGTCGGCAGCACGTGCCATTGCACGTATTCGCTTTGCGGCGGCGGTGAAGATGTCGGGGTCATAATATTGCACGAACTCTTTGAATAACTCTTTAGTGACTTTTGGTGGCATAAATTCCTCCCACGACAAATCATCGACGAGCTCGGTGAAGTTTTCTATTGTCAACTCATTGTCCTCATCCGTAATATTTGCACCATATATCAACAAGGGCATACGGATTGAAATGCCGCGCAGAATCGACACAGCCTTGTCTCTGCCTTCTTTTTTCGCTTTCAATTCAGCAAGACGAGCTTTCTCATCCTCAGTAAGCTCTCGCTTCTTTTTCTTTTCAAGCCTTTCTTTTTCGGCATATTCCTCATTGGTTAGACCTTGGTCGTTGATGGTAATATCGTTTCGTTTGCCCATCGCCTTAGTCTGCCCAATGATTTTGCTAAGCTTATCAAACTTGGAGATATCAATATCATTGAGCTTTGTAAGTTCATCATTGTAGAGGAAACCGTCTTCAAAACCGTTTTGAACGACGCGTTCAACGTAAACACGCTTGAGCTGCTGAAGCATGTGCTCGGTGTCGAGCTGATTCATCTGACTACCATCCATGGAGATTATCGGGCAGAAATTAAGGAACTCTCCAAGTAGGCGACGTTCCGACTCTCCCTGCTTGCCGGCCTTAGTGGAGATTTTAGCAGTTTCGGCAAGCACTTTGAGGGTGCGGTCAGGTGCGAAATCGAAGACATAGCAATCCTCTTTGACTCGCCCATTGATTGTAGCCGGTGTCTGCACTCGGAAAATAGTCTGCATATAAGCCGAGGCGGCAGTGTTGAAACTGCCGGAGAGCATGAATACGCCCGTCCACGGTTTAACGCTTACTCCTGTGGTCAGACGGCCACAAGAGAGTGTAATAGTACGCGTTTCGTCGGGGTTCTTGCCAATGGCTTTCTCTACCTTGCGGAGAGATTCTTCAGTGGCTTCTTCCTCGTCGCCGTCGCCAGCCACATTGACAATTTCAAACATGCCAAAAACCGGGTGATTTCGGAGCATAGCCGAAAGAGCCTTTGCAGATTTGACACCCGGAACCATCCAAAGAGTGTGACGGAAGATGTCGCGATAGCGCTTGTTGGCAAAGGGATACATACTTTCCTCATCTGTTTTGGTGAGGAGATTAAGGAAATTCTCAACGTGGGAATGATGCACGAAAGAGCCATCTTCTTTTGTGCGGAAAAACTCTCGGAAGTTAAAAGCTATATCCTCATCGGCATAGTCACTCATAAGTCTGCCGAGGTCGTAGGTGTAGATATTCAGACGAGGCAGACTTGCGTATGGATTATGGTCGCCGGGGTGGTCAATATCCCATTGGGCTTTGGCGCGCTGCTCCATCACATAATCCCACGTGTAGATTTCGTTCTCATCATAGTTGTCAAGCAAATTGAACGGAGTGCCTGAAAGATTCAAAACCTTTGTATCTTTCTTGGTCAATTCAGCCATAACTGCTTTGCCGAGATTAGTCTGTGTACCCTCGTGGGCTTCATCAACAATGATGAGATCCCAGGAGGTTGAGAATACATCGTTGTTTTTATCGAAGTTACCACCTACAAGTTCTGAACCGCGCAAGTCTTGCATTGAAGCGAAATAAACATAGCGGTTTTTCTTGGCTCTCGCACGAGTTTCAAGCGCGAGAAAAGTCTCGCCGTTTGTTTTTGAGCCATAGAGGAAGTCTGGTGTATCGTAGAATATCTTTTGAAAGTCCTCATACCAACCGGCATCGACAACAGGTCGATGAGTGAGGATAAGAACGCGGCAGAAGTCGCCACGTTCTTTGACCACTTCAAGAGCAGAGAGTGTTTTGCCAAAACGCATCTTGGCGTTCCAGAGCATCTGATTTCCTTTCTTGAACTGCTTGAGGGTTTTGTCGATAGCTTCGCGTTGTTCAGGCCGGAAAATTATAGGCGAATAATCGTCGGTTATCTCAGATGCATGGAGAGATTTTCGTCCCTCTTTAACAGCGGCTATAGCAAGTTTGGCGGTTGTCAAATCGCAACAGAACCACTCGTTAGCCCCATTAACATTGGCGAATACTTTGCGTTTGATACCGCTGCGAAGCAACACATCATGCACCTCTTTGTCATTGAATCCGAGAACAGCACCTCCACGGATAGTTATCGCTATTTCGGTGTGCAGAAGTTCGTAGGCTATTCCGGCAGTCTTGGTATATTGGTCAATGCGGGCTTTAGCCGCTTTGTTAAGAGCAGAGCTGCCGGGCGGTAGCGTGATGTTGCCGTCCTCAAAAGTGGCCTCGCCTATTTTTAGACAGTCATTGTGAGCCGTATCAGGTATGCGGAACACATAAATCAGCTTGGGCTTTAATGATGAGAAATATTCCATGGCCGTTTATTTTATAAGGTCGATAAAACGAATGGGATCTTTATGCCTGACTTGCGAAGAAGCGACATCGCAAGGCCAATCAACAATCAAAGCGTAAATACCGTTGTGTTTATTTATGTCGCAGTCTTTGCAGCCTTGGCATTGGCTTATATTGACACATTCGCCAAAAAGGTCTTGCGATACTATGCGTCGCTCTCCACAAGAATTAGGCAGCACGCCCTTAAGTCCATCCATCTGCCATATATTCCAAGAAATTATATAGGCGATACCATGCAAAGATTGCCTTGGAATTTTACGGCCGAATTTCGCTTTGTAAAAGTCGCAGACAGAGTAAAGCAAATTTTCACGTGCAATAATGAGATTGTCGCCCTGCCACTCATATCCGTAAATGGAGCGTAGTGCGGCTTTTGCGGCAGCAAGCCATTCCCCTGAAGTTTCGGTGTTTTCACCAACAATGCGCAGCTTGCGGTCGAGTAGACCGATTCGCATTTCAACCGAAATAGGAATCCCGGTTACAGAGTCATATCGACTTACGAGATATGGAGCTTCCCCACAAGTGATTTCAAGGCGGTTCTCGGTGACATAGTCTCGCCAAGTTTTGCCGTCGGGGAATTCAATTTTTTCTTCTGATGGCAACCATGTATGCGAGCCGTCTGGATTGTCTATTTCGGCGTTAAAAACATTCTCACGACCAAACCAAGCATTATCGATTAGATTATTCTGTTTGTTGCAAATCCACGAAGGAGTGAACACCTCTGCCATCTCGCGGCTACGCTGGTGTTGCTGATGGCGCGATTTCAATGAGCGCGGAACAATAATATTACCTTTTTTGCCAGTAATAGCTTCTACAGTAATACGGTCGAAAAATTGATACCCGTCTCCATGGTCAGCATAATCATTTGTTGCCCAAAAGATGTTGCTCTGCGTAGTATGATCTCTGAGCAAAGTTGACAGTAATTCCCCCATATCATTCTCCTGTATATCTACAGGCGCAAAGCAAGCTTCCCCAAGCTGGTTGGACTTGAGGACACCAAGGGTTGGCACATCAATATTCTCAGACATATAAATGACTAAGAATCAGGAATACCGAAACAGTATGGGTATGACGATTTAAATCCATTGCTGAATGACATTCGATTAGTTACACAACTTGCGAATGCCACTTCCCAGACAATGTCGAGCCACAAAAAAACGAGCACAGACCTACCTAAAAATGGTATGTGCTCCCCTGCGGCTCGCCAAAGCCTGGAATGAAGCAAGGTCAAATGCTCGCTTATGCGAACATCTGCAACTTGTTCGTCTCATTCCGTAAAAATTTGGCGATTTCAGGGGGATGGAACAAATAGCAAACGCTATATTCTAAATGTGAGCCTCCACTGAAGCTCTATGTCTTTTACAAATCTTGCGATTGGTGAATGCAAAATTACAAAAAATCCGGCATTATACAAATTTATACAGATTTATAAACCTCAAAAAAATGCGTCGGCAATGTAAGAAATTAAAAAAGCGGGAAAAATGAGTTGTCTATTTAAGATTGTTTGATTAATTTTGTCGACTGAAACAAACGAACAAGCATAGATGGACGTATCAGAGTCAATGCGAGAAATACTTGAAGCCGAAAGCAAGGCCATCCTAAACATCCCCATAACAGATGCTTACGAGGCTGCTGTAGCAGCTATCGTAGATCGTGTCCACCGCCGAGGAGGCAAGCTGGTTACCGCCGGCATGGGCAAAGCGGGTCAGATAGCGATGAACATTGCCACCACTTTTTCGTCGACCGGCACTCCGGCCGTCAATCTTCATCCGTCGGAAGCGCAGCACGGCGACCTCGGTGTGCTGCAGCCCAACGATATCGTGCTTCTGATATCTAACAGCGGCAAAACGCGTGAGATCATTGAACTGATCGACCTTTTGCGTGGGCTCTATGATGATATTCCGCTGATAGTGATCACGGGAGCGCCCGACAGCCCCCTTGCCAAAGCTGCCGATATTGCATTGTTTACCGGAAATGCCCCGGAAGTATGTCCGCTTGGCCTCACACCGACAACATCCACGACGGTAATGACGGTGATCGGCGACGTGCTTGTAGTAAATACCATGAAGAGCATAGGCTTCACAGTGAAAGACTATGCCAAGCGCCATCACGGAGGATATCTGGGAGCGGCGGCAAGAGCAAAAAGTATATGAAAAAAATAATATGTATCGGCGAGTGCTCGCTCAATGTTGTGCTCGACCACGAGGGCAAGCCCCTTGGAACAATGCCCGGCGGTAGAATCGCCAATGCCGCCGCCATTTTGGGGCGAAATAAATTCGAGGTTTTGATGGCCTCGGAAGCCTCGGCCGATCCGATAGGCGATATCGTAGTCACTTTCCTGTCGCAAGCCGGAGTCGACGTCAAATCAATCGACCGTTTTACCGAGGGTCGCACGGCTCTTAATGTTTTTGTGTCGCAAGCGGCCGACAAAGCCGACGCCATGCCCACGCTCACACGCTATGAGTCATATCCTGAAGAGGCGTTCGATATCATCTGGCCACGCATAGAATCGGGTGATGTGATTATTTACGGCGGTTTCTATGCTCTTGACAGGCGTATGCGCCAGCGCATGACAAAACTGCTCGAGCATGCCTCCGAGCGCGGAGCGGTAATGGTATATCTGCCCGGCTTCCTGCCTCAGCAGGAGCCGCGTATCACACGTGTAATGCCGCAGATTCTTGAAAATCTTGAAATGGCACATGTGGTTGTGACGCGCAACAAAGACCTTGAGTTGATTTTCGGCGTCAAACATCCGCAGACATGCTACCACGACCACATCGATTTCTATTGCCGTTCGCTGATCAATATCGACAACGAGTGTGACTCTATCACTTACTACAGCGGCAAGGAGATGACAACAGTTGGCATAAGCGCGAGCACAAGCAGTACATTGCTTTGGAACGCCGGAGCCGTGGCAGGCATAGCAGGTGCCATAGCCCGGCGTGAACTTAAACCGGCAAGCTTCGACTCGCCCGACGAGGAATTGCGCCAGGCACTTCTGAGCGCGGCGGCCCTGAGCGCCAACGACGCCGCCAAAGACCTCTCGCAAGACTGGCAGAGAATATCATAACCTAAACAGATTCAAAAAAAATACCAATATGTCAACACCTGACAAAGCACCTATCACGGCACTGCCCGCCGAGCGCGACATGCGCGTGGGCATAGTACGTACCCTTTGGAACAGCCATATCACCGAAGCCCTTCTCGCCGGCGCTCAAGAGACACTGCGCGCCGCCGGAATTGACGACGATATGATCGACGTTTTTGAAGTGCCCGGCGCTGTAGAACTCACATTTGCAGCCGCCAAACTTGTAGACACCGGCAATTACAATGCCATCATCATCCTCGGATGTGTGATAAAAGGCGGCACACCTCACTTCGACTATGTATGCCAGAGTGTGACCCAAGGCAACGCTTATCTAAACAGCGAGTGCGATATACCTATCATCTTCGGAGTACTGACAGTAGACCAAGAGCAGGACGCTCTCGACCGTGCCGGCGGCAAACTCGGCAACAAAGGCTCGGAAGCAGCAACCGCTGCCCTGCAGATGTATGACTTTGTAGAAAAGGTAAACAATATGTAAGGCCCGGGCGTTTTAATATAAATATTCAAGTTTTGCAAGTTGCAAAACTTGAGGTTCAAAAGCGCTTACGGCGCAGTTTATCAAGTTTTGGCAGTTTAACTTTACATAAACTCCTTAACCTATTAAACTCAAAATAAACAAGTTTCGCTTGCGAAACTTAAATAGAAATATTAAAACGCATCACAATGGCACAGAATCAAGAAAAGAAATCATCGGGCCTGTGGGTCTGGATTGTAATCGGCCTTATCGTAGCTACGATAGCTGTAGCGACATTATGCTATATCGGTTGGTTCGACAACAACACGCATGTAGACAGTGTGAACGGCGATAATGTAGAACAGCAGTATCAAATCGACGAAGCCAATTCAGATGCCCCCGGCGAAGCTGACTGGCAGAATGCCTCACACCAGACATTGAAAGAGGAAATCACCGAGCCGACGGCAAGCCCCGCCACACCGCCCTCTCCTGAAGAATGATATGAAAACAGCGCTATACCTTGTAATACTCGTTCTCCTTGTGCTTCCGGCATGTGCACGACATGCCGGGCAGCAACAGGAGCCCTTGGAAATAGCCGAGACCGCCTATAGCGAAGGGCGTTATTCGAAAGCACAGAACATCGCCGACAGCATAATGCTCGGCACGACATTCGGCAAGCTCAATGTATCGGAGCTGTGCCGTCTGTCGCTGCTCTTCATACGCCTTGGCGAGAAGTCAAACGATGAGCAAGGCAATACGGCAATGGCAACCCGGGCTCTTGTGGCCGCCTACGGCCTTGACAGCGATTCGACGAGTATCTACCTGCACAATGTGCCGGTAGACGACCGTGCGCGCATGGCGATAGTCAACGCCTTGTCGAACGCACGGGTAGAAGGTGACAGCATTATTGAAGAACCCGACTCACTGCTTTACTGATGGCAAACGACGACTGGCGCAGCAAGCTTGGCGCCCTTATGGCAAATATGCCGGCCTACGCAGAAGAAGAGACAACCGAGGAAATCATCGAAGCCCCGGAGGTAAAAGAATGTTCGCGTCTCGACATTATATTGGAGCGCAAAGGCCGCGCAGGCAAGACCGCGACCATAATTAGCGGATTCACAATCGACGATGACGCTATATCCGACCTTGCGTCGGCTCTGAAGCAACGCCTCGGCACAGGTGGCTCGGCCCGCGGAGGCGAGATTCTCATTCAGGGCGACCGCCGCAAGGATGTCCTCAAATTCCTGACAGACAATGGCTATAAGGCTCGGATAATATAACTCATTGTTTTTTCCCATTCTCATAACTCAAAATCAAATCAGGTGGATACTTCAGGACAAAAGACGACTTTGCGGCAGTGGTTTGAAAGTCACCGCGGCAGCAATGCGTTTGTACTTGCAGTGTCTGTAATCATAGGGCTTGCCTGCGGATTCTGCGCATGGTTGCTAAAGGCTATGATAGGGTGTACCACCGACTTTATGACCGGCCACCTTTCGGGCTCACACTTCAACTACGTCTTACTCCTCTATCCCTTGGCCGGCATAGTATTGACGGGTCTCTTCCAGCGCTATGTGATCCGGCGCAATATAGAGCATGGAGTAGAGCGAATAGAAGCCGGACTCAAAGAAAAGAAATATAACCTCGGAAGTAAATACATCTATTCCCCGCTGATAGCAAGCACTCTCACACTCGGCTTCGGCGGGTCGGCCGGGTCGGAAGGCCCGATAGCGACAGTAGGAGGAGCCATCGGAGGCGGATTTGCCCGACGACTCGGCTTGAGCCCTCAGACCGTCCGTGTGCTGATAGGCTGCGGCGCGGGCGCCGGCATTGCCGGAATATTCAAATCGCCTGTCGGCGGCGTGCTTTTCACCCTTGAGGTGCTGGGGCTTGAGCTTACCACAACAACAGTTCTGGCCCAATTCATAGGCTGCATAATCTCGGCCATGACGGCCTACGTACTCAGCGGCTGCACCTACGACATCAATTTCAACCAAACCATACCTTTTGATATCAGCATAATGCCATGGGTCGCTGTGCTCGGTATCTTCTGCGGCTTCTACTCGGCTTATTACTCCAAGGTAATGCACCGGCTCAGGAAATATTTCGAGTCATTGCGCCGGCCGATAGTCCGCAACATTTTGTCGGGAGGCATGCTTGCCGTGCTTGTTTTCACATTCCCCACACTCTACGGCGAGGGCTATGAATCTCTTTCGCGACTTATCAATGGCCATCACAGCATATTGACCGAGGCCGGGCTTTTTGCGAGTCTCGGGGCAAAGCCATGGATATTGATTGCTATTACAGCCGCCATACTCGTATTCAAACCTGTAGCTGCATGCTCATCAAACTCGGGCGGCGGTGTCGCCGGTGATTTCGCACCGGCATTGTTCGCCGGAGCCATAGCCGGTTTCTTCTTCGGTACATTGCTCAATACGACATTCGGATTAGACATCCCGGCCTCAAACATGGCTTTCATAGGCATGGCGGCGGTGATGGCAGGAGTTGTGAAAGCGCCCTTGATGGCAATATTCCTGACGGCAGAGATGGCCGACGGCTATCAATACTTCCTCGCGCTATTGGCGGCTGCCTATATCTCGTATGGCATAGCCAAAATCGTTAAATAACTCTAACGCATTTTGAAAAACGGCAAAAAAGCATTATCTTTGTGTACTCGTAAAACACCTAAAAATGCCAAGCCGTGAAAAGAATACGCACTTACATATTTGCAATGTTACTCTGCCTGAGCGGTGGAGCGACATTCGCTGCGCAGTCTGCGGCTGAAAATGCCATAGAGCAGACAGAGCACAACATCAACATCACTGCCAGAGCGGGCGGAGTGGAAATCGACAATAACAGCGATACTCCGGTCGAGGTAGCCGTTTTCGCCATCACCGGCACGCTCGTGAAGCAGTTTTCAGCCGACTCCGGCGAACGAGTCTGCATTGAGTTGCCATCGGGCTATTACATTGTAAAAGCCGGCAACACATCCAAAAGGATAGCTGTAAAATAGATCATAGATCATAGATCATACTTCATACTTACTTATATACATGTATCTGAAATTTCGAAACCTTTTCGCCGCAGTAGCTCTCGGGCTTGCGGCGCCGCTTACCATGGCACAAAACGATGAGAGCCGCTACGACAGTTGGCCGGCCTACACAGGCGATGACCTCGAATTGAAGGTTGACGCCTCCGGAACCCACTTCACACTTTGGTCGCCCGAAGCAGAGTCGGCAAAAGTGAACATCTACGACACCGACCGCAACACTCCGGCTGTGCAGACTATTGAAATGCACAAGGGAGACAAGGGTACTTGGCGCGCCACAGTGCCCGAACAGCTGTATGGCAAATTCTATACTTTTGCCGTAACAGTCGATGGCAAAGAACTTGCCGAGACTCCGGGAATATGGGCCAAGGCGGTAGGCACCAACGGCCACCGCGCCGCCATCATTGATTTCGCCCAAACAAATCCCAAAGGATGGGAGAATGACAAAGGCCCCAAGCTCGACAATATCACCGACGCAGTGATATATGAAATGCACCACCGCGACTATAGCATGAGCCCAAGCTCTGGCATTGTGCACAAAGGAAAATTCCTCGCACTCACAGTAGAGGCTACCAAGAGCCCCGAAGGTCTCGCTACAGGCATAGACCATCTCAAGGAGCTTGGCGTGACGCACATACACATCCTGCCCTCATACGACTACAACTCGGTAGATGAGGCCAACCTGCCCTCGAACCAATACAACTGGGGATATGACCCCTACAACTACAATGCCCCCGAGGGCGGCTACTCTACCGACCCGGCAAATCCGGCAGCCCGAATTCTCGAGATGAAAGAGATGGTTAAAGCTCTTCACGAGGCAGGAATCGGCGTTGTGATGGATGTTGTATACAATCATACAGCCGACAACGATGAATCAAACTTCTCGCTCACTGCTCCGGGATATTTCTACCGCCACCGCGCCGACGGAAGCTACAGCGACGCCTCGGGTTGCGGCAACGAGACCGCCTCGGAACGCGAGATGATGCGTGAGTTTATTGTCAACTCGGTGAAATATTGGGCAAAGGAATATCATATCGACGGCTTCCGCTTCGACCTTATGGCTATCCATGATATAGAGACTATGAACGAGGTTGCCGCGGAATTGAAAAAAATCAATCCGTCGATTTTCGTCTACGGCGAGGGCTGGACAGCCGGCGACTCTCCGCTGCCGGCAGAGCGCCGCGCACTGAAAGAGAATGTGGCGAAGATGGACGGCATTGCTGTGTTCTCCGATGATATCCGCGACGCCGTCAAAGGACACTACAGCAAAGCAGAAGACCGCGGCTTCGCCACCGCCAAACCGGGCAACGAGGAGACCGTCAAGATCGGCATTGTGGCTTCCACCGCACATCCGCAGGTTGACTACAGCAAAGGCAACAATTCAAAATTCGCCTACGCGTCGGCTCCAACCCAGATCATCAACTATGTATCGTGCCATGACGACCTCATGCTTACCGACAAGCTCGCCAAAAGCATGCCGGAGGCGAGTGAGGCAGAGCGTCAGCGTGCAGCCCGACTCGCGCAGACGATAGTGTTCACCTCACAGGGAACACCCTTTATGTGGACCGGTGAAGAGATTTTCCGCAACAAGCAGGGCAACCACAATTCGTATAACGCACCCGACAATATCAACGCCATCGACTGGAGCCTCAAGAGCAAGAACGCGGCACAATTTGAATATTACCGCAATCTTATCCGCCTGCGTAAAGAGCACCCGGCTTTCAGAATGACAACCGCCGAAGATATAGCCAAGAACATAGTGTTCGACAAAGTGACGACTCCGAATGTGATCTCATATTCGATCCGCAACAATGCCAACGGCGACGAATGGAAAGAAATCAAACTGATATTCAACGGCTCGGAGAGCCCCTACGTAGCCAAGATAGCCAAAGGTGATTGGACAATAATAGCCCGCGACGGCGAGCTCAACCCCGACGGCCTCGGCACAACAAAAGGAGGAACAATGGTTGTGACTCCTACTTCGGCTCTGATTCTCGCCCGCACAAAATAATGAAATCATCATACTTACTTACATGAAACGCAAAGGATTATATTTAATCGGCGGCCTTATGCTCGCCATGGGTGCCACCGCCGTGAACGGCGCTGAGCGCCCTCTCTCGGCTCAGGATGAGATTATACTCCACGCATGGTCGTGGTCGCTCGACACTATCGCAGCCAACATGAAGCAAATAAAAGAGGCCGGCTATAATTATGTGCAGACATCACCGGTGCAGGCCTGCTATGTAGGCGAGGGCGGCGGCATGGCTCTCATGAGCCAGCCCGGCGACAGCATAAGCGGCAAATGGTATTTCTACTACCAACCTACCGACTGGCAAATAGGCAACTATATGCTCGGCAGCCGCGAAGATTTCAAGGCCATGTGCGACAGCGCATACAAATATGGCGTGCGCGTGCTCGTAGACGTGCTTCCCAACCATACAGCGGTAGACCATACGGCTGTATTGCCCGGGCTTGACAATGCCGTAGGCGGACACGACAATCTTTTCCATGCCAACGGTATGAAAGACTGCATTGACTATAACGACCGCCTGCAGTGCACCACCTACAAGATGGGCGGCCTCCCCGATGTCAACACCGAGAATCCCGACTTCCAATACTATTACATGCAATATGTCAACGACCTTATCAATCTTGGCGCACGCGGCTTCCGCTACGACACTGCCAAGCATATCGGTCTGCCGAGCGACCCTGTCGACCCGAAGGCTAAAGAAAATGACTTCTGGGACATAGCCACAGGCCGCAAGGGCGTAAAAGGTCTTTCGCTACTCATGCCCGACAGCCTCTATATCTACGGCGAAGTGCTTCAGGACAAGAATGTAAAAGAGACTGAATATGACGATTATATGGATCTTACTGCAAGCAACTACGGCCATGCGCTCCGCCACGTGCTTGCAACGGGCGACACCCGCGTGGAAGACCTCGCCAACTGGCAGCACCCGTCGAATCCGGGTATGCTTGTGACATGGGTCGAGAGCCACGACACTTATTGCAACGACAATGAATCAGCCGGATTGACCGACGACCAGATACGCACCGGCTGGGTGTTCCTCACTTCCCGCGCCACGGGCAAACCGCTCTTTTTCAGCCGTCCGGCAGGCAGCACCCGAGAGAACTATTGGGGCACCAACCGCATAGGCGCGCGCGGCAACGCTGAGTTCTATCATCCTGAAGTTGTGGCCGCCAACAAATTCCGCCACGCAATGGCCGGAGAAAGCGAGACTCTCGCATATAGCGACAACGGCGCACTCGCTACCGTTACCCGCGGCAACAAGGGCTTGGCTCTTATCAATTTCTCCACAAAGGCTCAGAAAGTGAAAATGCCCACTACCCTGCCCGACGGAACTTATACCGACGCCGTGAGCGGCACAACATTCAAGGTCGCCAAAGGCATGCTTACCGGCAAAGCCGCCCCGACAGCTACGTATATTCTTTATCTGTAACGCAAGGTTGATGGTGTGTGGGCCGAGTGTGGTATATTAGCAATCCCCCCAATCCACACCACCAACCTCCAACCTTAACAAAAAATTATGCTGCTTGATATACTCTTACTTATCGGAGGGCTGGTGCTCATACTGGCCGGAGCTAATTTTCTGACCGACGGATCGTCAGCCATCGCAAAACGCTATGGAGTGAGCGACCTTGTGATTGGTCTTACTGTAGTTGCATTCGGCACGTCGGCACCGGAGCTTGTCATCAGTGCCATGTCGGCTCTCAACGACAGCCCGGAGCTTGCGATAGGCAATGTAGTAGGCAGCAATATCTTCAACGTACTGGTTATTATCGGCGTCACCGCCATGGTGTCGCCGATAAAAATCGGACGTAGCATAATGACCAACGAGATACCGCTCGTCATACTCTCGGCGCTTGCTCTTCTGGCCATCGGCAATGCGAGCCTGCTTGACGGAGCGGCGGCCAATGTGGTATCACGAACCGACGGTATACTTCTTCTGCTGTTTTTCGCAATTTTCATGCGCTATACCTTTTCTCAGGCTAAAAATAGCCCGGAAGACGGCGGCGAGACAGTAAAAGCCATGCCGATGTGGAAATCACTGCTGTGGGTAGCCGGCGGACTTGCGGCCTTGGTCTACGGCGGCGACCTCTTTGTAGCGTCGGCGTCGGGCATAGCCTCGTCAATGGGCGTGAGCGACGCTGTGATCGGACTCACCATCGTTGCGGCAGGCACATCGCTGCCCGAGCTTGCGACATCAGTCACAGCCGCAGTCAAAGGTAAACCGGGCATAGCTCTAGGCAACGTGATAGGCAGCAACATCTTCAATATCTTCCTCGTGCTCGGCGCCTCGGCTGTGATACGCCCCTTGCCTTTCGGCAACATCGGCAATGTCGATCTGCTGACAATGACCGCAGCCTGCCTCCTCTTCTGGATTTTCGGCTGGTTTTTCAGCACCCGCACCATCACCCGCGCCGAGGGAGCCGTGCTGAGCTGCTGCTACATCGGATATGTGGTTTTTCAAATTGCAAATTTGTGAGATAAAGTTTAAGGTTGGTGGGCAGTGGGCAGCAAGTTAGTATTTGCAATTATACCACCCTCCGCCAACTCGCCGCAAACTTTTAGCCAAAAAATTTGCTTCAAAATTATCCACAATTAAAAATAAATAGCTAATTTTGTAGGAGCAAAACAGCCTCTGTCAGCAACCAATCATTTTAAAGCATTGAATACGACGAAATTACATATCGAGCGGCTTCTCAGAGAGCGCGGCATAGTTGCCGTGCCCGGCTTGGGTACGTTCGTATCTCGCCGTATATCATCTACATTGACCGACGGCTCTTTGAGCGCACCGTCGCAGGGCTTCAGCTTCGAGCACTACAGCGGCAATCTTGCCGATGAAGAGCTTTGCGCCTCGCTTGCCCGCGCCCTTGAATGCGACACCACCCACGCTGCAAATGTGCTTTCGGAAGATGTGGAAGCCATCCGCCGCGAGCTTGCCATCGACGGCAACAGCGCCATCGGTGATTGCGGCATGCTCAAAGCCGAAGGAACGCAGGTAAGCTTTACCTCTGCCGACAGCAATGCTTGGTTGAAAGCACTTGCTCTCGAGCCTCTGAGCGATGTGACAATGCAGGAAAACATCGACCGTGCCGCCGAAGAACGCCGCGAGACATTCATGCGCTCGCTGCGCCGCACAGCCTCGTCGGCAGCCGCCATCGCTGTTTTCGCCGTATTGGCTTTTGTATTCTCACAACTTCCCGGCCGCAAAGCCGGCGACCCGCAGGTGGCGTCGATGGGCTTCGAGCAACCGGCATTACCTGTTCAGCCTATTATGCCCGGCGGTCAAGCCGAGCCATCGCTTGTGCTTATCTTCAACACCCCTGCCGACGCCTCATGCCCTGTAGAGAGCGAGCCGGTAGTGATAGCACAATTGCCCAAAGAAGACAAATCGAAATATTGCCTCGTAGTAGCGTCATTGGCAAGCATGGCCGACGCTCAGGAGTATGTGAATACCTACGGCGAGGGCTACAAGATTCTTGAAAAAGACGGACGCTACCGCATATACACCCTTAGCGGAGAGAGCTTTGACTCACTCAACCGCGCCGCCATCGAAGCCGGCGAGTACACCCGCCACCCCAACGCTTGGATCTGCCGCCGATAAATCCCCATCGGAGAGCAACGACATCAGGCGAACTGAAGCCCGCAAGCTTTTCAAAAATCAAATACGTATTATATATTCCGGATATTATAAATATAGCCAAGCCTCAATTAATCAAACAAGTTAAGCCAGTTCTCAAACTATGAAAAGGATTCTTTATTTGTTCGTTGCTGTGATATTATCTTCATTTGCCAATGCGCTGTATGCAAGCAATGTGGAGATTGTTTGTATAAATCCGGAGGTATCGGGGTTTTCGGCTTACAGCGAGTATCAATTCAGTTTTACCTCTGACGACAAAGATATTGAGTCTCCGATGTGGAGTCTTTCTCTTCCCAAGGTTTCGGGAGGAGTGGAGACTGTTGAACTGCAAGACAGCGCCGGATTTTGCAAGACACCTATTCTTACCAATCTTGACAATTATATAAGCTCTGATGGAGTGTTGTCTGCGACCCTTGACTTGGCATACGACGTAAACGGGAAGCAATATAACGCCGAGCCTTATCATATTGATTTTGAACTCAAGCCCAAGATTTTCTACGCCGTGATTGACAGCGTGAAAAGCAATGCTCCATACGATTCTTATAATGCTTTTTATACTGTAAATTATAGGGGCGCGGATAAGATAACGGTCTCTGTCGAGGAAGAATACAATCCCAAACTTAAGACTAAATACATCTACGAGCAAGGTATAGTAAACGATGTTGCAGAGTATATCACATCCACAGTCTGTGTTTGGATTGATTTCACAGCAGAGAATGAATATGGCAAGACTGTCTATACAATTGAATTGCTGCCAAATGGCATTGTTTCCGGCGTGGAAAATGTTGTAGACAATCTCAATGAATATCTCGAAGTCTACCTGCAGAATGGTGTGAAAGTAGGCGAATTTAAATCTATCAATGATATCAAGAGCGCTGGAATTACAGGCATTGTAATTGTAAGGCGAATCATTGGGTCAAATACTGCTGAGGTTTACAAGTTGAGAATCTGACCGGATTATTAATCGTATCAGGGGAATTTTGGTGTTGTAGATTTTTTTGCTTGTTTGGTATTAAATTATTACTTTTGTGAGATTAAACCAAACGAGAAATTACTGATGGAAAATCTTGAAATAAGCGAGATATTCAACGCAGCGGCAGTGCTTAAGGATGTAGCACGCCGAACTGCCATCATACCGGCACCGCAGCTATGCCCGGGGCTCGATATTTATCTGAAGACAGAAAACCTGCAGCTGACGGGGTCTTTTAAGCTCCGCGGCGCTTACTATAAGATATCGCAGCTCACCGACGAGGAGAAGAGCCGCGGTGTAATAGCCTGCTCGGCAGGCAATCATGCGCAAGGCGTGGCTCTCGGTGCGACGCACAACGGTATCAAGTCGCTGATATGCCTCCCTGCCGGTGCCCCGATATCGAAAGTAGAGGCTACCAAGGGCTACGGCGCCGAGGTTTGTCTGGTGCCGGGCGTATATGACGACGCCTACGCCAAGGCTATGGAGCTGCAGAAAGAGCACGGCTATACTTTCGTGCACCCCTTCGACGACCCCAAGGTTATAGCCGGCCAAGGAACTATCGGCCTTGAGATCCTTGAGCAAATGCCTGATGTGCAGGCGGTAGTCGTGCCTATCGGCGGCGGCGGCCTGATTTCGGGTGTGGCATTCGCCATCAAGACCTTGCGCCCCGATGTGAAAGTATTCGGCGTGCAGTCGAGCGGAGCGCCGTCGATGGCTGCGTCGCTCAAAGAGGGCAAGCTCTGCCACCTGAATGATGTGAGCACCATTGCCGACGGTATTGCCGTGAAAGAGCCGGGAGTGAATACCTTCGAGATGTGCAACCGCTATGTAGACGAGGTTGTAACTGTGAGCGACGATGAGATAGCAGCCGCCATACTCGCACTTATCGAGAAGCAGAAGATTGTCGCCGAAGGCGCCGGCGCTGTAGGTGTAGCGGCGGCGATGTTCGGCAAACTGCCGATCGAAGGCCTCAAGACGGTATGCCTTGTATCGGGCGGCAATATCGACGTGAACACATTGAGCCGAGTCATCACCCGCGGCTTGAACAAGAGCGGGCGCAACTATACGTTTATCGTAGACCTCGCCGACAAACCCGGCCAGCTCTCGGGCGTATGCAATGTAATCGGCGAACGCGGCGGAAACATCATCTCGGTGACACACGAGCGTATCAACACATCGTCGGCCATCAACGGCTGCACAATACGCATCGAACTCGAGACACGCGACAAAGAACATATCAACCAAATACGTGAGGCTCTCAATGAGGCTCATTATAAAGTACTTAATTAAATGAAATTACCTGCAGCTTTACTATTGGGCGCCATATCTCTTGGCGCATACGCCGAGGCTCCTGCCGACAGCTCAGCCACCGACTCTACAAAGACCTTTATCTTCACCGATGTCATCAACCTGCCCTCTACCTCGGTAAAAGACCAGAATAAATCGGGAACATGCTGGTGCTTCGCCGGCACATCGTTCTACGAAGACGAAATCCGCAAGAACGGCGGCGACTCTCTTGATATCTCGGAGATGTTTACCGTGCGCCAGTGCTACCGCGACAAGGCCGAGCGTTTCGTGCGCATGTATGGCCAGACCAACTTCGGCGCCGGCGGCTCGGCTATGGACGTTCCCTACGTGTGGAAGCGCTATGGCGCAGTGCCTGAAGAAGTATACAACGGTCTGCAATATGGCGAAGACAAGCACGTACACGGCGAACTCGACGCTGTACTTGCAGCCTACCTGAAAGAAATCGTAAAGAAACCCAACAAAAAACTCTCCAAGGCTTGGATGAAAGGTATAGAGGCTATACTTGACGCCTACCTCGGCCCTGTTCCCGAGACATTCGAATACAAGGGCAAGACCTATACCCCCAAGAGCTATGCAGAGAGCCTGCCGCTCAACCCCGACGACTATGTATCGGTGACATCGTTTACCCATCATCCTTACTATGAGGAGTTTGCAGTAGAAGTGCCCGACAACTGGCTTTGGGAGAAATCATACAATGTGCCTCTCGACGAGCTCAAGGCTATCGTAGACAACTCTCTTGCACAGGGTCATACGCTTGTATGGGCGGCCGATGTAAGCGAGGGCGGCTTCAAATGGACCAAGGGCGTCGCTCTCATGCCCAAAGGCAAGAGCGAGAGCGACATGGACGGCACTGAGCTGTCGCGCTGGGTGAAACTCTCCGATAAAGACCGCATGGACGAGAAATATAATTTTGAAGGTCCGGTAGAGGAAATCACCGTCACACCCGAGCTCCGTCAGGAGATGTTCGACTCGCAGGAGACCACCGACGACCACGGTATGGAAATCACCGGCACGGCAACCGACCAGTTCGGCAACCGCTACTACAAGGTGAAGAACTCGTGGGATACCAATCAGGTTTACGATGGCTACTTCTACGTGTCTGAGCCATATTTCCTCGCCAAGACTATGGATATCCTCGTACACCGCAACGCCGTGCCGAAGGAAACCGCCAAGAAATTAGGACTTAAAAAATGAAAGCGGTACACATACTGCTGTTAACATTATTCACCTCGATGGTTTTCGCCTCGTGCAAAACCACCGAGGCGAATTATAGAGCGGCTTATGAAAAGACTATAGCCGCTCGTGATTCGTCGGAGAGCATTGACGACACCATCTATGGCAAAGAACGCCGGCAGAAGAATACCAATACCGTAGAAAGCGCCCACGGCAATGTAGAGGTTACCACCCAACTTGTCAAGGTGACCAAAGACGGCGGAGGCACTCCGGAGAATCTTCGGCGATATAATGTCGTGGCCGGCCAGTTCAAACAGCAGTTCAATGCCATATCGCTCCGCAACCGCCTTGCCGACAACGGCTATCCCGGTGCTTTCGTAGTAGAGACTGCCGAGCCTTATTACTATATAGTTACCGGCTCGTACGCCACTATTGACGAGGCTGTAGACGCTCTCAATAAACTTAGGGCTGCGCCGCCGCAAGGTGTTCGCGAGCCGTGCCCGTTCATACTCGATGCGACGTCGCGCCGTAGCGCCTCGAAATCGAAGTAAGAACTTAATTGTAATTTATAATATCCAACTTTCGCAAGCCTAAGTTGGGCTGGCAAAGAAGGTTAATAAGGCAATTGCCGGTGGCAGGCAAAAGAATACATTTCAAATATTACTCAATTGCAAGACTATTGTCTCGCCAATTTTGCCTTTTTCCTTTTATGCCTGACTGAAGTGTTGCTTGCGGAACTTCAGTTTATAAACGTGTATGTTTGACTTCCTGAAAAAGAAATCAAAAGATCCGGTGGAGCTTTGTTTCACCACCGATATACATTGCCATATCGTGCCGGGTGTAGACGACGGCAGCCCCGACGCCGCCACCTCGGCCGACCTTATCGAGCGTATGCAGAGCTGGGGTATCAAGCGGATAATCGCGAGTCCCCATGTGACGCAGACAACTTTTGAAAACGACGCAAGCACCATCGACCCTGCCATGGAAAAGCTTCATGCCGAACTGCAAAGACGAGGAAACGACATCGAAGTAAGCCACTCGGCCGAATACCGTATCGACGAGCTCTTCTCGCGCAGGCTTGAGGCCGGCGATATCTGGTATCTGCCCAACAACCATCTGCTGATCGAGAATGCCTTCCTGCAGGAACCGTGGAACCTTGACCAACTGATATTTGACCTGCAGGTGAAAGGCATAAGGCCTATTCTCGCCCATCCCGAGCGCTACTCGTACTACTGGCACCGCCAAGACCGCTACAAATCGCTCCATGCAAGCGGACTGCAGTTCCAGATCAATCTTCTCAGCCTCGCCGGCGCATACGGAAAGACCGAGAAAAAGATAGCCGAGCACCTGATAGCCAACGGGCTCGTAGACTTCATCGGCACAGACCTGCATAAATCATCGCACGCAGACTCCATCGACAACTACCTGCGCACATCTGACGCCCGCAAGCACTTCGACGAGCTGAAAGATATGATCAAAAACGACGTTTCATTCTAAACCAATTTTAATCAGACTGCAATATGAAAAAGCAACTATTCGCACTTGTAGCCTTGGTGCTCATGGCGCTTCCGCTCAATGCGGCCCGGCATGAGTTCAAGACAGTGGAAAACGACCCGCTGCAGACCAAGATGTATACCCTGCCCAACGGCCTGAAGATATTCATGACCGTAAACAAAGACCAACCGCGCATACAGACCTATATCGCCGTACGCGTAGGCGGCAAGAACGACCCTGCCGAGACAACCGGCCTCGCCCACTATTTCGAGCACCTGATGTTCAAGGGCACCAAGCAATTCGGGACAAGCGACTATGCTGCCGAAGAACCCATGCTTGACCGCATTGAGCAGCTCTTCGAGACCTACCGCCATACAACCGACTCTGTAGAACGTCGCCGTATCTACCGTGAAATCGACTCTGTGAGCTATGAAGCGTCGAAAATCGCCATCCCCAACGAATACGACAAGCTGATGAGCGCCATCGGTGCAAACGGCACCAATGCTTATACCTCGTACGACGTGACCTGCTACGTGGAAGACATTCCCTCCAACCAGATAGAGAATTGGGCAAAGATACAGGCCGACCGCTTCGAGAATCCTGTAATCCGCGGCTTCCACACTGAGCTTGAGACTATCTATGAGGAGAAAAACATGTCGCTGACAAAAGACAACCGCAAGGTATACGAGAAACTTCTCACAGCTCTCTACCCCAGCCACCCATACGGCACACAGACCGTGCTCGGCACACAGGAAAACCTCAAGAATCCGTCGATCACAAACGTGAAGAACTATCACAAGCAGTGGTATGTGCCCAACAACATGGCCATAGCTCTGTCGGGCGATTTCGACCCTGACTACATGGTTGATGTGATTGAGAAATATTTCGGACACCTCAAACCGGCCTACGATTTCAACCGTCCCGGTCTTCCTAAAGAAAAACCTTTCACCACACCGCAGAAAGTAGAGATTCTCGGCCCGGAGGCTGAATATATCTCTCTTGCATGGCGCACACCCGAGGCTGCCAATGAAGACGCCAACGCCCTGCATGTGCTCGACTATGTGATGAGCAACGGCTCTACCGGTATACTCGACCTCAACGTGAACCTGCCTCAGCGGGTGCTAAATGCCGGTGGATATGTGATGGATATGGCCGACGCTGGCGCATACGTGATGATTGCAATGCCAAAAGCCGGCCAGACCCTCGACGAAGCAAAAGACATCCTGCTTGAGCAGGTGGCAAAACTTCGCAACGGCGACTTCAGCGAGGACTTTATCAAGGCTGTGACCGCCAACCTCAAGCTTGAGCAGCAAAAAGCTCTCACCAGCAACTCGAGCCGCGCCAACTACTATGTAGACGCATTTGTAAACGGCGTTGAATGGGCCGACCAAGTAGCTGAATACAACAATCTTGAAAATGTGACGAAAGCCGATGTTGTTGCCGCTGCCAACAAGTATCTTGGCGACAACAACTATGTAGCCATCTACAAGCGTCAGGGACAAGACCCCAATGAACTCAAGCTTGCCAAGCCCGAGCTTACCCCCATCGAGATGAACCGCGACAAATCGTCGGCTTTCCTGCGCGAGATACAGAACAGCAATGTTACCCCCATCGAACCTGTCTTCGTCGACTTCGACCGCGACCTCACACGTCTGAAAGCCAAAAACGGCGTAGAGGTGCTCTATGTCCCCAACAAGACCAACGATATTTTCACACTCGTATATGTGTACGAAACCGGTACAGAGGCCGACCGGCTCCTCACTTATGCAGGCGAGCTTATGGATTTTGTGCGTACTCCCGACATGAGTGCGGAGCAGATAAAGAATGAATTCTACAAACTCGCATGCAGCTACAGATTCTCTATCGGCAGCAAACGGTCATACGCTGTCATCACAGGTTTGAGCGAGAATATGGACAAAGCCGTGCGCCTGTTTGAAAATGTACTTGCAAACGCCGAAGTACCCGCTGAGGCTCTCGCAGCCTACGCCGACCGTGTGGAAAAGGCACGCAGCGACAGCAAGCTCAACCAGAGCGCCAACTTCGCCCGCCTTTCGCAATATGTGGTGTATGGCCCCAAAAACGAAGCTACTGAGGCCATGTCGCCCGAAGAACTGCGCTCAACCACTCCCGCCAGATTCGCCGACGTCCTGCGCGAGCTCAACAACTACGAGCAGACTGTGATATACTGGGGCAATGCTTCAGAGAAAGATGTTGTGGCACTCGTAAACGATACTCATAAATTCGCCAAGAATCCTCTTCACCTTCCTGATGCCGACAAATATACTCGCCTCAAAACCGACGAGACCATCTTCTTTATCTCGCCCTACGAAGCCAAGCAGCTGTATATGATCGGCTACTCAAACCGCGGAGAGAACTATGATGTAGCCAAAGAACCGCTGCGCAATATCTATAATGAATATTTCGGCAATTCAATGAATGCCATCGTATTCCAAGAAATGCGCGAACGCCGCTCACTGGCCTACTCTGCTTGGGCAGGCTACAATGCTCCCGGCCGTAAAAACCGTCCATACGCCTACATGTCGCAAATCGCTACCCAAAACGACAAGCTCATCGACGCTCTTGCAGCATTCGACGAAATCATAAACAATCTGCCCGAAAGTGAAGCCGCATTCCAGCTCGCCAAGACCGGCCTTGACTCGCGTCTGCGCACAGAGCGTATACTCAACGACGATATTGCTTTCACTTATCTCAATAACAAAGACAAAGGACTCGACCGTGATATCCGCAAAGATATCTTTGAAGCTCTCCCCGGTGCCACCCTCGACAAGGTTGTCGATTTTCAGAAGGCAAATGTAGCCGGACGCACTTACTACTACGGTATTCTCGCCAATCCCGAGAACATCGATGTGGAAGCACTCAAGAAGCTCGGCAAAGTAGTCATTCTGACCCAAGAGGATATCTTCGGTTACTAATCCCCTACTCCACTATACAACAATGGCTGCCCGGCGCAAACCGGACAGCCATTGTTGTATTTCATTCAATGTGTGTTACGGCTGACAAGGCCGACAATCCAGAGCAGAACCACCGCGCCTACAACAGAAGTAATCAAT
>OFFN01000587.1_pt1 | contig 28006 bp, 36 predicted proteins | sample 1521381 | NCBI WGS metagenome assembly OFFN01 (sample SAMEA3504112, study PRJEB24116) | mouse gut metagenome | biome: mouse gut; feature: mouse-associated habitat; material: faeces | place: Denmark | collected 2011 | reverse complement strand
CCAAAGCTGCGGCTATAATTCTCTCTCTAATACCTACAAAACTAAAAAAGGCAAAATGGACGTTGATTTGCAAAAATTTCTCCCTATTCCTTACAACACCGCACAAGCCGGAATAGGCGGAGATTTTCGGAAACTTCTTCATTTTCCTTTCATTCCCCACACCACAAAAAATTTGAAAACTGCCAAACCGGGGAGAAGATTTCTTTTTGCCCGCCCTCCACGGATAGCTTTCAGATTTGCCAATTCAAAAATCTGATTTCCTCTTTTCACGGCGCAATACTGGCAGATTTCCAAAACGCCAAACTTCTCCTTGATTTTTTTCACTAATAAAGCGTTGTCGGCTTTCCTTTCTGCCCGCATTTTGAAAAAATGGGCGCAAAAAAACAGGAAACCTTTTCTTGATTTCCTGTTTTGGTGTGCCGCTGTGATGGGCGGCGGCTATTTCATTTTCAGTTATCGGTCAAGCTGAAATTTCATTTGGCTTTCAATCAGCTTGGTTTTGATATGGTTTTCCATGTCGGCGTTATAATACCCGTTTATGTAGGAGAAGTAGCGGATAAGTCCGGCATATCGGTCAAGGACGGCTTGCATGGCTTCCGGGTCGCCCTCGTGTGCCTTGATAATGGTTTCATAGGGGAGAAGTCTGTCTTTCATAGGTATGCCCCTCCATTTCCCGGCGTAGCTGCTGTAAGGCAAGCTGGATATGCCGCCCCGCTGTGCTTCGGGTCTGTCCGTACTTTTCGCCGATTTCTCTCTGTGTCCTGTGCTGGAAGTAATACTGAAAGATTTCTTCCTGTGCCTGTTCCGGCAAGAGGGAGAGGGCAGCGGCAAGTTCCCCGTCATAAAGAACAACCGTCTGCCCGCAAGCGGTAAAAGTGTATTCTTCACAAGGCTCTGGCTCAACAAAATAATTGTCTGTGGTGCTGAATGGTACGAATTTCTCATACATCAGATAGTCAAGGGAGATTTCCTTTCCCCACTGCTTTTTCAGCCGTAACGCCATATCAATAGCCGCATGGCGAATAACAATCTTACAAAAAGCATTATGCGTATGCTGGATATGTTCTTGATATTCTAATTCGGTTATGGGTATTCCCCTTTCTTAAATGATGATGAGGGGCGATAGCACTCTGGGCTATCGCTCCTTGATTACCCACCAGCAAAGATGGACGAGGCTGTCAACGGCGGGCAAAGCCCGTTCATCTTGACCGTTGACTGCTCCGTCTGGATTTGCTATGTTGCCGTGACATATTGTCATTCGTTTTTTGATACTGCTCCTATACTTGTTGCATCTGACGCACCATAGGCAAAACTTACAACGGTGGCATTACTGTATTTCTCAAAAGCCGTGTAATATTCTTCCTCCGTGATTGCCTCTGATTTATTTTCCTTTTCTATGATATAAGTAGCGTTTCCACTTTCATCAAATTGTTCATAAAATCCCTCTGATAGTTTCATTACACCGGATTTTTCAATTTCAAAACGATTCACACTATGACCGGAAGCCGCATAAATTCCGGTTTTATCATAGGAAATAGGGTATGCCGTTCCCATGCTCTCTACTGTTCCTATTTTTTTTACTTCCTTGTCTGCCGGATAATACACATCACATGTAATTGCTGCTTGATTTCCTGTGCCATCATCATAGACTTGTGAGGTGACAAGCAAAACTGGTGAATCAGCATTTGTATCTATGATTGCAAAAAGCTCATTGTCCTCCAGTTTGCTAATGGTTTCTCCATAGATAGCAGTATTATTTTCGCTCTTGCTCTCAGTTCCACATGCAGACAGTGAAAAAACTGACACACATATAATCAAACAAGAAACAATTCTTTTTATTTTACCCATAATTTTCAACTTCCTTTCTTTTTGTTTTTAATGACGTAGCTTATGCACAATGCCAGTCCGATTATACCCGCAATGATAGAGGGTATCATTAACCGCATATAATCAATAGGCGCACTTTCATATTGTCCCATGACAATATACCTATATAGCATGTATTGCGTACTAAGTGTAGTGCTTTGTAGTGCAATTACATAAGCAAAATTTAATATGCTGACCATAATAAAAATCAGACCACTGATTAGCAATAGCGTCATTTTTCTGTTGTGAAGATTTATCTTTATCATATCTTCTAAGGTTATCTGTTCATCATTTTTATTCGTAACGCTCGCATCTCCTTCCATTAGTAAATCATCTAATGACACATGAAACATTTTGCTTAACTTTATGATACTCTCCAAATCAGGGGAAGTGCTACCCGATTCCCACTTTGAAATAGTTTGTCTGGATACACTAAGTTTCTCCGCTAATTGCTCCTGTGTCATTCCCGAAAGTTTTCTTAGTTGGTTGATTTTATTTCCAACTTCCATTTTTATCAGTCCTCCTTTAGGCAAGATTCTAAACTTTTTAAACATATTTTTCTATCAACGATACTTTACATTTGCGCTCAATATAACGACATTAAAGGAATTTTTTGATGTTTGACTGCATTTCCCATATTCATGTAAATACTTTTCAAATTATAACATTCATTTTGTGTTTTTTCTATCACGTTCAAAAATATATGACTCATATCATTTACCCTCTTGTACGGAATAGTGTGGTGCTGGCGGTCTATCTCTTGTTTTCGGTTGCTTGCTTCTTTACCGTACATGAGCATTCGCGCCAGGGTTATCATTGCCGTAACCTTCCAGCAGGTTGATGACGCCCCAGATTCCAAGGCCGGCTCCCAGTGCGATCACGAGGGTCTGCAAAACGTCGATTGCGCTGTTGAAAAATTCCATACTTTAATTTAGCCGGAATCGCTTTGTGGTTAGTGTTGGTTCATAGGCATACAAAAGCCGGACAACAAAACCGCCCTGCGTTTTGGGCGGCTCGATTCCGGCTATCCTCCTTCTTCATTTTTTTGTTGAGCTGTCCGCTTTGTACGCCAATGGCCTCAACCGAGGCAGGTTTCAGGGACCCTGGCGGGTAGATAAAATCACTCCTTTCTTGCGGAACGGGATTATTCGCCCTCGGTGTCTACGTCAACTTCAAACACATCGTAGACCTCGTTGGGTTTTGGTTTGAGCCGGGTGGACAAAAACGCTTCAATGTCAAAGGCGTTCTTATCGTCCGCGTCGGCGGTGTACTGAAAATTGGGGTGCTTGGTGATGTCATATTTATCTGACAAAAACGGGCGGACGCCCCGCAGCTGGAGGATACATTTTCCACCGTCCATAACCGCAAGCTCATCCTGGCTCATCAATTCTTTCCCCAATTTCTGATAGTTGAGAGAGTGGGAGGTTTCCCGCCCCCGGCTCTCCCCGGTGTTGTAAGTGTCAATGGTTTCTTTTCCCAGGGCGGCGGCTAACTCCTTTAAGGTGGTGGGTTCTTTGCCGCCCAGAAAGATGGAAGTGTCCATATTTCCGATGATGGTGTCGGCGTTGTCCTTGTAGATGGCCTTTAACTGGGACTGCGCCTGCAATACCAGACAGGCGGAAATCTCCCGGCTTCGGATGGTGGCTACCAGCTTTTCCAGCTTTGGAATCTGCCCGATGTTGGCGCACTCGTCAATCAGGCAGCGCACATGGACCGGGAGCCTGCCGCCGTACACATCATCCGCTTTTTCACAGAGCAGATTAAACAGCTGGGTGTAGCACATGGAAATCAGGAAGTTAAAGCTGTCATCGGTATCGCTCATAATAAGGAACAGGGCGGTTTTTTTGTCCCCCAGGGTGTCCAGTTCCAGCTCATCATAGGCTGTGACCTCCCGCAGCTCGGCAATATCGAATACCGCCAGCCGCGCGCCGCAGGAAATCAGTATAGATTTTGCGGTTTTGCCCGCCGCCAGCTTATATTTTTTGTACTGCCGCACCGCAAAATGGTTGGGCTTCTCGGATTCCAGCGCGTCAAACATCAGGTCAACAGGGTTTTTGTATTCCTCATCGTCCTCCCGGACCTCCATCGCGTTAATAAACTCAATCAGGGTGGAGAAGTTCTGCTCCTCCACCGGGGCCTCGTAGTGGATATATCCAATCAGGGCGCAGTACAGCAGCGTTTCCGCTTTGACCCAGAAATCGTCACCGGCTTTCCCCTCGCCCTTGGTATTGGCAATCAGGGTTGTCACCAGCTTCAAGATGTCCTTTTCGCTGTGGATATAGGCGAAAGGATTGTATTTCATGGATTTTTTGAAGTTGATGGTATTCAACACCTTGATTCGGTATGGCTCATAGATGGTTTTGCCGTTCTTGTCCTTCATGGGCTTTCCGTCCTTATCCAGCTTCGGCGCGCCCCGTTGGAGCAGCTTTCCACATTCGACCAGGATTGTGCCTTTATCGTCTGTGCCGTCAAGACAAAAAAAGTGTGAACATGAAATTTAATAATTTCCACTCTGAATATCCCGTACAATCATGCGTTTTAGCTTATCCTGCAAGGTTTCTCTGCTTGTTTCGCTAAAGTGGCACGTCACAAAGTAGGTCGTTCTGCCTATGGTCTTTACAAAGTGCGGTCGGCGTTCCTGTGCCTGTTGGTTCTCATTATTTTTTGGCATATACATAAATCTCCTTTACATGAAAAGAGGGCATACAGAGTAATCTCCATACGCCCGCTGTTGTTAGTGGCTGTCTGTTCCCTTATCCGCATGAAATTGACATTGCGGTTTCCGGCATATATACTTGTTGCTTACTGTCAAATAAAGGTAAACAGGGCAGAAAAAATGTTGTATCAATGCAACGGATAAGAGAGGTAATAAGCATGGGAAAAATGATAGTGCTGACGTTTTCGGACAGTGAGGAAACAATCTTTAAGAGGGCGGTTTCCCTCTTAGCAGACGAATTACAGATTGAAGCGGAACAACAACCTGTTTCCTTGCCTGTATTGTCCTTTCAAGGTGGAAATACTGCAACATCAGCGCAGGGTGTTGCGGGATAGGAGAGATGTGCGCCTTACTCGGATTGGGCCGGATTGTAAAAACCCGACTTATCTGAAAACGGTGTTAGGTAGGCGTTGGGTACAAGTTCAGTGCTGACGCTACAGAAAACGGTACTTTGTAGAACGTTCTTTTTCTAACTTTGGGCAAAAAATATGCACCATGCTAATCTTCACATGGTGCATACTCCCGTAACAATTTACGCACAACAAAATTATTTACTACGCAAAAGACCTCTGTTGATTGCGCCGTACAAGTCTGTTCCATTTTGCTCCTTATTCCCTGTCAGAAGCTTTTCCAATTTTTCCAGAAAAGATACATAAAACTGCCTTTCCTTTACAAGTGCCTGTTGTTCTTCAATACTTATAACCCGATTAGGTTCTAGAGGATGGTCAAAATCATATAAAGCTTTTTGAGTAGCCCGCATTGCAGACTCCACGGAATTACCCAAAATGTCCGTACTATTCGACAACCCGTAATAATGGGCTATAATTTGCTGTATGTGCATATCTGTTATATGAGTCCGTCCATTCTTAGTTTCACCCAATCCGTTTACTCCAACTTCTTTCACTGTCTCCATCCAAGCATCTTTTACAGATTGTGGAGCATTCGGTCCAGCACTCTGTAGCACACGTTCCTCAAAATCCGTTGCCGCTTCATCTCGAAGCCGTTCTTCATTCTTTTCGGTTACATATTGTGCAAATGTAGGAGTCCCGTTACTTTTCTGCATATTTTCGTATGATATGATATTCTGCCGATAATTAGAATTAACCTGCATATACGCTACCCCCATACAGCTTAATGTATATAAAAAGTAATATTCATTGTATTCCACGGTGAATTTGCAGATTTGGAACTAGCCTTAAATGTTCCGGCTTCAAAACCATAGCTGTTCTCATATCTCCAAACGCAAGCCCATCCATCGATTATACGATCATTATCAAGGTCTATCGCTTTTTTAGATTTCAAGGTCATATTAGTGCTGTTAAGAGTGGCTGAGCGTGTTTTTGCATACCCGATCTCAATCGTTTCAACTTCCAACCAAGTCCCGCCGTGATCCAATGTTGTACCAACCTGCGCAAATGACCCCGAACGTTGAATAACTTCTGTTCCACCTTTTTCAGAAGATACGGAATACACATAAAACTGTGTCAATGCAGGAGCCGCATCACGCGGTTGTATTTCCGCAGCACTTACAGGAATAACATTAGCAACCAACAACGTACTAACCAACATAACACTTAATAACTTTTTGAATTTTTTCATTTTTCACTCATCCTTTCTATAGTTAAAATATCTAATCAGCCTCGCATATCAATATGTTGTGTTATCTTTCTTGTTTTATATAAATCTGATTACCCCCTTTCACACACTTTCCACAAATATAGATATGCGTAACTGAATGATTTACTTTGTAATTATCCACTATCTCACTTTATACTCATATTATTTATCGGTCAGAAAATGAATATTTTAATATATTTCCATCCAAGATTCACTTTATAATGACATATCATGCGCCTTTGACCTCTCCTTTCTCTGCTCTGTCGGCGGTATTGCCTGCTCTACACAACGCTTGACGGTTTCAGCTTCAGCAACTTCATCTTTCAGCTTGCGCATTTCCCGATAAAGGCGGTCTTTCTGTGCGGTTAGGTCTGCAACCTCAGCTTTCCACGCTTTCGGTCTTAGCTTGGTGTCGCTCCCTAAATGCTCTTTCAGATACCTTTCCGCTCGGTCATACAGTGCAAGTTCGGTGCGGTAGCGTTCCGCATAATCCTCCTGCTTTTTCGGCTTGGTCTGTTTGTATGCCTTGTGGTAATCCCGATACTGGAGATAGTTTTCCGCTTGGTCTATCAGTTCTTTTCGCTCATGGAGTAGCTTTTCTGTCTGCTTTATCTCGCTGTTGGTATTCCAGTACCGTTTTTTCATTTTCGATAGCGTTTCCTGCAACTCGGACAGGGTGGAAATGTTATTGACCTGTAAGAAGCTGACCGCCTTTGCAAAGGTTTTCAAATCCCGTATTTTCCCGTAACGGCTGTCTGGCTGTCCTGCCTGTTGCATGGCGGTATTCAGCAGTTCAAGGAGTGTGGGCGGCTGTGGGGAATGGATAGGAACGGAATGGAATGGATTGATGGATTGGCTGTCTTTTTCTGCCGACTTTTCCTTTACCCATTTTTCCAGTCCGGCAATCCGGCGTTTGACTTCTTTCAACAGCCTGTTCTGTTCCCTTATCTGACGGTTTTTCTCGCCTTTCTCGGTCACAATGCCCTTGCGCTCCATTTGGGTAGCGGCTACGCCCATGTGTACGGTCGGTATCTGTTCTATGCCCTGTCGCTCGTAGGAACGGTGGTCTATCCTCTGCGGGATATTCTGCTCCGCAAGGTACTTGTTCGTAACGTCTGCCCATGCCCGCCGCCACACTTCGGCTTTGCCTTTGTCATTCCAGTCCATAAGGTCAATCTTTCTTACTTTGTAATTCCCGCTTTTTAGTTTTATCCGCTGACCGTTTTTGTCTAAGATGTATTCCTTTTTTGATTTCGCGCCCCATTCGCCGGACTGTTCCAGTGGTCGCATGGTTAGCATGATGTGGGCGTGCGGGTTTCCGTTGTTCTTGTCATGGATAGCTATGTCCGCACACATTCCGGCAGACACAAAGTTGTCCTGCACATACTCACGCACAAGCCGTATCTGCTGTTCCCTGTCAAGCTCTCTTGGGAGTGCGGCTTCAATCTCCCTTGCAAGCTGTGAGTTCTTTGCTTTCTCGATTTTCTCAACGGAGTTCCAAAGGGTGGAACGGTCTGCAAATTCGGGCGGGGCGTGGGGCGGCAGTAGTATCTCTGTATGCACAATGCCCTTTTTCCTCGTATAGTCATGGGTAATCCCGTCATACTCGTTTGTGATTTTTTCCCCGCTTCGGTAAGCGGCTGAACCAACCGCTGACAGTTGGCTTTCCGCCCCTCGGCTGAATATATTGATAGTGCAATGGTAAATCGCCACGCTTTCAGCCTCCTTTCGGGTGGCACATTTTAAACTTTGTGGACAGGCACGCCCCGCACTTTGGGGTGTGCCTGTACGCAAAGTACACTAAGGGGTAGGGCGGTACGCCCGTAGGGGAATAGTCGTTTCCCCTGTTGGCTGTCGCAAGACAGACAATGCCCTCTGCAAGAGCCCTCGGAGAGCGCACGCACCGGAACGGTGTATAAGTGCGCCCTTGTCTGAAACAAGGGAGATTTAATTCTCCCCCTTTGGCTTTTGCGTCCGGCGTAAAAATTCCTGCGCCTGTGGTGTCTGCAAAGCGGTTTCAAGCAAGCCTTTTATCTGCTCGTTTGTGTACTGTTCCGGCTGTTCCAACAGGCTTTCCAGTATCGCCCCACGCTCTACAAGGCGGTGCGTCCTTATCTTGCGTTCCTCGCTCTTTTTCTGGTTGAGCAGTTTTTTCTTCCTGTTCTGCAACTGCCGTATTTCTTCCTCTGCTTTTGCAATCTGCTCGTTGATGTTCCCCATGCGTTCCCTCCTTTCTGTGCTGTGGCTGTTTGTAGGATATTTGTGTAAAAGAAAAAGACATCTTCTAGTTTGAAAATGTCTTTTTCAGATACGCAACTATTCAATTTTTGGTGGTTAGATTTTATTCACTTCCGACATAAGCCGTATGCCGTCATGCAATCCTAATTTGTAAGCAACCTTTCCGTATGCCGCCCCGTTTGCATTTATGGCAGTAAATACTTTATCAACAATACGTTTTTGCTTCCTATCCAGTCCGGCTTTTTCCAGTTCACTATATGCCATGTTCTGCTCTTTCAGCGTGGCGCGGTAATAGCTGTCTATTTTTGCGGCTCTGTCTAAGGCTTTAATCGTCCTTATCCTTGCAAGTAATTCTAACAAACTCTTTGTATTTGTTTTTCTCATGTTTGTACTCCCTTTGCAAAATCCTGTTAAAGTTCCACAAGCAAATTGTCAACTCCCGTCTTTTCAGCAAAATAAAATCGTTTGTCTAAAAGTTCTTTTCGCTTTTCTTCCGGCAGACATTTTAGTATGTCGTCATAATCCATATCCGCCATAGGTGTGTCTGATGACAGATTGATAAGCTGTGTATGTAACCATTCGTCCCAAAGGTCATCAAACAGACTTTTGCTGTTATAATAGCTGTCCATAGTATCAAAGCCAAAAGGGAACTTAAAATATTGCAATTTAACAAAACCGTATTTACCGGCATTAAGGATAATTAACCCCTCATTGTCGAACAGTTCAGAAAATGTGTCTGCGACCTTTTGACAGTTTATTATTTCCTCGTCTGTAATATATGTTTTGGCTTTATCCATAGTTCCTCCCATAATCTTCTACCTTGCGGCACTCGACTTCAAATATATTTCCGTCTTGAAGCAAAACTGTGAATATGCCTTTTTTATCATTTGTTTCAATGTCCCTTATTCCTATCTCATCTGCGTCGTTCAGTAAATCAAAAACTTTATCTTTGAGGTAATCAAGTTTTTTGTTCCTCGTTTTCATTCTTCTCCTTTCTTTGAAAACATATGTTTCTATTACTAGTATTATAATACTTGTTGCAGATTACAAAAACACTATAACAAGTTTAAAATAGAATTGCAAGAAAAACAGATTTTAATTTATCGACAGGAGATGACAAAAATGGACAAACTGGATAAAGAATATGGACAGTTAAAAATACGTTTGTCTGAACTGATAAAGGACAGAGGACTTAACAGAAATCAAGTGTCTATCAAGGCGGCAATGAACTGGAAACAAGTAGATAGATATTGTGACAACGATATTTCCCGCCTTGACATATTTGTTTTATGCAAACTATGTACAGCTTTAGAGTGTAATATCCAAGACTTATTATTATTTATTCCTGCTGATAATAAGCCGGACGGATAGGGCATTTACACGCCCAAGAAAAAACGTATGTTTCTGCATTTAGTGTTCTAATACTTGTTTAGGATTACCAAGACTCTACAACAAATATAGAATTAAATTGTTTAAAACCTACAAGAATACTAATTGCAGAGGTGGAAAAGTGGAAGATAATTATGGTCACATGGAAATCCGGCTGAATGAATTGCTAAAGGAAAAAGGGTTGAGTAAAAATAAGCTGTCGCACAAGGCAGAAATGAACTGGAAACAGATTGATAATTACTGTACCAACAGCATTACTCGCTTAGATGTATTTGTTTTATGCAAACTCTGTACTGTCTTGGAGTGTGGCATAGAAGATTTGCTTGTTTTCTATCCACCCGAAAAGCAGTAAATTTTATTTATCAAATCCATTCAGCAGATTCAAAGTCTGGGATTCTGTTATGTTTTTTAACTGCATTCCCAGACTTTCATTCTGCATTATCCCCGCTTTTTTCTGAATTTCGATTATCGCAATTCAAGAGTTTCGATTTTCGCAATTCAAGAATTTCGATTTTCGCAATCTAATAATACTGATATTATTCAGACTGATTATAGTCATACTTATCATATCAATCAATCCTTTCCCTTCCTTTCCTTCCCCTCCCTAGTCGGTGTCGGTGGCAAAGTTCTTGACGTAGATAATGTTTGGTTTTCCCATTCCCTGTCTTACGCTCTCGATTAGTCCTATTCCTTTTGCGCTGTCAAGTTCCGCAAGCAGTCTGACCGCCTTGCCGCTTGCACAACGGAAACGCCCCTGTATCTCGCCAATCGTGAAGTAGAGGTATATGCGCCCCTGTTCATCAATCCACCCGTTTTTCAGTGACAGTTCCATGCGGTCAATCAGCATACCATAGAGCAGTTTTGCGTCTGTGGAAAGCGTCTGAAAGCGGCTGTCGGTAAACAGCAGCTTCGGTATGCGGTAAAAGGCGTGCTGTTCGCCCTGTTTCCCGTAGAAGTAATCAAACGGCATTTTCCCTTTCTCCTTTCCCTGTTTGAGTAGCGTTTTCCTGCCGTTCCCATGTGCGGGTAAAGAAGAATACCCTTTTGCGGTTCGGCTCTGCGTTTCCCCTGTTGGGATAGCAGATTTAAAGGCTGAAACGCCCGTATCGGCACAACCTTACCCCGTACCATGCAGACGCTTTGTAGCCTGTGCTTTCTGTTCCTCGGTCAAGGTCACTGTGCGCTCTTTGGTTCGTATGCTGACAAAGTTCCTCGGCATGGCGTAGGTCTTTCCGGCGGCGGTCTGCGCTATGCACTGGAAGTCCTGCGGGTTCTTTTCCACAAGTTTATCCATTTTCCTTATCCACGCCGGATAGGACGTGTAGAGGGTGGCGGTGGTTTCATCAGCGCAAAAGCTGATATGCACTTCCTGTTCGCATTTTAACAGTTTCATGGTCTTGGTGTCCTCCTTTCCTGTGGGTTCTGTGCTTCGTTTTCCCTGTTCGGTTAGGAAAAACGAAAAGACCGCAACAAACGCCGCAGTCTTTCCCACTCAATGATATTCTGTTGTCTAAATCGCTTCTCGGAGTGCGGCTTCTGCCTTTAATCTTGCCCTGCGCTCCTTGTCATACTGTTTCTTGCGTTCTTTCCTTGCCTTTTCCTTTTCCTGCTCGATTTTTTCCCAATCGACAGGCTCGCTTACATTTGGCAGTCCGATTTTGCCGATAAAGTTGAAATGTATCTCAATTTCCTGTGTCCTGTGGCTTCTTTTTTCCCCGTACACTGGCTCATGTATTAGCACTCTGTCTATAAATTCGTTCAGCATGGGGGTTGTGATTTCGTCAAACTCACTGTATTTCTTCACAAGCCGCATGAATTTGTCTGTCCTTATCTCGTTTTCCTTGCCCTGTGCTATGATGTTGTCAAGTTCTTCCGTCCTCGCTTCAAGGGTGCTTAATTCGCTGTCATAGTCCGCAAGAAGCCTTGTAAAGTGCCTGTCGGGTATCTTCCCCGTTGCGTTGCCCTCGTACAGTTTCTTGATGAGGTCGTTAAGTTCGTCAATCCGTTTTGCGGCGGTGCGTTTCTCATTCCGGCTGTCTGTTATGATGCGCTCGCTTTCCTTGTCGTCCATTTCACGCACTGTATTGAGAAATTCTTCCTCATGCTCCAGCGCAAAGCCGCATACCTCACGAATGGAAACAGCGATAAGGCTCTCAACTGCCGACACTTTCACGCTGTGGGCGGTGCATTGCCTGTGTATGTTGCGGTAGTTGCCGCAGGTATAAAGATTGTCGCTGTCGTAGATTTTTCCGTTCGCCCTGTGCTGTGACTGTGGGCTTCGGTAGTACATTCTGTGTCCGCAGTCGGCGCAGTAAAGCAGTCCTGTTAGACGGTTCGTATATGTGCCGTTTGGCACTTCCTTACGGATTGTCTTTCTCGCTTTCTGTGCGGTATTCCATGTTTCCTCGTCAATGATTGCTTCGTGGGTGTTGGGGAATATCATCAGTTCTTCGGGTTTCGCCTTACGCCTTTTCTTGGTCTTAAAACTTTCAAGGACGGTCTTTCCCAAAACAGTGTGCCCCATGTATTCCTGCTTTTCCAGTATGTAGCATACGGCGGTGTTAGACCATGTGTAAGGACTTGTAAAACTTTTGCTATGGTTGTTTTCGGGGCAATGCTCGGCGGCATAGGCTGACGGGATAAGGACACGCTCGTCTGTCAACTGCCTTGCAATCGCTGACACACCCACGCCCTCAATCACAAGCCGGTATATCCGGCGCACTACCTCGGCGGGTTCGGGGTCAATGATTAGGTGCTGCTTATCCTGCGGGTCACGCAGATAACCATAGGGAACGCTTGGGGAAACACGTTTCCCCTCCTGCATTTTGGCTTTGAAGATTGCCCGTATCTTTTGGCTTGTGTCCTTTGCGTACCATTCGTTCATAATGTTTAGGAACGGCGTAAAATCGTTGTCGCCCATTGTTTCGCTGTCTACGCCGTTGTTTACCGCTATGAAGCGCACACCCTTTTCGGGGAACATGATGTCTGTGTAAAAGCCGACTTTTAAGTAATTCCTGCCTAGCCTGCTCATGTCTCCTTGTGTCAACTAAACACCAAATTTTTTACGGATGCCAGAGGCGGCCAACAGGTCTTTCCCAGACCGCCCCCGGCATCCGCTTTATCGTGAAGTAAAAACCTTTATCAGTTGTCATATCCCTGCATATCAAACATATCCTGGAACTTCCAGACAATTTCAATCTCGGTGGGAGAGGACACCAGCACTTCCTTGATGAATGTCTGCGCCAGTTCCACCGTCAGTTCCGTTGCCCCGGCAAAGGAGGTGAACACATCATCCTCCTGCGCCTTATCCTGAACGGCCAGATGCTCCAGTTCAGATAAAAGTTGTTCCTGCGCCTCCTGTTCGGCTTTGGCGGCGGCGAGTCTGCTGTCTATCTCTGCCCGCTGTTTCAGGTAGGCATCCTTTGTCAGCGCCCCGCCGCTGAAATCCTCGTAGACCCGGAACTTCTCCTGCCTGTGCCGTTCCTGCTGCTGTTCCAGCTTTTGAAGCTCTGCGACACAGGCGGCGATACGCTCTTTACGGGTCAGCATCAGGGAGGACTTCTGCTTTTTCCGCTCCTGACACATCGCCAGCATTTGCATGACCGCCCGGAAGATGATGCCCTCGATCTCCTTCTCGGAGAACAATTTCCCCTTCGGGCAATCGCTGTTCTCGTCCGCCCTGCTCTTGGTGCATCGGTAGTAGTATCCCGCCGTACTGTGGAAACGGCTCAATGTCCGATGGCAGTTGCCGCATTTGAGAAGCCCTTTCAGCGGATACTCCTGTGATGTCCCTTTGGCCCGCCTCGGCCTCTGCCGGATGATCTCCTGCGCCCGGTCGAAGTCCGCCCTGCTGATGATGGCGTCATGCGCCCCCTCATAGATGATCCAGTCGGACTTATCCTGCGGGACGGTCCGCTTTTCATGGAGGCCGGCCTTGTACCGCTTGCGCCCCACCAAGGCCCCGGTGTACTCATACTGGTGGAGGATGTTCAGCACCGTGGCCGCCGTCCAGCCGTTCTTTTCGGAGGCTTTGCGGAACCGTCCGCTCCCCGGATTTTTCTGCCGGAAGTAGGCGCCAGGGGTCAGGACGCCCTCGCTGTTCAATTTCCGGGCGATGGCGGTACTGCCCATCCCCTGCAAGGTCATATCGAAGATACGCTGCACCACCGCCGCCGAGTCCCCGTCTATCACCAGCTTGTTCCGGACCGTGGGGTGGAACCGGAAGCCATAGGGAGCGAAGCTGCCTATGTATTTGCCCTGCTTCATCATGATGATCTTCGCCGTGGTGGTCTTGACGGACAGGTCCTTGCTGTACGCCTCATAGATGATGTTCCGCAGGACCACATCCATGCCGGAGGTCATGCCCTTGTAATCATCGCTGTCGTAGCCGTCATTGACGGAGAGATAGCGGACACCGAGGAAGGGAAAGACGCACTCCAGATAGTTGCCCATCTGGGTATAGTCCCGGTGGCATCTGGAAAAATCCTTCGTCACCATCACATTGATGGCCCCGGTGCGAAGCTCCTTCATAAGCGCCTGGAACTGCGGACGGTCCGTGTTGGTCCCGGTGTACCCATCGTCCACGAACTCCGTCCGGGGCGCTGTTTTCAGTTGGGGGTGGCGATCCAGAAACTGATGGATCAACTCCCGCTGGTTGCCGATGCTGTCGCTCTCGGCCTTCCCGTCCCCGTCCGCCAGGGAAAGGCGGATATAAATGCCCACCCGGTAATCAGTCATCGCCGCCCGCCTCCTTTATCTGCTCCACGCACTCCAGCATGGCGTAAAATACATCGTTGTAGTTCAGCACGACCTCGATACGGCCCTCGCCGTAGACAAGCACCTTCTCGATTATCGCGTCTACAAGCTCCTGCGTCAATCCTGTCATCCCGGCAACGCCCCGCATCATAGTGAGCCATTTGTTGTCCGGGGAGATAGATGCCAGGAACCGCTCCCGGCGCTCCACGGCCTCGTCCAAAAGCCGGTTCAGGGCTTCATACTGCTCCTCATAGGTCTGCTTGGCAAAGGCGTATTCCTCCTCGTTCAGGATGCCCTCGACATAGCTCTCATACAGCCCCGCCCGTTTCTTTTTCAGGGCGTTCAGCCGGAGCTTGACGCTTGCCACCGCCGCCTTGTGCTTCTCCCGGACGCTTGCCTCGCCGGAGCCGCCCTGCATGGCAAGCAGGAGCCTCTCATAGTCCAGCGCCACCTGAAGCTGGTCCCGGATGGCATTGAACACCTTTTCATCGAGTGCGTCCTGCCGGATGAAGTGGTTAAAACAGGTTGCGTGACCCCGCCGTACATGGGTACTGCAATCATAAACACCCCGGAAGGTCACATTTTTACATCCGCAGATACGCTGCCGCTTGTAGTACATCCGCTTTCCGCAGTCGGCGCAGAATATCTTCCCGGCAAAGAGGTCGATCATGCCCGCCCGGATGTCCGCCGACCACTCCATAGCGGTCTCCCGGTGGGAGCTGTCCTTTTGCATCTGCCGCTCCACCGCCTCAAACTCCGGGACAGAAACGATAGGCGGGTGTGCGTCAGGGACTACGATCCACTTGTCCATTTCAGTGATGTGCTTTTTCAGCCCCTTGTAGAGCGCCGTCTCGGACTTCCCGCAGACCATCTCCCCGATGTACGCCCGGTTTTGCAGGATGCCCCGGATGGTGGAGGGACACCAGCCCTCGCCCTGGATGTTATCGCCGTTGCGGGAGCCGGCCCTGCGCTTGTGGCGCTCCGGGCTTTCGATGCCCCCGGTTTTCAGCCGCTCAACGATGGTGTAGACTGATACCTCCCGCAGTTTCCACTCAAATATCTGCCGGACAACAGCGGCGGCTTCTTCATCCACCACATAGGCGGTCTTATCCTCATTCCAGAGGTAGCCGTAGGGGAGGTTGCGGTTGCGGAACTTTCCAGTCTCCATCTGCGCCCGGAGCGCCGTGGAGACCTTCTTGGAGATGTCCCGCGAGTACATGGCGTTCACCAGGTTTTGCAGGCTCACCGACAGGGACTCCATCGCGTTGCCGCAGGTGAAGTTGTCGAAGTTCTCCTTCACGGAGATGAACCGTGTCCCCAGCGCCGGGAATATCTTCTCCAGATAACTGCCCGTCTCCACATAGTCGCGCCCGAACCTGCTGAGATCACGGACCACGATGCACTGTATCTTCCCCGTCCGCACATCGTCCATCAGGCGGTTCCACGCCGGACGGTCGAACACGGTCCCCGTCCTGCCGTTGTCCGAGTAGACCTCCGTGAGCCGGAGGTGCGGGCATCCGTCCAGATAGTCCTCACAGACGGCGATCTGGTTTTGCAGGGAGTTCCCGTCATCGTCCTTGCCGCTGTTCTCAACCGACAGGCGGGCATAGATAGCGGTGGGGAGCGCCGCTGTCTCCTTTTTCACTTCTGCCACAGGCTGGGCCTGTGCTTTTCTGCTCTTTCGTGCCATTTTCTCTCTCCCTCTCAGCCCACCGCCGGAAGCGGACAGTCCTTGTAGTTTTTCGCTGTCTCCATCGCCCTGGCGAACTCATCCCGATACCGAAAGACGATCTCCACCTTTTTGTCCTCATAGATGAGTATCCTGTCCACCAGCGCCAGCAGGAGGCGGCGGTCAAGCTCCTGCACGTTCTCATACTGTGCGAAAACCTGTACCCACGCCCGGTTCTGGCTGCCCATCGCGGCGGCGTCCTGCTGTTCCCGTTTCAGCCGCTTCACAGCCTCCTGCTTCTCCTCGATCAGCCCCCGGTAGTTCTCCCGAAAGTCGGTGTACTCCGCCTTGTTGATGATGCCCTCCACGAAGTTCTCATAGAGGCCCAGCTCCAGCTTTTTGTACCGCTGTATCTCCTCCTCCAGACGGGTCATCTGCGCCTCATAGCTGAACACCTTGCGGTCCCGCTGGGGGAGGCTGTCTATGAAGCACAGCACCTTATCCAGGTGAAGCACCACCTCGATCTGGTCGTGGACGGCGTGGAACACGATCTCCGCCAGCTTTGCCTCGCTGAAGGAGTGGGGACTGCATTCGTGGGTGCGCTTGTTGTGGGAGCAGTTGTAGTAGACATATGCCTTGCCCTTCGCCCTCTGCGTCTTGCGGATCATGGTATTCTGACAGTCCCCGCAGAACAGGTAGCCGGAGAACAGGTCGTGCTTTTCGCTGTCCCTGCCGCACCGCATATCCCGGCGCATCAGCTCCGCCACGGCTTCAAAGTCGGTGCAGGAGATGATGGGGTCGTGGGCGTTCTCCACCCGCACCCAGTCTGTCTCCTCCTTGGGGCGCGTCACCCGGACTTTATGGTTCGGCGTCCCCCGCCGTCCCTGGATGAGTACCCCGGTGTAGACGATGTTGGAGAGTATCCGCTTGACGGTCACATATTCCCACTCTGTGCGCTCCTTTGTGCGGAAAGCCGTCTCAAAGTGTGCGCCCTGCATCCGCTTGTACTCCATCGGGGTGGGGATGCCGCTGGTGTTGAGCCGTCTCGCGATCTTCAGGATAGGGAAACCGTCCTTATACATCCCGAAGATCATGGACACGACCTCTGCGGCGTCATCGTCCACCAGCAGGCGGTTCTTGTCCTGCGGGGCTTTCCGATACCCGAAGGGGACGAAGCTGCCCACATACTCACCCTTCTTGCGCTTGACCTCCAGGCTGGTGCGTATCTTGATGGATATGTCCCGGCAGTAGATGTCATTTACCAGGTTCTTGAAGGGAAGGGTGATGACATCGGTGCTGCTTCCGGGCGCCATGCTGTCGTAGTTGTCGTTGATGGCGATATAGCGGATGCCCATCGCCGGGAATATCTTCTCCAGGTAGTTCCCGGCGTCGATATAGTTCCGTGAGAACCTGCTCAGGTCCTTGCTGACGGCGCAGTCGATGCGCCCGGAACGCATATCCTGGATCATCCTCTGAAAGCCGGGACGGTCCGTGTTGCTGCCAGTCTCACCATCGTCAATATAGGTGTCCACCAGCTCAAGGTCGTCATGGCCCTCTATGTAAGCCAGACAGATGGCCCGCTGGCTTTGGATGCTGTTGGACTCCAGCCGGTCAGCATCCTCTCTGGATAACCGGGCATAGATGCCGGTCTTATAAATCTTGTCGGACATTTTGAACCTCCTTGTTGTCTCTCAGAAAACCGAAGGCTCTGTCCCGTATGGGAACGGAACACAAAGCCGCAGACCTTGTGATGCAGTTCCTTTTTTTGACCCAAGCACATTGTAGCGCCGGATCGCCCGGTTTGTTAAGGATGTCAGGCCCCGGCAAGGTAAAGGGAGTTGATGCGGTCCTCGATGGTCTCGCCTTTGTCCGCAAAACTCAGCTTCACGACCACGCCGCCGTCCAGATAGACATAGGGGTTGCCAAGCTGTTCTATCCATGCCTGGATGCGCTCCTCTGTGGATGCCTCCGGGTCAATGCGGACTGTGCTGCGGTCACGGAGCGTCGATCTATCCACCTTGCGGAGGTCGATGTCTTTCATCGCTTCTGTCATGGCAAAGCACCTCAACTGTTCTGTCCTTTTCAACATCTTATGGAAAGGACAAACTTTCATAGAACAGAGAAAAGCGCCCGCACCAAAAGGCAGACGCTTCTCTCAGATTTTCAAAACTCTCTTGGCAAGGTGTCTTATCCATCCCTGCCCAGTTTCTTCACCGGCTCATAGTCTGCAAAATGCTCCACGGTGCGGAAAATCCTCTTGTTGTTCACCCACCGTTGGAGATGTCGGGTGATGGGCGGCGCCGTGGGCCGCTCATAGATCATGACATAAGGGTCAAATCCCATCCGGCGCAGGATGTCCACCCGGTAAAGGTCCTGCTCATGGGTGCTGTTGTAATTCGTCAGCACATAGACCCGCTTGCGCCGGAAGTCCCTGATCTTGGACAGCTCTGAAAACCGCTGAAAACAGCCGGTCAGGTCAGCATTGGGGTCATCCCACGCGAAATGGATAGTTTTTGTACGGACCCTGTTCAGGAGCGCCGCATTGTCCGGCGTGATAAGGCGGATGTCCAATCCCTGGGAGAAGTCCACCCATGAACGGCTGTCGGCAAGCTGTTCGATCAGCCGCTCATGACCGGGACAGGCAAGCAGATTGGCGTCCATCAGTTTTATCTCCCTCTGGCCGTCCCAGAACTCTGAGAGGTCGGCGGTGTGGACGCTCTTGTCCCCCTCCTTGCCGGAGACTATGCAGAAGCCGCAGCGGTTGGGACAGCCCCTTGTGAGAAAGCCATAGGCTGTGTCCGGGAACTGCGGATAGAGGCCATAGTCGGGGCGGGTATGCTCCACGGCATCCGGCAGATTTTGCCCCGGACCGTAGCCAGTGCCACCGCAGATCAGTTTGTCGGCGTTGGTGACGGTGATCCTGTCCTTGGAGTAGGTATCCGTGAACACCCGGCTCTTGTAAACGAGGTCATACCGCCCCTTTGGGGACCACCACTCCACATCGGCCCCCTGGGCCTTGTGGTAGGCGGACAGCTTCATCAGGCACAGGTTCGGCCATCGGTGGCTGTCCACATCAATAAGCCCGATCTTCAAAAACCCACCTCCTTGCGGGATAGAGAAAAGCGCCCACCCAGAAAGGCGGACGCTCCCATCAAATGTCTCAAAATTTCATCGGCAGGGCGGTCTTTGCGCTGGAGCCGTTGTAGATGCGGTACACCTGGTACAGATACCGCTTGTATCCGGGCAGGCTCGTCATGGCCCGGCCCTCCCGGAAGATCACCACCGGGTCTACCTGGCGCAGCCGCGTCACAAGCCGTTTACGGCTGTACTCCCCGTGATAGAGGTCTACGAACTCCACCACGCCCTGCACCGTCTCAGCCCGGAGGGAGTCTGGGTCGCCCTTCCAGGCGTCCACGATGGCTTGCATCGCCTCCCGGTACACCCCGCCCCCGACCTTCTGGAACAGGCCGAAAGCGGTGCTGATGCAGGCCAGCCGCTTCGCACCCCTGGTCTGCTTGTAGTCCACATAGAGGCCCACAGCTTCTGTTGCTTTCAGGAACGCCATAGCGTCCTCATCGCCGCCGTAGACCAGCGCCCGGAACTTCGCCCCGGCGGTCAGGCTGGCGGACGCGCCCGTCTGCTGGGCGAACAGCAGCGCCTCATCGCTCTCGGTCAGGCCGTAGAACACCTTGCAGCGGATGGACAGGTCCCGCCCACCATTGAGCAGTTTCCGGGCGGCGATGGTGTGCTGGCCATCGAACACATAGTAGCGGCCGTCCCGGCAGCTCACCTTCGGCTCGTTGGCGATGCGCTCATCGAACTCGGCGGCGATCCTACGGACCCGGTCCTCGTTCAGTTCACGCTGATAAGTAGTGCGGGGTATCTTCAGCTCTGCGCTGTTGATGGGAAGCTCCCGGCAAAAAAGGTCCTTGCTGTTCATTCTGTGCGTCCTCCTTCGATGTCTGCGATATACTGCTTCATTTTCTGCATGATCTGGATGAGTTCCTGCCTGTAATGGCTGTCCGACAAAAGCCGTGGATATTCCTGAAAGATGCGGTCAAAAAGCTCCATGAACGAGACGATCTCGCCATCCAGGGAACAGAGTACATTCTCCTCGGTGCTGGGGGCCTTGTCCCGCTCCATCTCAGCCGATATTTCCGCGATCTTCTGCATCTCGGCTTTTCTTGAAGCGGCTGGCGGGGCTTTGTGGTAAGCGGGGCGGGGCTTCTTGTCCCTGTCATCCTTGGATTTCTTCAAGTCGGCGGCCAGTCTGGAGCGTTCTTCCGGGGCGGCTTTTGCAACTGCGGCCACTGCTGTCTCCGTGGGCTTGATCGCTCCCGTGAGTATCTCCTGCTTGATGCCGGGAAGGGCTTCTTCGGCGGCATCCACACCCTGGGCATACCAGCCAGCACGCATGACATAACTCTCGCTGGTGCCGGCGTCGTCTGCTATGCGCTGTCTGGTAACTGCCGCATTCTTCGGTTTCAACTGTTCATTTTGAACAGTTGATTTTGCTGTCGTGCTTTTCCTGTCACCGCCATGTGCCATCTTCTCCGCCTCATACCGCTGCCCAATCAGGTATTTCTTTTGCTGGGGCGTCAGGTTCCGCCTGCCAAGCTGGTGTTTGCATATCCACGAAAGAGCTTCATAGCGGTTGTCAAAAGACATCTTGTGGACCGCGTAGGTCAGTTCCGGGTGCTTCTGGATAATCTCATAGCGGTTGTGGCCGTCCAGGATCGTGCCGTCCCAGACGATGAGCGGCGAAAAGACCGCCCCGTCCGACAGGATGTTCTCCTCCAAAAGGGTGAACTCGTCCTCCGTCAGTGGCGGTATCTTGTCCCGGAACTCCGGGTCGATGATGAGCCTGTCCATCAGGGCGCCTCCAGTTCCGTGGGGAGGAAGGCGTCCTCGTCCAGATGGAGGCTGACCCGCAGGGCGGCGTCGATCTGCTCCATCTGCTCCCCGGTGAGCTTCCCCACATAGCCCCGCACCCGCCGCTTGTCGATGGTGCGTATGACCTCCAGCATGAACAGGGACGGGTCCAGCCCCTCCGCATCATCCAGCACCACATGGGTCGGCTGCTTGGGTTTCTTAAAGGTCCTTCTGGTCACGGCGATCACAATGATGGTCGGGGAGTGGTAGTTGCCCGTGTCGTTCTGGATAATCAGCACCGGGCGGATGCCGCCCTGCTCATGGCCGATCACCGGGTCCAGGTCTGCATAATAGACTTCGCCGCGGTGGAAATCGTGAAATTTGTGTTCCATATGGTATCTACCTCCTTCTTCTGGTATGTAAAGGAACGGCCCAGCGCGGCAAATGCCGTCTCCAGACCGCCCCTCAAATTTCATAAAGCGTGTTCTTGATCCCTATTTGTCCCCGACACCCCGGAATCACGGGAATCATCAGGCTCGTCAGCTTGCGAAGCTGCTCTCATAGGCGTCTAACCTCCCCACCTTCTTTGTGGCCGGGCCGCGAGTTACGGAAGTATCATTATCGCTGTCTGTTGTCATCGCCGAACCAAGAGCAACTTGGCATTTTCAGTCGGATAGATCGCTCCCCCCGGAACCGGGGATCATGGCGCTCCGCTGTGCAGGCTATCCCAGACAGTAACGTAGTCTTGTCTCCAAGACTTCCTGATGACTGCGTATTCAGTTTTCAAAGTCCACACCAGCGGGTCTCCCCGGCTGATGATTTAATTGTAAGGGAAATCAGGCCCGTTCCAGAGGGACGGGCAGGGCATCTTCATCCCGGAAAGCGACCCTTTGAGGGCATCCCGCCTTTATAAGCCTTTTTTCAGGGCCGTAAGCTCGTCGATCAATGTCTGGAGCTTGTCCCGCGCCGCCGCGACGGAACCGCCCCTGCCCAGGACAAGGAAGTCCAGGCTCACATCAAACGCCGCGGCGAGGGCGATCAGCAGATCGACAGAGCATCCACGCTGTCCGCCCTCGATCTTTCTCAGGTGGTCCAGGCTGATGTTCAGGGCCTCCGCCAGTTGTGCCTGTGTCATTTCATGGGCTTTGCGAAGCTCCTGGATGCGTTTTCCGCTCTCGCAAGTGTCATAATACATAAGGTCTTTCATGTCTTGTCCTTTCCGCTGGCCTGGGGCCAACGGACGGGCAGGACATAAAAAGAGCCGCATGACGGTGTAGCCGATCCTGGATACCGATAAGACAGGGCTTCTTTTCAGAAGCTCTGTCCCATGCGGCTCAGGATGACTACGCCAATCAGCGGCTCCACAGCTCAGCTATGTGTTATTCAGTTTTCATCTATCTCAGCCTCTTATTGAGGGTGAAACCTTGTCCTTCTCATGCTCAATACGTCAAACACGGTGATCTCCCCGCATTTCTTGCACTTTGTCTCCACATGGCCCCTTGTGTCCTCATATACCGCCAGTGCGTTGTGCTGGCAGTATGGGCAGCGGAGGTAGCGGGGCTTCTGCTGGGCGATGGCTTTCCTCGCCCGGATGATCTTCATCTGCATCTCGGCAGACGGTTCGGATATTCGGATGCCTCTGCTCATGCCCACACCTCCAACGGGTCTATGTACTCCGCGTAAGGGCGCTCCTCCATATAGCCCAACTGCCTCAGCCGGATGACGGCGGCGCTCCTGGATACGCCGAGGGTCTGGCAGAGCTGTTTCAGGACCATAAGGTCCATATAGCCAAACCAGCCCTCATAATCTATGAGCTTCCTGCCACGGGCAAGATGATACATGGCCCGGTCGATCTCCCGCTGGGGCATCAGGATCGCCGCGCCCAGGGCGTTCGCCTGCCACTCGTTCCAGTCCTCCCGTGTTTTCAGGTCACGGAGGGAGTAGGCGGTTCGGGGGGCATACGCCTCCTCGCAGGCCCGCCTTGCCTCGTCAGACTCCATCTGGAACAGGAGCTGGTGGGCGCATTCATGGGCAAGGGTGAAGCGCCGCTTGCCGCATCTGGACCTGACCTGCCCCGGCTCCATGAAGCTGCTGTCCAGCAGCACCTCATTTGCCCTTAACGGGATGACGTGGGTGACGCCCCGGTATGTCGCGGCATACTCCGTGTCCGTGTAGGCGGTCAGGCCGCAGATGCTCCCATCTTCCGACAGGCGGGCATAGGATACCCGCAGGCCAAGATAGTCCGTGGCAAGCCAATCTATGGGCGTGGCCTGGGCATAATGTGTTTCGGGGGCAGCGCGTTCCCCGAAGAAAAACTCATTGAAATCTTTCGTCACAGCTGCCGCGATTTCTTCGATCTGTGTATAGGATAGGATCATTTATAACTCCTTTTGGATAACGATCCGTCAGCCCGTTGGGGCCGAAGGAAAAACACTGGTGTCCTTGTAAAAATTCGTGCATAATCGACTTTTTTCGCTCACCCCCTTGACGGAATACGTAAAATACGGTATGATTTATGCGTAATCCGATTACGCTTCTATTATAAGCAAGCTATTTACGCTTGTCAATAGTGTTAGCGTAAATAATTTGCTTGTCATACTCAGAACAGCAGGAGGTTTCACAATGAAGTTCGGGGAAAAGGTCAGGGAACTACGCAAAAAATGCGGTATGACGCAGGCGGAACTGGCGAAAAAAGCCGGCCTGGGCCTCAAGACCATCACCAATTATGAAGGCGGCTCGACCTATCCGCAGAACCGGGAGGTCTACGCTACACTGGCGGAGATACTCGGCTGCGAGGCGGACTATCTGCGGAGCGAGAACGAGGAATTTATCGCGATGGCCCAGCGGGAATATGGCTACCGGGGCAAAAAGGGCGCGGAGAAGCTGGTCGAGGAGCTGACCGGCCTGTTCGCCGGCGGCGAGATGGCCGAGGAAGATATGGACGAGATGATGCTGGCCATTCAGGAGGCTTATGTTATTGCCAAGAAGAACAACAAAAAATACACCCCCAAAAAGTACCGCAGAAGTACCGGAGGTGGGGAGTAAACGGTCCGTACTTTTGGACAGTGTTTGTGGTATCCTGTTCTTCAGGCATAAGGGGGCGATGAGATGATGATTAAAACTGAGGATGCGGTGCGTATGGCGGTCAAAGTCCTCCGGCGTTATGGAACGCGCAGCCCGGACAGGCTGGCCCAGGAGATGGGCATTATCGTGATGGAGAGGCCGTTCGTAAAGCAGAAGGGAGCCTACAAGGTAATTGAGCGCAACCGCTTCATTTTCATCAAGGAGGACCTGCATCCGGTGATGCACGACATTGTCCTGCTGCATGAGATCGGCCATGACACGCTGCACCGGCACGAGGCGGTCAGCACCGGGGGCTTTCAGGAGTTCAATATCTTCGATATGGGGAACCGGCGCATGGAGTATGAGGCCAACATCTTCGCGGCGCAGATCTCGCTCCCTGACGATGAGATACTGGAATACATCTACCAGGGGTATGATGTGGGGCAGATCGCAAGGGCGATGGACTCCGACATCAACCTTGTGGCGCTCAAGGTGGCAGAGCTGAACCGGCAGGGGTATTCCTTCCGGGAGCAGGAGTTCAGGGGCGATTTTCTGAGATAACAACGATGTGTGGCTTGCCGGGGAGCCTGTGCCGCTCCCCGGCTTTTTGTATTTGGGTTTTTCCGCAGATGGAGGATGGACAACGGCAAAAGAATGTGCTATACTTGTACTCTCAGCAAAACGCAATTTGTGGAGGTTTCAAATATGAGGACAATTATTTCTATCGTAATAATTATAGTCGCTGCTGTTATCGGCTTTGCTATGGGAGCAGGTATGAATGAGGCTATGGGCGGCGCAACTCTATTTGCAACGATTGCAGGTTTCGCGTGTACTATTCAAGCGATTGAAAGCAAGAAAAAACAGTAGTTTTCATCGTACTAAATATTGACATCACCAAAGACAGCGGGCGCTTTGCCTGCTGTCTTTTTTCATGGCGAGAGAAGGTGCTACCACGGCCACGATCTACATCCGGCCCTACAAGCAGGCGGCGGGACTGAGCGCCGTCCAGACGCTGGAGGAGCGGTTTGCCTACGGACACCCTCAAAAGCTGGCGGCCGTGTTCTCCCACCTTTGCGACCCGGCCACAGCCGCCGAGTTCCGGCCTTGAACGAAAAAATACGCCCTGGACTGACTGGAAACAGTTCGTCCAGGGCTTCTTTTTTGCTTATTCCTCAAACAGCTTTGAAACAGGGACTTCCAGCGCCTCCGCGATCTTGAACAGCGTTTCCATCGACACGCCAAAGGCCCGTGTGGGGCTTTCGACTTTAGCGACAAACGACCAGGACTTGCCGATCTTATCAGCAAATGCCTCCTGCGTCAGCCCTTTCAATTTTCGGTAGTATTGTACCTTCAGCCCAAAGCGAATGTACTGCTCCTGGTATTGTGTTTCCATAGCATCGCCCCTCCTGTTAAAAGGTTATCATCTTTCGGCAGTTTTATTTATGGAGGGTAGTTGCCATTTATGGCAATGTAATGATATAATACTGCCATGTGTTGATATAGGGAGGGAGCAGAATGTGGGAAAGGACCTGTTGCTTTAGCGGCCACCGAGAACTGCCGATAGGGGGACGAGAGCAGCTTGCCGAGAAGCTGGAGGACACGATCACCGGCCTGATCGACAGGGGCATCCGATTTTATGGTGCTGGGGGCGCCCGTGGCTGGGACACCCTCGCCGCCCAGACTGTACTCAGGTTAAAGGGGCGTTATCCGCATATCAAGCTGATTTTGGTATTCCCCTGCCGGACACAGACAAGGGGCTGGCCTGCCGATGATGTGGCGGAATATGAACGTATCAAGGCTCTGGCGGATAAGGTGGTCTATACCTCCCAGGCGTACACCAGGGGTTGTATGCACAAGCGGAACCGCCATCTGGTGGACAACAGCAGCGTGTGTGTCTGCTACCTCAACAGGGAGAGCGGCGGGACGGCCTATACAGTGGACTATGCGGGAAAGAAAGGACTGGAGATCATCAACCTTGCCCTCTAACAGCAAAAGCGCACCATAGGCGGTTAGGGGCTGTTCTCTTGACGGTCTGGATAGGCGGAACGGACATAGAGCAGGGATTGTTTCCAGCGGGGAAGTGTGCTATACTGGGGTTAGCAAACTAAGCGACAAGTTGGATTTTCAGAGGAGGGTTTCTTAATGGAGATGGAAGGTATTGTATCTGTATGGGCGGGTGTATTTGAAACAGACAAGGCATTAAGGGAATATTTTGATTATATGCCTGGGCGTGACATTCCTCCTTTTAGCCAGGATTTTTTTGATGGGTGCGACATCTATCCTTTTGACATAGATTTTTCAGAACGAAGTGTTCATGAATTTACAGTAGACCCAGAAGTGTTGGTATGTCATAATTCTGAAGGTACAGATATAGGGCTGGAATTGAAAAAACTCTTTCCGCAGGGGTTGGAAAAGCCCTGCAATGCGGCAATTTTGGTCTACAACTACAAGTATGACCCAGAAGACGGCACTCCCAACCCCAATGCACCAGTGACTTTTTTAGGTGCGGTTCCATGTGCTTTGGATTGATACACACCAGCTTATCAGGCTGACAAAAGTACAAAACAGTGCGGCGGTGATTATCCCGCCGCGCTCTCTATTATTGCCCCATATCCTGCCCTTGTCGGTCAAGCATTTGCCCCTATCCTGTTCTTTGGGAGAGGCCGGGGGCGCAGGGGCAGAGCCACCGCAAAACCTACCGTCAGCCGCCGCAGTAGTGCAGACGGTTTTGCCGTTAGAATGGAGCAGACGAAAGCGGGGCAGGATTTGAAAAATCCTGTTCCCCGTTTTCGGCGGCGAAATGACAACGGCAAAAATACAGACAGTCGGAACGGCATAGAACGGGGATTGTTTGCGATAGAAAGATTTGTTATACTTTGAATTGATAATCTACCCATCAATCTGGAGTTTTATGAGTTTTTTGTTTTCCAATGCGAGGAGGTACATGATTGAGTTATTCCATAATGATTGCGCCTTTCGATTTTGCAAATCATAATAGAATTGCAGCACGGCAGTTTTTTGATAACTATGCGTTTTTTGAACTGACACCAAAGCAAGCCAAAGAATATTTTCTGTGGTACACAAGTGAAATTCCGAACCGGATTGCCCTGCTGTTGGAGTATATGAAGCAGGAACGCCCAGAAACGGAGCCGTTTGACTATTCTCCAGAATCCTTGCTTCCGTTGTGGGAATGGTATGAGCAAAAAATTGAGCAGGTTCCCATGACAGCAGAAGAAATTGAGCGCCGGGTCAAAGTATTCCCAAAGTATTTGGAAAGCGAGATTCGTAAAAACACTAAGAAATTCACAGACGAGACGCTTTCCCTTGCTTTGGATATATCCATCTATCTCGGAGAGGTAATTGTCAAAAATCATCCTCACCTTCGTTGGAATTACCGCACAAGACCCAAGAGAGAAATATCAGTTTACAGGCCCGTAATAGATGGGCTGAATCACAAAGTTACTTTAGAACCCTCCCGGTCACTTTTTGTACTAACGCTCGAATCAACGAAAGAGAAAAATCAAACCAGATTATATGATCTCTATCGTAATTGCGAACCCGAATATTTTATTCCATTGAAACAGTAAGAATAAAAACAGTTTATCTGTTTACCGCGCCACATCCTGCACCCTGCGGGGCTGCTACTCCCGCTGTTCCTGCCGCAAGATGTTGTAAACGCGCCTGCGGATTTGCTCGGCTTCTTTCACTTCCCCTTTCAGCGCAAGATACCGCCGGTTGAGCGTTTCCCTCTCGGCGGTCAGCTTGGCATACTCCGCTTTCCATGCCTTTACCGGCAGGGCGGTCTTGCCGTTCATCACGCC
>OFFN01000586.1_pt1 | contig 28034 bp, 25 predicted proteins | sample 1521381 | NCBI WGS metagenome assembly OFFN01 (sample SAMEA3504112, study PRJEB24116) | mouse gut metagenome | biome: mouse gut; feature: mouse-associated habitat; material: faeces | place: Denmark | collected 2011 | reverse complement strand
GGGCCTGGCATGGGCTGGGATTTTCTGCTGTTGCGTACAATCAGTAATTTCACTTATGAAATAGTCAAAAGCTTAGGGGAAATTGCCATGGATGGCAATTTCAGAAAAAAAGGACATGGATGTCCTTTTTTTTCGACCCGATCGGTTTGATCATATTTTCCTATTTCATTAGTGAAATCTGATTGGAAGCTTTAGCAGAAAATTCCAGCCTATGCCAGGCTCGTTCCCCAGCGGCGGCAGACTTTCCTCCAGCGCATTATACTGACTGCAAAAAAATGGATTTTTATGCAGATGACCAGCCTCCTGTTTTATTCTATATTTTTCACTTTCGATATGCTATTCGAGTTTAAATCTTGAAACTTGCGTGTTCAGTTTCTCGCCAAGCTCCACCAGACGCGCCGTCTCCCCCTTGCAGCCGTTTACTGTTTCCGAAACCGTCTGCATGGTCGCGCTCGTTTCCTGCGTAGCCGCCGCATTTTCTTCCGATACGGCCGCCAGCTGTTCGACGCTGCGCATGATCACTGCCTTGGAAGTATTCAGATGATCCATCTGCGCCTTGATGCTTGCCGAAGCATCCGCCACTTCGCCGATCCCTTCCTTTAACTCCTCAAACGCCTGAATCGTACTGCTTAAGTTCTCCGTCTGTATCGATGTATCTTCCATGACTTTTGCCATAACCGCCACGGCAGTATCGGAGTTTTCCTGCAATTCTTTTACAATCTTACGGATCTCGTCCGCGCCAGAAGAAGACTCGTCCGCCAGTTTTCGGATTTCTTCCGCAACGACTGCGAACCCCTTCCCCGCCTCTCCCGCACGGGCTGCTTCTATCGCCGCATTGAGGGACAGGAGATTCGTCTGCTGCGATATGTTCTGTATCAGTTCCACTACTTCCCGTATCTTTTCAGCCGAAACGTGGGTCAGTTCCGTCTGTTCCGACACTTTTTCCATATTGACAGCAGTCTTCTGGCTGGAGCCAAGAAGCGTCCCGAGCACTTCTGTCACATGGGAGGCAGAATTCACCATCTTCTCACAAGTGTGATCCAGCACTTTTGCATTTTCCGAACTTTTCTCCATCCCTGCACCCATATCCACCGTCTGCTGGTTCATTGATGTCACTTCCTGGGCCTGGCAGGTACTGCCCTGCGCAATTTCCTCCACTGCAATATTCACGCTGTTGATACCCTCAAGAATGCCTGTGAAATGATCCGCAAATATGTCGCTCGTTCTCGCCAGATCCTCCGATTGCAGATGCAGGTCGGACAAAATCTCTTTCAGGCTATTTTTCAGTTCTGCGACCGCTCTTTCAATATCCCCGATTTCATCCTTGCTTTTGCGGTAATGCGCCATATCCATGCTCAAATCCCCGTCGGCAAGTGTTTCCACCATTTTCTTTGCCTGTCCGATCCTCTTCGAGATAAGACCCGCAAATACAGCCACAACCAGAATACATACGGTCAATATGGAAACGCCCAATATCGTTTCCACCAAAACAATATTTCCCAGCATCCGGCTCACTGCCTCGCGGGGCATCCCCGCAAACAGCATGCCAGTATCCGTCGGTTTGTAATAACCGAAGTATGGTTCGCCGTTCACCTGTACATTTGTATCAAAATAATCCTGCTTCCCCTTCAGCACGGCCTCCACGACGGCATCCCCTGCTTTTGTCCCTACCGCGCCGCTGATTGAGCTTTCCACCCGGGTATCCCCCTCGAAAACGGTAATATCGATATTTCTTCCAATATTCCTCAAATACCCTACATCGCCGTTAAAACCGCTTACCGCTACTTCCAGCGTCTCTTCCGTTTGCTGGTGGAATGATTTTATCGCAACCATACAGCTGCCCGATACAAGAATAACTGCCATAAAAAGTAATGTTGCCGCCTCGATCAAAATCAATTTTAGTCTGAATTTCATATGATCATCCTTTCGTTTAAAACATTTTATCGGCTTTTTTTATCCGTTCCTGCGCCGCCTTTGCCAGCGATTTTTACCCCCCCCCGCACATGCAAAGACAAGTTCAGCAGAATCCTTGTAACAAACATATCGTTTTTTACAGAAAAATCCACCTCTCCGTCATAGCGTTCCACCGTTTTCACGATGCTGGAAATACCGGTTCCGCCCCCTGCCTCATTTTCGGGCAGCCCATTTTGAAAACGGATGCCGGGTATGCATGTATTGCGGAAACGGATCACAATTTTATTTCCCTTCTGGGCAATATAAATATCGATTTCCTTTCTTTCCTTGCCTGAATGCCGACATCCATGGATCGCATTTTCAAAAACATTGGCAAGGATCGCAACCAGGTCAATGTCCCTCACTGCCAGAATTTCTTCCACCGCCACATCCATCGTTACATGGATTTTTTCATGCTCCGCGCATCTGGCATAAACCGACAAGATCCGATTGACCGCTTTATTCCCGCAGACAGGCGCCCGTTCCGTCTGCTTCCTTTCCACTTCCTCCCCATATTGCCGCACGTAAGCCGCCACTTCTTCCCACTCGCCGTTTTCCATGTATTCCGTAATTAAAAGGCAATGGTGGCGGACATCATGGAACATCCGTGCCGCTTCTACTTCCTTTTCTTTTTCCAAATCCATCTGCCGCCTTAAAAGCTGCTCATTCATCGCCAGAAGCTGGTTCTCTTCTTGATACTTATGTTCCCTGCCCAAATGACTGTATAAATGGAAAATAGTATATTGGATGATACCGGCCATCAGCATGATCGCGGATATCCGCATAATATTAATGACGGAAAAGCTATGAATATCCGGCCAGTAAATCACAACCGCTGCAAGCATAATGGATGCGACCAATACTGCCGCGCTGAACAAATCCATCTCTTCCCTTAAGAAATCCACGCTGTCCAAAAAGGCCTTGCGGAATTTTTTTTTGATAAAAAGGAGAATCAGAATGACCATTCCGAAGCGGACAAAAATATCCACCCACATATTCCCGCCAAACCACCAGCGGGCAATGTCCACGCCGCCGAATACGCATAAGGAAAGGAAATAGGAACCCAGCGATATTTTATATAAAGACAAATATAACGTCCCGCTGCTCAAAATCCCGCAAAACAGGCCGATTGCAAGGCATGCCAGCGGCCCGGCGCCCTGGATGAAGCCGGTATGGTCAAACAAATACCATGCGCTGAAAATAACCACCAGCAAAAAACCATATATTACATAACAGAAAACAGTCTTCCTCATGGAAAGCCTGGGTTTGTCGAGCAATAAAAAAACTGCCATCAGCAGCACCGCCCCCAAACTGTTGCGGCACAACGCAATCCAAAAAGAACCGCCTAACATCTGCCCTTCCCTCCTTTCCCTCTTTCCAATTTCCTGCCTCCGAAGATGCAATTCTGGCTTTATTTTAAACCAAGATCGTTTTTCTGCGGGCTGAAGGTCATACATTGCACTTTTTCAGGTATCCTTTGCTCAGCATATGTATTGCGTATGGCGCAATGCATATGCAAAAAAAGAAGGGACTGCTCCCTTCCTTTCCCGATCTTTCTTTATCCCTCATCATCTCCGCAGTAATAATTGAAATACTGTTCTTTTAGCAGCTGGTAGGAACCCCTCGGCAGATAAACCGTCCTTCCGTTATCCATCTGCAGTTCCTGCGCATTCAGGCTTTCTATATGTTCCAGATTGACAATATAACTGATCCCGGCTTTTACAAATTCCTTATAATCGGAAAGCATCTCATAAATCTTTGCCATCGTCAGGCGGAGCAGAAGCTGGGTTCCATCCGACAAATAAATACATTGACATTTTTTCTGCGCCTCGCAATATACAATATCCTTCATTGCAATCCGGCGGTTCTTGTTATCAATCCGAAGCAGCAGATATTTTTTCTGTTCCTCAAGAAGGCTTCCCAAAAGCTTGTCCAGCACGGAAAACAGCTCCTCCTTCGAAACTGGTTTCACCAAATATTGTGTGGCATCTACCCGGAATGCTTCCAAGGCATACTCTTTCGAAGTCGTCAAAAAAACAATCCGGCATTCGTTCCCCATTTCCCGTAGTTCCTTTGCCGCCTCGATCCCAAGCTTCCTCGGCATATAAATATCCATCAGCAAAAGATCCGGCATATATTCATTTTCTTTTACTTTCCACAGCAGATCGTCCGCGCTGTTAAACCGTTCTATCGAAAAACTGCATCCCCTGTTCTGCTCCTGATAAGCTTTCATCATGTTTTCCGTTTTATCTAGTTCTGCTTCTTCATCATCGCAGAGTGCAATGTGATACATATCCGGCACCTCTTTCGTTAGCTTTGCATCATTTGATTCCTTTTCTTCCGTTACGGGTCACTATTATATTCGTTTTATTTTGTAAAGTCAATGGCCGATCCGGGCGGGGCGGGATTAGGGGAATGGGGGAATCCATTTTTGCAGGAGGGACAGCGTGTCAGGATGTGGATAGGCCGCAGAGGCTGGGCGCTGGAAAGGAGCGGCGGGGGCAGGGATTTTTTGCTGGAGCTTCCAATCAGATTTCACTAATGAAATGGGTAGAGGTTTCGCAGCCGACCGGGGCGGAAGCGACGGACATCCTGTCCTATGCTCCCCTTTGTTTTCGACCATTTCATAAGTGAAATTGCTGATTGTACGCAACAGCAAAAAATCCCTGCCCCCGCCGCTCCTTTCCAGCGCCCAGCCTCTGCGGCCTATCCATATCCCGGCACGCTGTCCCTCCTGCAAAAATGGATTCCCCTGGGTACGTTATAGGCTGTTGGTAATCGTCATTTTTTTTCATACATATTTTTTATATTTTCTGCGGTTCTTCGTAGTGTTTGGCGGATGGATTCTGGCTCTTCTACTCTTACTTTATCTCCGAATGTTAATAGCCAGCGTGTCATGTGTTCGGCATCGGTGTAGTCTGCTTGGAAGATGAGGTTGCCATCCGTTGTTTCTTTGAAGCAATGGGGACCGAATTCTTCGATGAGCCTCCATTTCATCTCCGGCTTAAAGGTTGCTTTTACTTTGATTTTTCCTGGAAATATTCTTTCGTTTGACAGGTCTGGCATCGGGACTTCTCTCGCTTCAAAGCATTCTTTCTCCTTGTGGACTTTGTCCATTCGGTTTAGTTTGAAGAGGCGGAAGTCTTTTCTCTCATGGCACCAGCCCCATACGTACCAGCTGGACCATTTAAAAATCAGGTAATACGGCTCGATCAGCCGGAGGCTTTCTCCTCCCGGCCCGTAATAATAAAATGAAAGATTTTTCCTTTCTTCGATCGCGTCCTGGATCACCGATATTTTGGGCGCAAGCGTATCTTTGTACCAGGAAGACAGGTCAATCAGCAGGGAGTCCCTTCCCCTGACAAAATTCGATGATCCGGCTTGCAGCTTTTCCATAAGCTGTCCATAATACCGACTCCCGCTTACGCTGTCCAGGCTTCGAAGCCCTGCCAGGATCATCTGCATGTCTTTGGATGTCAGCAGCGTCCTGTCCATCCGGTATCCTTCCATGATGGAAATGCCTCCGCCCGCCCCCTGCCATGTCTGGATCGGTATCCCTGCCTTGCACAGGTCTTCCACATCCCTGTTAATGGTTCTTCGGGAAACCTCGAATTTTTCCGCCAGTTCCCGCGCCGTGGTCTTTTCCTGCTGCAATAACACGGAAAGTATTCCGATCAGCCTGTCCAGTTTCATAGCAATCCTTTATCCTCATTTCTTTTTTGTTTTCTTCTTAGGCTCCGGCAATTCTTCATACATGGCATTCAATACTTCCGCCATCAGTTCCATATTTTCCACGTCGTCCGCCACCACCATTTTCGTTTTGGAGCCTTCATAGGGATATTCCCTCTCCGCGTCGGGCATCAGCCGGAGAACGGACTGCGTCGGTTTTAAAAAGAGGCAGTTATCGCAAATATCGCCGATCAGTTTTCCCCTATAATAGACAAGATACTCGCCCATCATTTTCCTGGCGGATGCCTCTCCGATCCTCTGCAAGTTCTCTAATACATAATCACAAAATTCCTTGGATGTCGCCATTTTATCCTTCCACCTTCCTGATCGGATGGCGGATCACTGTTTTCCTTTTTTCAGGGGCGACCCGCCTTGCATCTGATAAATAAATTTCATGGTGCAGTCTCCCGGATGAAAAATCATTCTCATAGCCGTTTTCCTGCAAATATGAATCCATCCCTGCCACCGTGGCCGGTTCCTCGTCATAGAGTCCGATGTGCATGCATTGTATGCACAGCCCCTCCTTTATTTCCAGGAATTCCACCTTGGAAAAATCCTGCCCCTTCTTTCTTCCCGCCTCTTCCACTGCCCATTCCACATCGGCTTTCGTCACAAAATCGGGAAGCCTGATCACGGATATCCAGCAAAAATCCTCTTTCCTTCCATAATCCACCCCTTCTATGCCTTCCTGCCACCAAAACCCTTCCAGCGGCGGCACCACATAGTCAAAATAACCCTCGATCTGCCTGGCTCCCTTTTTACTCATCTTAATGGTGAAAGCAATCCCATAAAGCAGGCCGATGGCCGCTTTGTATTCTCCCCCTTCTTCGTTCGGATCTCCTTTTCCCCGCACCGCTATAAACTTCATGGCAGGAATATCCACGATTTCCGGCTTATTTTTCGGCAAATAAAATTCCTTGTATTCTTTCTTGTAGTCAAATGCCATGGCCTGTTCCTCCTTCTGCCATCCTGCCGCCTATTCCTTAACAAAAGATCCGATTTCAACCAGGTTCCCTTCTGGATCGGCAATGTAACATGCCCTCTGCCCCCATGGTTCCGTCGTCGGCTCCATAATGCCCTGCGCCCCTGCGGCTACCATTTCTTTGTATGCTTTGTCTACCGCCGCATAGTTTTCTACGCTCAGGGCAATCTCATAATGGCCGTTTATCCCGGAGCAATAGGAAAATTTTCGGTTTGTCATCTTTTCAAAATCCGTTTTCCTATAGAGGAGAAACAGTGTTCCGTCTTTTTCCAGAAATACGTTTGTCGCGTCTTCCCCTTCTTTGATCGCAAAGCCAAGCACATCGCGGTAAAACCTTATCATAGCCGCCATATCGTCCACCATAATTCCAAATCCGTCCAATCTCATCCTTTTCCTTCCTCCTTAAAAGATTTTTGATATTTGTCATTATAGCAGATTGAATACGACATCTATATGTCATGTTTCATCCTGTTTTGACTTTTTACCGAACGGCACAAGATTTTTTACTACATCAGCTGGGACAACCACGCTGTCTTCATGGTCTATATCGACCAGCTGGTAGCGGTCATTGCCCATGCCCAGTTCCTTCATATAAGAAAGCTGGCGCAGCCCATGGCGGGATTCCATGCGTTCCACAAGGGCATGGTTTTCCTCCTCCGTCATCGCATAAATAATATCCACACAGGCCTGGTCCAGGGCCAGAATATCCAAAGAAGCGCATATTCCTACATCCGGCGTCACGACCGGCTCTGCATAAATCCCTTCGCAGTCGCAGGAAACCGACATATTCCGCATAACATTGATATAGGCGATTTTCTTCCCGAAGTGGTCAACCACTGCCTTCGCAGACTCCGTCATACGCTCCATAAATTCTTCATCGCTGATATCCCACTGGTCATTCTGTCCCGGCGTCGTGTGGATCATAACTTTTCCTACCTTCCCGTCGGCACAGCCGATGCCGATATTTTTATCGGAACCTCCAAATCCACCTTTCGTATGTCCCTTGAAATGGGTAAGGGCTAACAGGGAATCATATTCCGGCAGCGTCTTTCCCATGGACATCTCTGTAAACCATTTTCCTCCTTTGACAGGAAGAAAAACCGCCCCGTTCTCATCCATAATATCCACCGGGGCAAAAGTCCAGCCATTGACCTGCAGAGTCTCCCTGTGCTTTTCCGTCGTATCCCGGTCCCCTTCGTAATAGGAATTCGTCTCGATGATGGTTCCACCGGGCAGCTTCTGCTCCATAAGCTCCCTGACCCAGTCCCTGGGAATGATATTAGGGCCGTTTTTCTCGCCGGTATGCAGTTTAACCGCCACCCTGCCCTCCAGCGCCTCCTGGATATCCCCGTAAATCCTGCACAGGCCTTCCGCCGATAAGTCGCGGGTGAAAAATACCACGGACTCCCCGCCGGAGCGCTCCGCATAAGGAATGTAATGATCTCCTCCCGTACCCGGGATTCTTTTTTTCTCTTCCATTATGAATACCCTCCTATAAATATAAAAATTGACTTTTCTTCTATTCTATGTTATTTTAATACCTAAACCTAACTTTAGGTCAATACAAAAAACATAAATTTTTTATAAATTTACGGAGGTTGATTTTTATGGATACTTTCCACAATAAGGAGTCTTCTGACAAAGAATTTTCGATCGGACAGGTGGCAGAAATGTTCCATATCCCCATTTCCACTCTGCGTTATTATGATAAAGAAGGGCTTTTTCCAGGTATGCCGAGAAGTTCCGGCATTCGGAAATTCACCGATAAGGAAATCGAATATCTGCGGGTTATCGAGTGCTTAAAAAAGTCCGGCCTGGACATCAAGAGCATCCGGCAGTTCATGGAATGGTGTTCGGAAGGAAGCGGAACTTACGCGCTGCGCCGGGAACTCTTTTACAAGCAGAAAACTGCCGTGGAAGCAGAGATCAGGCGGCTGGAAAAGACATTGGATATGATCCGTTTCAAATGCTGGTATTATGAGCAGGCCATCCATGACGGAAACGAAGACCGCCTGAACGAAATGCTGCCCGACCGGCTGCCCCCTGAAATCCAAAAACTCTATAACCATGCGCATGAAGAACAGGCACCGCTGCCTTAGGCCAGGCCGTCAGCTGGCCAGCAATTTCTGCCGCCCTTCCTGCATGCGGATTGTCCAGCCAAGTCAATCCGCCCATTTCTTATATACGATGATCTCCGCATCCTTTCCATCCGAACCGTATTCGCAGACCAAGAGATATTTTTCATCCGCTGCCAGCCCATAGCATCTGTCGCTGTTCTTTTTACAGATTTGATTGCCCAGATATATTTTCCCGTCATCCCATATTCGGACAGACTGCCCGCCCGGGAACCGATAAGCAAGATTGATGTAAGAGCCTCTAAGCGCGTTCAATTCTGTAACCTCTTCCATATCTTCTATACCGAGGGCATTGAATTCCTCGATTAAACGCACCTTTAATTTACATGGCATATCCTCGCACTTGTCACAATATACATGGCCTTTGTCTTGGCAGCATGCCGCGATGATACACCCTCCCTGGAACGGGCGTCCGTTTGTTTCAACACATCCCTCGCAATTATTTTTCAGTTCGCATTCGCTGCAGTCGATTCCGCATATTGAATGGGTCATTTTCCGCCTCCTTCATGTATTTTTTTAGCTATATAGAGGTATTATAAACCCGTCCGGCGAAATCAGCAAGAGGGGGATTTCCCGCCTCATAACACCACCTGGCAATATCGGAGATCAATTCCGTCGGAACCGGCCTGCTGTATGGAAGCTGTATGGTCCCCTTGCTGGTTTTGTATTCTTTCAAACGCTCAGAAAACTCTTGAACAGCCTCAGGCCCCGGATATAGGCCGACATGTTTTTTAAACCCGGCAAACTGGATGATATTATGCTTTCTCCAGAAAGTCGGCATACTCCATGAAATCCTCTCCTCCGCCTCCGGCAACGCCGCGCGAAGTATTTCCCTTATTTTCTTCAGATACTCCCGTACCTCTTCCGGCTGTGCCGCAATATATTCATCTACCGTTTCCGGCGCTTTCCCGCAGTAATGGCTCTGCTCCTGCCTTTTAAAGGTGCGCCCGCATTTTGGGCATTTCCACATTCTTCATCCCTCCCGCCTCATTCCCGTTCCCTGACTGTCACCAGAATCCTGTCCCCCGGCTGCTTCCCTATCCGGGACCGGATATCTTTACGCACGCCTATAATATAACACACACTCCCGTCAGCGTTCTTTACTCCCATATTTACAATACTGCCATCATACGGCTCCCCGTCAAATGTGGCATGTACCTTCACCCGTCCCCGTCCAAACTCTTTTCTGATATCATAAGGGAAGATAACATACGCGCCGCCTGTATCCCCCGCTTCATAGAGCAGGGATTCATATTCATAAATTCTTCTGTTCACTGCCTGCACCATCCAATCCGTTTTATATAGTATAACACGGATTCGATCCGGCTAAAAGGATCACTGTTTACTATTTTCCTCTTTCCCTTTCTTCCTCACTGCAAAGACTGCGCCAGTACCGATAACCGCCGCCAGAAGGAGAGCCAGCCATATTTCCCCTGATAGACCAGCCTTCGGGCTTTCCGGCACTCCCCCGGCGCTCTCATCCGTCCCGGCCGCCCCGCCAGTCCCTTCCGGCTGTTCAGATTCCGCAGTGGCGTTTTCCTCTTCCTGTTCTGCATCGATCGAAATAACATAATCGGACGCATGGGTAAAGGCAAAAGATGCCGTGCCGTCCTGCGCGATCTTGTCTGTACCGATCCATTCCAGTTCTCCCGTACTTTCATTATAATAATACAAGCTTGCGGCAAACCCCGCATTTTTCCTGCCTAAATCTATGGAAAGCACTGCCGTAAAGCCGAACTCCCCTTCATGAGAGAGGCTGATTTGGATGTTATAGCCCTCCCCGGTGACATTGTTTACGATCTCCACCGGCACGGTATTTACCCCCGTCTGAACGGAAAAGTCAATCTCACCCATCTTATCCATAGATAGATCTCCTGTGACGCTCTTTCCGTCCACGCTCCAAAGGATACCGCCGCCCATGTCAAAGGTGATCGTGACATCCCTGCCTTTGATGCTGTCAAAGATATCGCCCGGCACAACAACAGAACCGTTCATATCTACATTGATAATGCTTCCTTCCCCTGCTTTTTCTTCCTCGGCACGAATCACGTCCCAGCCAATCTTGCCGTCCTCGCCTTTGATAAAGGGCTGCTTTGTTCCCCATGCGGATGTTCCTGCACTGCCCGGACTGGTTCCCGGTTTTGCCGTATTCCTGCTGCCCGGATTCGTCCCCGGTTTTGTTATATTCCTGCTGCCCGGATTCATCGGTATCGTTCCTGCCCCCGGTCCTCCCGGCGCAGTTTCATTCCCCGGATTGGTGTTTCTGTCCACAGGCGAAGTCACGGGGTTCTGCGGAGCGCTGCCTCCCTCGTCATATTCCCCGCCGCCCTGGTCCTGTTGCGCCGCATCAAAGGTAAATGCCCGGCTTTCCGCTTCCATGTAATTGCTGTTTCCTGCATACACTGCCTTTATTGTATACTCCTTTTCCAGAAGCCCTTTCCATGTGTAAGCAGCGGAACCATTATTTAATGTAACTGTCCCTATCTCCACTTCCGTACCGCCCGTGCAGTCCGTCAATGTCACCGTTCCTGTGGGGAAAGCGCCCGCTCCTGCTTTTGCCGCATTCACGGTAAGCACTGCCTGTCGGCTGTCTTTGCTGCCGGATACCGCTGCCGTGATGCTGACTGCCGGAACCGCTTTCTCTACTTCAACTAACACATTTTGAGCGACATCTGTTATTTTTTCATAGCTTCGCTCCGTTTCCTCACTTACCGTGAAGACAACCGTATAACCTGTGTTATTCACAATCGGTACCGTGCTGCCGTCCTTCCATGCAAATGAGCCATATTCCGTGCTGCCGCCAGCCAATATGCTGTCGGACAGCTCCTGCCCGTAGGTAATGCTGCCCGCCTTGGGGTAGGTGATGACCGGTGCCGGCGCCTTGGTAATGGTAATAGCCGCTGTTGCCGTTGCCGCCTTGTAATTGGCGCTCTCCGCTTTGGTTGCTGTGACGGCCACGGTTCCGCCGCCGATCATGGTAGCTTTATTGCCGCTTACCACGAGTACACCATTCTTTTCGGGCACTCTGTAAAGGATCGCGCCATCCCCGTTTCCGCCAGTGGCAGTCAGAGTAAATGTTCCGTTCTTTTCAAACTGCATCGTCACTGCTTTCACTGCAAAATCTTTCTGCTCCGCCTTTTCTATGGAGAATGTTTTCTCTGCCTCAAAGCTATAATTTCCCTGGCCGGTGACAGTGACAACAGCGCTATTTATACCGGCATTGATATTATTGGCATAGGTTACGTTATAATCTTCCGCAGTCAGTTTTGTGCCGTCCAATGTAACGGAAACAGCAGGTTCCTGTGCTTCACCGATATAGGTCAAATTCAGATGATCGGGCAGCATAACCGCCAGAACAGCCCCACAAACGCATTTGCCGCTTTCACTAAAACTGCATTTCTCCACCTTCCCCGTCTCGCCGCAAGCAGGACAGTTCCGCGTGTGGACGGTGGTGGCATTGGTATGTTCGTACCTGGACTTCGTATGCCCGCACTCGCCTACGGTGACATTTTTAACCCCGCTGGAAAAACTGCCTTCATCCAATCCCTCCGTAATGGGCGAGCCGTTTTGATCAAAGTAAGCGTAATACATACCCATCACATTTCTGCTGGTATCCAGTATGCCTTTCAGGGTAAGCCCTTCACCAACCACAATGCCATCGCTGAAAATACCGCCCCAAAGCTGGATGGTCGTGGCCCCTTGTTGGTCGTTCGGTGCATACAACTTGGAAATCCTCGCATTCCCGCTGACCCACAACGTACCGCTAACGGCTTGAACGCCGCTGATCTGCCCGGAAAAAGAACCGCTGGTCAGATGGAGAATGACATCTTTGTTATTCAATAGAATGCCATAGCCATTCTGTCCATCCATTCCTCCCGTCTTATTCGGGCTGCTGTCTCGAACGGTAAACGTCATGGGAGCATCGCCACTGATTTCCATTGCACCTTTACCTGAAGCAGAACTGGTAATCTTCTTTCCGTTCAGCTCCAGGGTAATATTTTTATTCTTATATGAATTTCCATTTTTGACGGATATAGAGTCAGCCGATTCCTGATCCCGCAGCAGAGTGACTGTAAAACTGGTCTTTTCCGCATCCGCAATGCTCTCAAAAGCCTCCGAAAGAGCGGGGAAAAAGCTGGCGCTGCCATCTGTTTCCACTTTCGCTGCGGCAGTAACAGTAACAGCCGCTGTTCCCTCCGCGCCGAGCGCATTACCGCTCTCCATATATTTTACTGTAAGGGTAATTTCCTTGTTCAGCGCCTCCGGCGGCAAATCGTTGGAATCTACCGTCATGACATAAGCCCCGTCCGCGCCTGCGCCGACAGGCTCGGAAATCTGCTGTCCCCCGTAGCAGACCGCCATCTGCCCCCCGGCGGGTTCGGTGAAGGCCGCAGCCATGACCGTGTTGTTGTCCGGGAACACAGGAGTTGCCTTGATAATCATTTTTTCGCCAATGCCAAAGGTGTTTGCGAATGTTATGCCGTCCGCCTTATAAGTTGCAATGTCCGGCAGAACAGTCTGTGCTTTGGCTATGGCAACCGCTTTCGAAACGCTTCCTTTTTCCTTATGGGTATATGTAATGGTATAGTTCAACTCGGATATTTTTTTTACGCTCGCTTCCCAGCCGTCCGTATCGGCATGGAATGTCTGTCCGCAGACAGTCATATCTCCGTCCAGGCTGGCCGCGTTCTTAATCTGATCCGACAAATCCTTCCCGGTATAGCTCCAGCCCTCCGGGACAGAGATCAAATCCTCGTTCACATCTATCAGGAAGCTCCCATTCCCGGTCAATACACCTGCCCCTGTCAGGGAAGTCTTGTCATGGATGCGCATCGTACCGTTGTTTTCCAGCTTCATTCCCGCAGGGATTGTCAGCGCCGCGTCCTTCGGAACCGTAAAAGATTCCTCCCCATTCACGACCAAATCCGCCGTCATGGAAGACTGCCCGTAGACCTGATAGGCTCTCGGAATCCCGTCCTTCGACCTGAAATGTTCCTGGACAATTCCTTCCACCTTGCTGCTGCCATCCACGGCGACGGCGCTCTTGGAGCGAATCACACACTGACCGCCGGATGTAATCTGTGAATTGGTAATGACGGCATCGTCATCGCAATGTATCCCGGTAAGGCCAACATCCGCCGATATGACAGAATTGGTAATGACGGCCTTATGTTCCACGCCCTCCCTTACTTCCGTCACGTACGCCCCATGCCCATCGGGATTGGTATTGGTCATCTTTAAAGTGCTGTCCGTTACTACAAGACTCTCGTTGGCATAAATACAGCAGACAGACGTACCCAACGAATTTACGGTTACATCGCTGCCGTTCTGAATGGTCACTCCGCCAAAGGTAGCATAGATATAGCCTTCGGAGCCGCTCATGTTAAAATTCGCCGTTGCGTTGTCGATCATCATGCCCTGGGAAAAGAATACGTACTTTTGGGTGGTTACATTCAATGTGATATCTCGGATGACCAGGTCGCCGGTACGCACGTCCATGCCGTCCAGAGAGAGCGTTGCACCCGGATCGCCGGTAATGGTCGCGTTTTCAGCAGAACCATATATAAGGGTCCTATCCGTTTTGACAGAATTATTCCCTTTCAAATACAACGTAAAATCCATTGTTGTATTATATCCATTAATAAAAAGAAAGTCCCCGCTGGCATCATCCGCATGATAATTCTCCAGCGTCAGGACGCCATTTTGATAGCTCCAGCCTTCCCCGCTGTCACCGTCGTAGACATCTTGCCCGAACAGCCTTAAACCAGGCCTGTTCTCCTCCGTAATGTCCGCTGCATCCGGCAGGGCGGCGATCCGTTCCTCAATAAAGCTGATGCCGGTATCTTCCTGCCCTTCGTCCGGCTCTTCTGTCTGTCCGCTGTCCATTTCTTCGGTTTCCTCTTCTATTTCCTCTTCGGTTTCCGTTCCCGGCATCCCGGTTTCGGAATCATTCTCTTTCCCGTCATCTTCCGATATCCCGCTATTGCAGATTTCACACACGAAAGTGCAGGGGCTTCCCTCTGTTTCTTCTCGGTAGCCGCAGGATTCGTTATGTTCATGATGGCAGTCCAGTTCCTTTACGACACAGCCGCTTTCCTCACTGCATAAGTGGCTGCATTCCACAGGTTGTTTTTCTCCTGCATCAGCGGATGATCCTTCACTTTCTGATGCAGTGTCTGCCTGATAACAGCTCTCTGTATGTTCGTGGATACAACTCTCCGTTATTTTATAACAGTCCTCTGTATGCTCATGGGTACACTCCCCTTCTGCGGAATGTCCTTCCATATAGCCGCAGTCCGGCGTATGTTCTGTATGATGTTCACACAGACCGCCCCCCCCCATTTTCCGATGCGGATACGGCGATACCGCCCAAGGGCAGCGCCTGAAAAACCACTGCCGCCGCCAGCAGGATTCCCAATACACGATGCGCTTTTCGTGCATTGGGATCCTGCCTCCATTTCTTAGTTGAAAAGTTTTTACGCTGAAACCATTTTCCCATAACATACAACTCCTTTTTATCTCCAAAGGGACTTCCCTCTTATAAAATTCCTAAATTCCTAGCCGCAAGCACCGCGTCCGCTTTGCCGGATACGCCCAGCTTCCGATAGTTCTCCTTCGCATGGTACTTCACCGTGGCCTCCTTCATGGAAAGCTCCTGTGCAATCTTCCCCACACTCTTTCCCTCTGCCTGAAGACGCAGGATGGATAATGCCGCCTCACAGAAATCCGATACCTTGGCAAGCTGCCCTTTTAAGTATACTGGGTAGCGCACTGCCACTTTCCCTGTTTCTTCCATGAGTCGGGAGAGCCATGCCTTATCCGCTATCTCTTTCTCCAGAAAGTTCTTCCCAACCGTTGCAAACAGTTCCTGCGCCGCCGCCCCTTCCTCGCTGACAAGGCGGATAAAATGGTAGTCACAGGCTTCTTTCAGCACAGAGAGGAATTCCCCCTTCCACTCTCCGCCCGTTCGGTATTTCGCTACGGCGCTTAAAAGGCACACTTCCATGCGGACGTAGGTGCGTTTGCACTTCTCCGCATAATAGCGCAGCTTCTCAAGCAGCGCCTGGGCTTTCAAATATTCCCCTAGGGCAAGGTAGCAACGCACCTTCGTCAGGTATCGATAACGCTCTAAAATGCAGAACTCCCTGTCTTCATCCGGGGCCCGCCCCATCCACGCTAACACCGCCTCCCTGTCCCCCTGATAAAGCGCAAGGCGGCATCGCAGAGCCTCTATGTTGGGCAGGAGCTGCACCGCCCCCTGTTCTTTGACGCTTTTTTCAAAAGAAGCAAGAACTTCCCCCGCCGTCTGTATCTGCCCCTGGAGGGTGTCAAGCCGCACCTGCAAGCCCACGGCGGCAAAGGCAATCTCCGTCATGCCGCCGCCCTCTGCCTCCATCTTCGCGCGTGTCAGGAGCGTCAGGACTTCGTAGGTATCCTCCCCTTTTTCATAAAGGCTCTCACCCAGCGCCACTTTCACAAGCCCTTTCCCATACCGGCCAAGCACACGCTCCACCAGCTTACCGATGGTTGCGGCCAGCTTCCGGTCCTCCCGGCTCCAATGGCAGAAGTCCTTGCCCCCGTTCATGGTGCTGGGGTAATTGGCCGTCACGGAAAATTCCGGCAGGCTCATCCCCCTGTCAAAGATAAGAGCGGGCATTTTCTTCATGATCTCTATCATATCCGCGCTCCCCCGGTGGGGCAGGGCAATGTCAAGGTAAGCAAGGCGGCTTACAGCTTCCCGCTTCTGCCCGCCCTTTGCGGAGGATGCAAATTTTTCCAATTTTTTGTACCAGTATTCGCTCTCTTCTTCCTGAAGCAGCAGGGAATAAAGCATGCTCATCCCCGCCATCAGCACGGGGCTGTTCTCCAGTTCCTTTTCTTCCATCTGCAAATAGTAACGGCGCAGTTCAAAGTAATGTCCATTACCGGGATTCAGCCGCGCATTCCGTACCAGAAGCTTCCCGATGCGTTTCTTATTGCCGCACTGCTCAAACATGACAAGGGCAGGCACGATCTGCCCCTGCATCTCGTAATACAGCCCCGCATTGTAAATATGACCCGCCCTCTCCTGGGGGCTGTATTCTTTTGCCGCCCTCCTGCGCAGCGCCCGGATGAGCTGGGGCCGCAGGCAGTAAATGCCGTCTTTACAAGAAAGGAAGTTCCCTGTTTCCATTGCCCGCTCTAAAAGCTCCGGCGCATAACGGTTCCCCGTAACCATCTCCGCAAGGGGCAGGGTAAATTCATCGATAACGCTCACCTGCATGAGAAATTCCAGAAGGTCAGAATCCCACTGCACCATCACATGGTTTTCCAGGTATGCGGCAAAAGCCTCCTCGATCTCCTGCGCCAGCTCCTGGCCGGGACGCTGTCCCTCCAGCATCTTTAAGGCAGTATGCCGCACCGTATAGGCGTTGCCCTGGCTCCTTTCCGCTACGAATGCCAGTTCCTCCTTTGTGACGGCAATCCCCTGTGATCCCATGCAGACGGCAATCTCTTTTTCCTTAAGGCGCAAGTCGTCCTCCGTGATGACAAGAAATCCCCCGCTCACATACGGCGGCATCAGCCATGCCGGAACGGGACTGCGGCAGATCAGGATGAGCCATATGTACCTGCATTTCACAAGCGAAAGAACTGCCTTGCGCCCTTCCGCGTTTTTCAGCAAGTGCATGTCGTCCACGACCACCGCCATCCGGGTTTCTGCCTCTTTTCCCTTCCCGGCGCCTTGTGCCATTGCCTCCTGAACCGCCTCCAAAAAACTTACAATGTCCTCCGTACAGGAAAGGTACCGATATTTGCGCTTTGACAGATACTGCTTCACCAGTTCCGTTTTCCCATAGCCGGTCGCCCCATAGATATAAACTGTCTGCCCCAAGCCTTTCGCCGCACGCAGCTTCTTCAATGCAGCTTCCGGCGCTATGTATCCTTTATCCAAATGCCCTTCTCCCTTCACACACGAAAAGTCGGCTAAGAGACACGGGAATACCCATGCCTCTTAACCGGCTTTGCTATTTCTGTATATGTAAAAAATAATAACAGAGTAAATAAGGCGCAACGTATTCGCAGTTATGCTTTATTTTACATCACTCCTGCCGCCGCATCCACTCTCCAAACGGATAGTCTGGCGTATTTTTTTCATTTTTTCTCCTTATATTTTCAAATCCAAATTTATGCCAATCTGTGCCTGATCTTTGGCAACGGTCTTTTCTTCGCCGTTTTCTTCCAAATCCTCCTCTGATTTTTCCGCTTTTTCCTTCAATTTTTCAATCAGCTTTTCAGAATTTTTCCGTCTTTCCTCCCGAAGTTTGTCGCTCATGTTCAGCATAAAATCATTTCTATAACACCCAACAGAATGATATTTCCCATTTTCATCTATATAGCTATGTTTGTAAACAACTGTCCATCCGCTGGCCCTGTTGATACTTTCTATCAGATTCATTGCAGATTCAACGCCCCGGATCAGTTCCTTCGTCTCTTTTTCCTGCTTCGGATCATTCTGCATTTTTTCCAGCAGTTTAGGGTTAATGGTCAAAGTCTTGCCATTTTTTGCGGATGAGCATCCATTTCCAATCTTAAATTCTACGCTTGGAACAAGTTTGGACAGTTCATTCGCATACTCCACCGTGTTCTTGGATTTTCTGTTCTCTGCTGCCTCCTGCGTTTTTTCCGTTTCCTTCTTTTTCGTGCCGCTTATGGAATTAATGCCTGCAGCACTGCCTCCCGCCGTATCCTGCGCCGCATAACTGCTGTGATTCTGTTTCCTGACTATATAGTCTGGAAGATTCCTGTTAATCTCCATCGCCATGCGAATATAACGCAGCACCACTCTCCCGCATAGAGCGGATGCCATAAAAGGCTTAAAATGACATATGGCACATAATTGCAAAATGAAATAACTTGCAACCCTTTCCCTAAAGTGTTAGGATAGCCTTACGGGCAATTTCCGCCCCGGAAAGGAGTACCGTTATACTATGAGCTATATCCAGCACAAAGCCGAGGAATCCCTTGAGGATTACCTTGAAACAATACTTATCCTGAGCAGACGCCTTTCTGCCGTACGCTCCATTGATGTAGCGACTGAGCTGAATTTTTCAAAACCCAGCGTGAGCGTCGCCGTAAAAAACATGAAAAACCGTGGATATATCACCGTTTCCGAAGATGGTCATCTCCATCTGACAGACGAAGGCCGCAAGACTGCGGAAAGCGTCTATGAACGCCACACTCTCCTGACGGACTGGCTGGTTCATCTCGGCGTTGACCCCGGGATTGCGGCGCGCGATGCCTGCAAGATGGAACATGACATCACCCCTGAAAGTTATGAGGCGATGAAAAAATGTATTTTGTCCATTTTAGGACAAGGCTAGAATACTGATTTTATAACACATGAGGATCGGCATTCTCCCGTGCGAAACGGAATGCTATCTTACCATGTTCAGTTTCCTATTCGTGGTCAGCCTTGTCGCCTCCTTATACGGCCTGAACAGCATGTAAATCATACCGGCGAGAATGGCAATGGCGACCAGCAGGCCGATGGCATTCGGGCTTCCTGCGAATGCCGAGCCAATCTGGTAAACCATCAACGCCACCGCATATGCCAGCCCGCATTGGTAGCCGATCGCGAACCACGTCCATTTTGCATTGTTCATTTCCCGTTTGATTGCGCCGATCGCCGCAAAGCAGGGCGCGCACAAAAGGTTGAATACAAGAAAGGAATATCCCGCAACCATACTGAAGTTCGCGCCAATCTCAGGCCAGCCTCCAGGATAAAGAATGCCCATTGTGCCGACAATATTTTCCTTCGCCACAAGACCTGTGATGGATGCCACCGCCGCCTGCCAGTTTCCCCAGCCGAGCGGTATAAATATCCATGCGATCGCATTGCCAGCTGCCGCAAGGAGCGACTGATCCATTTCCTCTTCGCCGAGCATCCGAAATCCTTCTGAAGTAAATCCAAAATAAGTCACAAACCAGATCACGATAGTGGAAAGAAGGATAATCGTACCCGCCTTCTTGATAAAGGACCATCCGCGTTCCCACATGGACCGCAGCACATTGCCTGCCGTCGGCATATGATAAGCCGGGAGTTCCATAACAAACGGCGCCGGATCGCCAGAGAACATTTTCGTCTTCTTCAGCATGATGCCGGAAACAATAATCGCCGCCATGCCGACAAAATATGCGCTCGTTGCCACCCACGCGGACCCGCCGAAGACCGCTCCGGCAACCATGGAAATAAACGGCACTTTTGCGCCACATGGAATAAAGGTTGTTGTCATAATCGTCATGCGGCGGTCGCGCTCATTCTCAATCGTCCTCGATGCCATAATGCCCGGAATACCGCAGCCGGTACCGATGAGCATCGGGATAAAAGACTTGCCGGACAGCCCGAACTTGCGGAAAATACGGTCAAGCACAAATGCGATACGCGCCATATAACCGCACGCCTCCAGGAATGCGAGGAGCAGGAAAAGAACAAGCATCTGCGGCACAAAGCCAAGAACCGCGCCGACACCGGCCACAATACCGTCATTGATCAGTCCCGCAAGCCAGTCCGCCACCCCCGCAGCCTCAAGTCCGCTGCCCACCAGAACCGGTATTCCGGGTATCCACACTCCGTAATCCTTCGGATCAGGTTCATCGCCATATTCTTCCGTTGCTTCCCTATAAGCGGAGGAACCGATGCCAAACAGGTGGAATCCGTCGCCAAACAGTCCGTCATTTGCCCAGTCCGTGGCAGAGGCCCCCACAGTCACCATGGATATATAATACACGAGAAACATAACGGCGGCAAAAATAGGAAGTCCCAGAAAACGGTTGGTGACTATTCGGTCGATTTTATCGGAGCTGGTCAGCTTTCCTGCGGATTTTCTCTTTAAGCATCCTTTCATAACGCTGCCGATATAAATATACCGCTCATTGGTAATGATGGATTCTGCATCATCATCCATCTCCTCCTCGGCTGCCTTGATGTCCGTCTCGATATGGGCAAGGACAGACTCATCCAGCTTCAACTGCTCTAAAACCTTGTCATCCCGCTCGAACAGCTTGATGGCATACCACCGCTGCTGTTCCTCCGGCAGCCCGTGTACCGCCGCTTCCTCAATATGGGCAAGGGCATGTTCCACCGTCCCGGAAAAAGTGTGCATAGGGACAGTCTTTCCGTTCCTTGCCGCATCGATTGCAGACTCTGCGGCCTCCATAATCCCGTTGCCTTTCAGAGCGGAAATTTCAACCACCTTGCATCCCAAAACCCTCGACAACTCCCCGGTGTTGATCTTGTCACCGTTTTTCTCCACCACGTCCATCATGTTAATAGCAATCACGACAGGAATGCCAAGCTCGGTAAGCTGCGTCGTCAGATAAAGGTTTCTCTCCAGATTCGTACCGTCAATGATATTCAAAATTGCATCAGGGCGCTCGCCGACCAGATAGTTTCTTGCCACCACTTCCTCCAATGTATAAGGGGAAAGGGAATAAATACCGGGAAGGTCAGTGATCGTCACATCATCGTGCTTTTTTAACTTTCCTTCCTTTTTTTCTACCGTTACGCCCGGCCAGTTCCCAACGAATTGATTGGATCCTGTCAGGGCATTGAACAATGTTGTTTTTCCGCAGTTTGGGTTGCCCGCAAGAGCAATTCTCACATTCATGCTTTTTCTCCTCCTCTTTTATTAGTTATTCCTAACCTTCGGTTTGAAAATAAAGGGGACATGCCCCTTGATGATACGAATGCCTCAGAAAAATGCCTGCCCAGAGCAAGCAGGCTCGCCTTACGCATTTTCTACTTCAATCATTTCCGCATCCGCTTTCCTGATGGAAAGTTCGTAGCCTCGGACAGTCACTTCTATCGGGTCTCCCAGAGGCGCCACCTTACGGATCTGCACATCCACGCCCTTCGTCAGCCCCATGTCCATGAACCGGCGCTTGACCGCCCCCTCCCCGTGGAGTTTTACCACCCGGACAGTATCACCGACTTTTGATTCTCTCAATGTTTTCATTTCTTCCTTCCTCCTCGTTTTATAATAGATACGCTCCCATCCCTTGCGCAAAAAAGCTCCAGGCAAAACAGCCCTTGCCGTAAGCCTTGGGATTCCCCTTCAAACGATGATTTTCTGCGCCATCTCTTTGCTGACCGCGATACGGGAGTCCTTCACATTCACGATCACATTGCCCCCGATGGCATTTATCACCGTGACCGCCTCTCCCACAACAAAACCGAGGTTCTCCAAATGTGCCTTTATTTCCTGTTTTCCCCCAATTTTCCTGATCATGTTTTCCTCTCCTACTCCTGCCAATGTAAGCGGCATCATGCATTCACCTTCCTTGGAATATGTATTAGTCTTCACTAACCTCATGTGCAAAACAATGGATGCCTAACTTCATCAGACATCCTTATGTTTGGTTTTAGTTAGTGTTTATTAACTATTTATTATAATAAGCTACTTAGCAGATTTTGTCAATACTATTTTTGTCGCTAAACACAATTTCATCATACTAACCGAATTTTTTATATTCAGGTACCGTTTTTATTTGTGAGACAAAAGTATAATCGTTTTCACGTGCTTATCATCTTCCAAACTCAAATCCATGTCTTCCTCAATAATCGGAAGTCTGAATTTAATGGATTTTAGCCACTGTCCGTTGGGCTGCCGGTCCTCATAAATTTGTATCTCGGAAATCAGCGTTTCCATAAGCTGCCGCCGTTCCACCTCATTCATGACGGCATACAGCTTTTCAAAATAAATCAGCACCTTGTAAATATTATCGCCTGTAAGTTTTTCCGTTTCAACTGCCTGTTTCTTTGCCCTCACTGCAATAAGCTGTGTCTCCGCTTCCTCTATTTTATCATACATCCGGTAAATGCGCTCATCAAGGTCAGCTTTCCGTCTGATATAATGCTTATCATTCGGATCAAGAGAATCTATTTCCTCTGCCAGCTTAGACTTGACGGCATAATACTGCCGGATCTGTTTCTCATAATCCGCAAGTTCCCCGTCTATGGCTGCGGTATCCACTTTACTGCCTATCTTCTCCTGCATCATGGCAGCAAACTTGGGATTGCTCACCAGCTTCGCAATGACTTCCCCCACCGCATCGTCCAAAAGATCCTCCCGTATCTGTTTCTTATAATTGCACTTATGCCCGCGTGTCATGGTGCGATGCTTACAGCCATAATAATAAAAATCCTTGTACTTCGTTCCGTCTTTTTTGTGCTTGATACTCTTATTCCCATACATACCCGCTCCGCAGACCGGACATTTGACAATTCCTGAAAGAAGGTGTGTTTTTGTGTCTTTGCCTCTATTTACATGCTCATATCTCTTTGCCTGTGCAAGCAGCTTTACCTGTGCCGCCTGCCAGACTTCCTCATCAATAATTGCTTCATGCAATCCGTCCACCAGAATATAATTATCCTGCTCGACAAGATGATAGTCATTCCGTGTCCCATAAACCTTTTCCGTTTTTCTACGCCCGTAAGCAATCTTTCCACAATACACCGGATTTTTCAGTATGAGCCGGATCAGGTGCGCATTAAAAAGAGTATTTTTGCCATTCTGCCGCTGTATTTTATGAATACCGTGATTTTCAAGGTATTTTGCAACACCATTAGCGCCAATATCCGTATGTATGTACTGGTCAAAGATTACTCTGATAGCTTCTGCTTCTTCCACACTAATCTGGAGTTTGCCGTCTATCAACTGATAACCATATGGCGCAAATCCACCGTTCTATTTTCCTTCGCGGGCTTTCTGGATACGCCCTTCCATTGTTTGGACACGGATATTTTCCCGTTCAATCTCGGCAACTGCTGACAGGATAGGAATCATCAATTTCCCTGCATTCTTAGAAGAATCAATGCCATCCTCCACACAGATCAGCTTTACCCCGAAATCCTGCATAACCTGCAATGTAGAAAGTACGTCTGCCGCATTTCTGCCAAACCGAGACAGCTTAAAAACGAGAACAAATGAAACGCCGTCTTTCCCTGACTTGATGTCCTCCATCATGCGGTTAAATTCTAACCGTCCCTCAATGGACTTACCGGATTTTCCAGCATCCTCGTATGTACCGACAATTTCATAATCATTATAATCGGCATACGCTTTCATTCTGGCTTTCTGTGCGTCCAAGGAATAACCGTCTGTCTGCATGGCTGTGGATACTCTTGTGTATGTATAAACTTTGATTTTTTCTGTAGAATCCTTTTTCTCCATACTCATAATCCTCACTTCATATTTGTGCCTACACTTTTATTAAACATCTCGAAATCGATACGTTTAAAATCGGGATTGTGCAACGCCCATTGCACTTTTATTCATCCGTTCCCATTTGCGGCAGTCTCGATGTATTTAAGGAACTCATGGTCTGCATCTGGCGCACAGCCAAATCATGCAACAAAATCAACCTCTCCGACTGCGGCTTACCCTGCCCAATCAGTATCGCATTGCAGCTCTCCATATTTGCAAGAACCAATAATTGATTGAGTGTTGCGTAATCTCTGATATTTCCCTTTTTGTCTGGATTTCCTGTACGCCATTGCTTTGCGGTTTTACCAAACAACGCTACATTCAACAAATCAGCTTCGCTTGCATATGTATAACCAATCTGCTCCTGTGTCAAATCAGGCGGTATCAGGTTTGATTTAATAGCATCCGTATGAATATGATAATTCAATTTTGAAATTTCTCTGTTCAAATTCCAGTTCAAAGATAAACGGCTGTTTTCATCCATCTTCAGACGCCGATAATCTTTCATAATGTATAATTGAAATTCGGGAAAAATCCATGTTGCAAAAGACATCGCAATATCACTGTGAGCATATGTACCGCCATAGCGTCCGGCTTTTGAAACAATACCAATCGCATTCATCTGTTCTATCCATTTGGTGGGTGTCATTACAAAACGATTTAATCCGGCTTCATTTTTAACCGCCTCGAATTGCACACGGTTAAAATCAGGATTATGCAATTCTTCCCAAACTGCCAAAAATTCCCGCTTTCCCTTGATAGAACGCTATTCCATTACCATCTGTATTAATTGAATTACCTTTTGGCGAAGTACCCATTGTGATAGATGCTATATCATTCAAATTGGCTATTTTCCATCCCCTTGGAATCTCTCTTTTCAACTCTTCATTCCAGATCATTTTCCCACCAGAAGATTTATAAGGCTTTCCATCATCGTTTGGAAATTCAAACTGTAAAAACCAATAATCATAAATGGTTTTTGCCATTAATTCTAATTCAGTATTTATTTTGTTATTGTTCTCTATCTTTTCATCAATGTACGCTAATATTTCCGTTGCTTTTTTTTGTTCGTGTATAGAAATATCCTCTATTTGAAATCCATCCAATATTTGCATTGTCAAAAACTTAGTCTGTGAACCCTGTGCCTTTTTTTTCAAATTTTGCAAGTTTATTTTTAAGTTGTAATAAATATATTCAATATCATATCCTTGTTTTACTGTGATAACATAAGTCCTCTGGTACGCATTAAATTTTCCCTTATATCGTTGACAATGGAATTTTCCAGAAGCATTATTACCTGCCAATAAAATCACATCATCGTCAAACGCAAATGTATTGATTGCCAAAGGTTCAGGGGCGCAAGTGAAATATGGATACTTACCCCCTGTTTCGGCAGCATTTGCATCTAATTTTCCAGTTACTATATTACAAGCTTCAGTAAGTTTAATCTTACTCATATTTCAGTTCCTCCAACCTTTGCTTTATCTCATCTTCCAAAGATTTTCCCTCAGCAAACAACTTTCCCAACCTATCAGCATATGCTATCATTCTTCGCTCAAATGCCTCTTGTGACAATTCCACAAACTCAATCCCCACTTCAAAGTACTGCCCTGCTGATAAAGAATAATTTTTCTGCACAATCTGCTCATATGTAACAGAAACGCTAAAATCTTCAATTACATCCTGATTAATAAATGTATCCTCTATTTTTGTCACTTCATCAGGACGTAAAACTGTTCGCTGATTCTTTCTCTCTTTCCTCTTTTCTCCTAACTTAGACGCATCTATAAGCATAATATTTCCATCTTGGTTTGACTTATCTATGAAAAGAACAGATACGTTTGTTCCAGTATTTGCAAAAATATTAGACGGCATGGAAATAACGCCTTTCAACCAATGTTTATCAACAATCGTCTTGCGTACCGTCTTTTCAATCCCCGATTGTGCAGTAATAAAACCTGTTGGTACAACAATAGCTGCTTTTCCATCTTCTTTTAAGCTCCATAGAATATGTTGGATAAAACACAGATATACTCCCATTGATTCTTTTTTCTTATTGGGGACTTTGGGAACTCCTGCAAAAAATCTTTTAATTCCATCCCTTGCTTCTGAATTCTCCCACTTCTGTTCAATCAGATTTCTGGTAGAGGAAAAATCCATTTTGAATGGAGGATTCGATGTAATATAGTCAAACTGCTTGACTCCGGAACTTGGATCATGAGCCACATTATAATGTGCCGGTGTTTCCAGAGTGTCCCCTTCAATAATATTGTCCAAACTATTTGTAAGACCATTCAGCAACATATTGGTTCTAAGAAATCTGGATGATTTTCCGGAAATATCCTGTGTATAAACTTGCGCTTTATCTCCGAAACTTCCCTTTCCTAAAGCATTTGCCAGATGAAGAACCAATGAACCCGAACCTGCGGACGGGTCATACACATCATATATTTTATCCTCTACCGGGGACATCTCTACTAAAATCTTTGCAATAATGGCAGAAATGGCTTGTGGTGTGAAATATTCCGCATATACACCACTGGCAACATTGTAATCTTTAATTAGATATTCAAAAATCGCACTATAGAAATCAAAATTATTTTTAAATGCTTCTCCAAAATCAAATTTGTCCTGACTGATAATTCCAAAAATATTCTTAGCAAAATTATTTCTCTTCGACGCTTCTACATTCTCTGTCACTCTGGTAAACAGTGGCTTTCTTCCGCCATCCGCCGTATCAATACTAAATTCTTCATTTTCCGGATAATTAGAAATCCTCTCCAGTGCATCATCAAAAAGCTTATAAAAATCGTTATTCCCGACTTTATTAATTAAACATTCAATGGTATCCTCATACTTAAAAGCTACATCCTGTGGATATGTGTCATAAAATCCCGCAAGCATATCATCATCCTGCAAAACTTTTTCAGTACTCATATCCATATCATTTGCGAAATCTTTCATATTTGCCATAAACTTATCATTTAAAAACTTGTAGAGAAATACAGAAGTAATCACTACTTCTTCACTTGCTTGATTTGACAATCCGTTAGTCTGGCAAAGTCCCTTCATTTCATCAATCATCTGTTTTATTTTGTTCTCTAACGTAAAAATATCTGGCATTGTCATTCTCCTTATTTGAACAACTGTATATTCGTGTATAAATCATTCAACAATTGTACATAGAATCCTTTTATTTTTCCATACAATTTTTCTTTCAAAAGAATCTTTGTAACCTTTGATTTTATGGAGTCAGCAAAATTCTTTCTTCCTTGAATTGTTACTATCTCTTTATCTAAGGCATCTTTTATTTCGTTATATATGATAACTAAGGTATGCTCAATCTCAGATTTATCAGCAGGATATATTTCTATTGCATCCTGATAGGTTTTTACAAAAGCATAATTTCCACCATAAATCTTCGATAACCTTTCATTTTCATAATTGATATTTCTCGCCCTTTCAAGAGCCTCTAATAATTCATCCGTGATAGAATCCAAATCATTTAAATCAGAAATAGATAAATCATTGAAAATCTTCTGCAATAATTCATCCAGCTTTCTGATTTTAATATCGCCTTTATTTTTATTCTTCTTTATCTCATTTTGTATATCCCTGATAACTTTTGAGAATCTCTGAAATTTAGGATTATCCTGTGTCATCTGTCCGAGATCCATGATGACAATTTTCACTTTTATAAATTCATACAAAATCTCCACTACTTCTTCATTCGAGATCACATCCATCATATCAACAGTGTTCTGAGAAAGATTTATAAAATCAATTCTCTCCTGAGTTGATTTCAAGAGTTTTTTATTTTTATCAGAATCAATCTGCGCAGCATAATCCATAGCTCTTGAAAGAATAAATTCTGTCTGACATTCCTTGATGCCATTTAAAAGCCTTCTGATTTTAAGCAACGTCTCTTTATTATACACCACTTTACAACTTTTAGACAAAAATGCCGTATGAGACACTTTGGTGTATAAT
>OFFN01000583.1_pt1 | contig 28085 bp, 26 predicted proteins | sample 1521381 | NCBI WGS metagenome assembly OFFN01 (sample SAMEA3504112, study PRJEB24116) | mouse gut metagenome | biome: mouse gut; feature: mouse-associated habitat; material: faeces | place: Denmark | collected 2011 | reverse complement strand
GCTTCCCGCCCTATGCCGTCCCGCCCCCGCTCTCCCAAAATGGATCTTTACCCATCCCCCCAAACTCTTTCTTGCTCCCCCCAGACCTTCGCCAACACGACACAAAAAAGCATAAAATGTCAAAAGAAGCTCTTACGGAGAAAAGGGAATCCAGTATAATAAAATTATAAGACACGAGACAGGAAGAAGATAAATATATAAAAGGAGGAAAAAGGATCATGAGCAAAATGATGGGGGCTATACTGCCCGGAAACAGTACCGTAGAATTGAAGGAGTTCGACGTGCCGAAGCCGGGGCATGGCCAGGTGCTGGTGCAGACGAAGGCGACAACGATCTGTGGGAGCGATATCCGCTGCATTTACAGGGAACACGTAGGAAAAGGGCCGGAAGGCTATATACCGGGCATGATTGCAGGACATGAACCCTGCGGCGTGATCGTGGAAGAAGGGGAAGGGCTGAAACGCTTTAAAAAGGGCGACCGTGTGATCGTTTACCATATTTCGGGATGCGGCGTATGCAACGACTGCCGGAGAGGCTATTATATTTCTTGTACGAGCGAACACAGACAGGCTTACGGGTGGCAGAGAAACGGCGGAATGGCGCCCTACATACTGGCGGAAGAGAAAGACCTGATCGCGCTGCCGGATGAACTGAGTTATAAAGACGGCGCACAGGTAGCGTGCGGATTCGGCACCGTTTATGAAGCGATTGAAAAGATCGGTGTCTGCGGCAACGATGCGGTGCTTGTAACAGGGCTTGGCCCGGTGGGGCTGGCGGCATTGATGCTGGCAAAGTGCATGGGGGCAAACCAGCTGATCGGCGTGGAAATGAATGATTACCGCATTGACTTGGCGAAGAAACTGGGTCTTGTGGACCACGTATTTAAACCCGGAGCGGATACTTTGGATCAGATCCTTGCAGTGACAGGCGGCAAGGGCGTGGAGAGGGCTATCGATGCCAGCGCGAATGATGCAGGAAGGCAGCTCGCTATCAGGGCAACAAGGGAATGGGGTAAAATCGCGTTTGTTGGAGAAGGCGGAACTTGTACTTTCAATCCGAGTCCGGATATCATCCATGGACAGAAGACGATTTTTGGCTCTTGGGTAACGTCGCTGTGGAGAATGGAAGAACTGGTGGAACGCCTGGTTAGATGGGGAATCCACCCGGAAGATCTGATCACCCATGAATTCCCGTTAGAAAAGGCAGACGAGGCATATGCCCTTATGGCTGGCGGACAGTGCGGCAAAGTAGCGGTAACTTTTGAAGACTAAGGGCTTTGCCTGGAAGCGTTAAGAAAAACGGGGAGGAAAGTATAAATGGATCATAAAATTAATCCTGCCGATGTACCCAAAAGGAAATTATATACAGGTGAAGAGATCCCTGCTGTCGGGCTGGGGACTTTCGGATCGGATAAATATATGCCGGAACAGGTAAGCGAAGCGGTATTCGGGGCGATTTTAAGCGGCTATCGGCTGATTGACTGCGCATCGGTATATCAGAACGAGGATAAAATCGGCGAAGTGCTTCAGAGAGTTTTTGCAGAGTCGGATATAAAAAGGGAAGGGCTGTTTATCACATCAAAAGTATGGAATGACATGCACAGGGAGGTGGCGCGTTCCTGTGAAAAGAGCCTGAAGGATCTGCAGCTGGATCATATTGATTTGTATTTTGTGCATTGGCCTTTTCCGAACTACCATGCGCCGGGCTGCAGCGGGGATTCCAGAAATCCTGATTCCAGGCCCTTTTCCGTCGATGAGTTTATGGACACATGGAGACAGTGCGAGGAACTGGTAGATAAGGGAATGGTGCGCTATATCGGGATGTCCAACATGACGATTCCCAAACTGGAGGCGGTTCTGCCTTTATGCAGGATCCGGCCGGCGGCGCTGGAGATGGAGTGCCATCCCGGTTTCCAGCAGGAGGAGCTTTTTACATATGCCCTGAATCATGGCATACAGCCGATAGGATATTGCCCGATCGGTTCGCCTTCGAGGCCGGAAAGGGACAGAACGAGCGAAGATGTGGCTGACACGCAGATGGAGGAAATCGTGGAGATAGCTGCCGCGCATCATGTTCATCCGGCGATAGTCTGCCTGAAATGGGCGGTACAAAGAGGGCAGATCCCGATTCCTTTTTCTGTTAAGGAGCCGCAGTATCAGAGCAACCTTAGATGCGTGACGGAAGACCCGCTGACTCCGGAAGAAATGGAAAGGATACGGAAGGCAGATAAAAACTGCCGTCTGATCAAAGGACAGGTATTTCTATGGCAGGGGGCTTCCGGATGGGAAGATTTATGGGACTTGGACGGTAAGATAACAGGGGCTTAATAGAAAAAGAAACAGAATACAGAATATGCAATACCCGCCCCTGAAGCAATGATGAAGTGAGGGGCGGGTAATTTTGTCCATTTTTTGGTGTAGTAGATTTTTAACCCTTTTCTGGAAGATATTCAATTTCAAACAAAAGTCGTTATTTATATAATAAAAACGCAGGGACAGATGAGTTTATTCCTTGGGAGGACTCGACACATCGGGATGAAGATAGGCATACTGCAATGCTTTTAAATCAGAGGTTATCATAAGGCTTAAAATGATATTCCCGTCATCCTTGTACCAGACGCGGCCGGCATGGGAAGAGCTGCCTGTTTCGCCAGTTTGTGAATTCACGGATTGTTCGATACGATCATAGAAATCGAAAAGTTCCTGTTCTTCATCGGCGGCACAGGTCCAGGCAACGCACATCAGCCGTTCCTTGTCATCAAACATATATTTGATTGTCCCCTGGCGTTCCTGGTAAGTTTTGGGATAAGTATAGCAGATGCCGCCGTATACCGAGTCATAGGTCGAGGGTTCCGAACCTTCGTAAGCCATAACATCTTCTGCCGTATATTCCCAGGCGGCATCCGAAAAGGGAGAGGCAGGCAGGGCGGAGCTTTCGCTCTTTTGGCAGCCGCAAAGGATCAGGGCGAAAAGAACTGGGAAAAAAAGCTTTGAAAGTTTTGCAGCGGAATTAATCATATATTTTCTCCTTATCATGTAGAATCAATGACATTATAAAGATATTCCTGCTTGTTGGCAAGGGGGCAGGGGAGAAAAATACGGGCGGCTGACCTGCGGCAGGAATAAAGCGGAGGCCGGCGATAATGACGGACATAATCCGATGCACGATGCATCGGAATATTATAGAGGATTATGTCAACAAACGAAATATAGTTGGGAGGAAGAGAGTTGGAAAAGATGAAACAGAATCCAATCGTGAAAAAAATTGGTATTAACAGAATTGTATTATGCGGCGTGCTTATACTGATGTATGCGATTTTTTGTATGCTGAGTCCTAAATTCGTCGGCATGCAAAGAATTATGAGCGCATTGAACTATGCGTATTTTCTTGGCTTTTTGTCGTTAGGCGTGACGTTTGTTATCGCTACCGGAGGCATTGATTTTTCCATCGGCCCGGTTATGTTCTGCTCCGCGCTGGTTTCGGGATACTGCCTGACTAAATACGGCGTTCCGCTTGTGCTTAGTCTGCTGATCAGTATTTTGGTCGGTTTTTTGTTCGGCGTATTTAATGGATACTTTGTAGCGTATTGGACGGTTCCGCCGTTTATTATTTCCATGGCGAGCATGAATATCGCAAAGGGCCTGGCATCCGTATTTACAAAGACCCAGTCCGTGAGCTGGCCCCAGTCGGTGGATGCAAACGGATGGTACAGAAATTTTGTTAAAGTAGGGAATTTCCCGGTAGGGCTTGTGATCTTTCTCGTATTCGCAGTCATTTGTTCCATTATTTTGAACCAGACGAAGGCGGGACGTTACATATTGAGCCTTGGAAGCAATAAAGAGGCGGTAAGGCTTTCCGGCGTTAATGTGAAAAAGTGGGAAATGCTGGCATATATGATATGCGGCACGCTTGTCGGTATTGCGGCTATTTTCTTTGTGGCGGCGTATACTACCGTTCAGCCTGGCTACGGCGACCAGTATAATAATGAAGCTATTGCCGGCTGCGTAATGGGCGGAACTTCCATGGCCGGCGGACTCGCTTCCATCAGCGGCACGGTGATCGGCGTGTTTATTATAGCGCTTTTGCAGGAGGGTATCCTGGCGCTTGGCTTTACCAAGGACTATCAGCTCATTATTACGGGTATTATCGTTATTGTAGCGGTTTATGCGGATGTGGCCACAAGGCGCAGGAAGAATTAGCGTTGATGCGGCAGGAAATGACTATGAGAAATTTGGAAAGGCGAAGGTAAAAGAATGGGCGATATAATCTTAACAATGAAAGATATAGATAAATCTTTCCCGGGCGTACATGCTTTGGATCATGTGAATTTTGAAGTGAAAAAAGGCGAAGTACACGCCCTTATGGGAGAAAACGGCGCGGGCAAGTCAACTTTGATGAAGGTTCTGACTGGAATTTATACAAAGGATTCAGGCAGCATTGTATATGAAGGCAAGGAAGTGGAATTCCATAATACGAGGGAAGCGCAGGACAAAGGTATCGTCATCGTGCATCAGGAACTGAATATGCTGGGGCATCTGACGGTTGCGCAAAATATTTTTATCGGCAGGGAGTTTAAGAAGGGCATCCGCATTGATGATAAAAAGATGAACGAAGAAGCGGCAAAGCTGTTCCAAAAGCTCCATATCGATATCGACCCTGCGGAAACGATGGGAAACCTGACGGTCGGCAAGCAGCAGATGTGTGAAATTGCAAAAGCGATTTCCCATGAAGCGAAAGTCATTATTTTTGACGAGCCGTCCGCAGCGCTGACAGAAGCGGAGATTGAAGAACTCTTTAAGATTATCCGGGATCTGCGCAAGCAGCAGCTCGGAATCGTATACATATCACATCGTATGGATGAAATTAAAGTCATTACGGACAGGGTGACGGTTATGAGGGACGGAACTTATGTCGGTACGCTGATCACGAATGACTGCACAAAGGACGACATCATTAATATGATGGTTGGGCGCGTGATTTATGAAGACCCCAAGACGGAAAGTTCGGTGGCGAAAGATGCCCCCGTAGTGCTGAAAGTAGAAAACCTGAATGCAGGAAGAATGGTCCAGGATGTCAGCTTCGAGCTTAGAAAAGGAGAAATCCTTGGATTTTCCGGCCTGATGGGAGCAGGAAGGACGGAGACGGCCCGTGCGATTTTCGGGGCGGATCCCAAGACAGGCGGAACGATTACCATCAACGGAAAGAAAGTGGAGATCAATTCCCCGGAAGACGCAGTAAAATGCGGAATCGGTTATCTGTCGGAGGACCGGAAACGTTATGGTATCGTCGTGCAGAAGTCGGTGGCGGAAAACTCCACCATGGCAACGATGGAAAAATTCGTAAAAGGATTGTTTATTAATAAAAAGGCAGAAAATAAGGCAGCCCAGGATTATGTGGACTCCCTGGCAACGAAAACTCCCGGCGTGGACCAGCTGGTGGTTAACCTGTCGGGCGGCAACCAGCAGAAGGTGGTTATAGCGAAATGGCTGATCAGGAACTGTGATATATTGATTTTTGACGAACCTACCAGAGGTATCGACGTCGGCGCAAAGAATGAAATATACAAACTGATGAACCGGCTGGCAGAAGAGGGAAAATCGATTATTATGATTTCTTCGGAGATGACGGAGATATTGAGAATGAGCGACCGTATCGTTGTTATGTGTGAAGGCAGGAAGACGGGAGAAATTGACATCTCCGAAGCATCGCAGGAAATAATAATGAATATGGCGACGCGAGAGATATAGGAGGAGGAGAGAAGATGGGTAAATCGGTTGGAAATGCACCGGCAGAAAAGAAAAAGTCAATTTTTTCCGGGTCGGGAAGTCAAAAAATAATCGTTCTTCTGGTTGTAATTGTATTGTTTGCATTTTTTAGTATATTCAGCGCTAACTTCAGAAGGTATACGACGGTACTCAGCATTATGGATTATTCCTATTATATAGCGTTAATGGCGATCGGGGTAACTTTCCCGTTGATTACGGGAGGGGTGGATCTGTCGATCGGAACAGGGTTGATCTGTTATTCGCTGGCCGGCGGCTATCTGGTGATCCATTGCGGATGGCCCACGTGGGCGGGAATGCTGGTTTCTATTTTGTTCGGCGTATTGATCGGGACGTTAAACGGCGCTTTAGTATCGATTATGAGTCTGCCGCCGTTTTTGGCTACCTTGTGTACGTGCATGATTACGAGGGGACTCGGCTCCATTTGCTCCAAAGGCTTTGGTATATCCTGGCCTACCAGCGGATCGGAAGGAAGCTGGTTCAGGGACATCTTTAAGATTACGATCGGGGATACCAAATATCCGCTGGGTTTCCTCTGGGTGCTGCTTCTGGTATTGCTGATGTCCTTTGTACTCAACCATACGAAGATCGGAAGGTACACCATCGCGATCGGCAGCAATAAAGAAGCAACAATTTTATCAGGTATCAACGTAAAATTTTATCATATTATGGCATATGTGATATCCGGGCTTTTTGCGGGCCTGGCATCCATCGCATATTCCGCAGTATTTTCGACTGTGCAGCCTGGTACGGGAGCCGGATTTGAGCTGGAAGCGATCGGCGGAGCAATTATTGGAGGGGTTTCCGCTTCCGGAGGCGTCGGGAGCGTCACGGGTTCGCTTTTAGGCGTGTTTGTCATCTGTTTATTGAAGACAGGGCTTCCGTATATCGGACTGCAGGCAAACTGGCAGCAGATCATCACCGGCATGGTATTGATCGGGGCGGTAATGGTGGATATCCTGAAAAAGAAAAAGGCGGAAACCGTATAAGCTATGTTTGGGAAGTATTGATTCCATATGGTATGAAGCCATGGATCATGGCATCATATAAAGATAACCAAATATTTTAGGAGGAAAGAAAATGAAAAAGAAAATTTTGGCAGTATTGATGTGCGCAGCTATGACAGCGACTGTTTTCGTTGGCTGCGGCAACAGCACACAGGAAGCAGCAGCTCCGGCAGAAGAAGCAGCTCCTGCAGAGGAAGCGGCTCCGGCAGAAGAGGCAGCTCCGGCAGAGGAAACAGCTTCGACACAAACAGCGGGCGGCGGCTATACGTTTGAAATCATTGTAAAGAGCTATCAGTCTTCTTACTGGCAGGCAGCTGTTACGGGCGTTAATCAGGCAGCAGCAGATCTGGGTGTTACAGCAAACTGTACAGGCCCTAATGCAGAGTCCGATATCGCAGACCAAGTTAACATGTTAAACAGCGCGATCAACAATGAACCCGATGGAATCGGCCTTGCAGCCTGCGACCAGGATGCATGCCTTGACGCGTTGCAGACAGCTATGGACAAAGGCATCCCGGTAGTATGCTTTGACTCCGGTATCCCGAAGGCTCCCGCTGGCTCTGTTCTTTCTACCATCGCAACAGACAACTACGGCGCTGGCGCAACAGCAGCAGACAATCTTTACCCTGCTCTGAAAGATACGATCGCAAACGCAACAGCACCTGTAAGAATCGGTGAAGTAAACCAGGAAGCAACTTCTGAGTCCATCACAAGCCGCGGCCTTGGTTTCATCGATAGATTCAGCGAGTTAGCAGCAGCTGACGGAAAGACAGTTGCAGTTATCGGTAATGAATATTATGTAAACAACTGCAAAGACGCTGGCGACGAAGCAAGCGCTGATATCATTATCGAAGTAGCAGTTCCCGCTCAGACGACCGTTGAACTTTGCGCAACAGAAGCTTCTGTTATCTTAAATAAAGCAGATACCATCGGCGTATTTGGCTCCAACCAGGTTGCAGCAGAAGGTATCCTGACAGCAAACGGTAACTTAAGCGTATTAGGAACAGATGCGGCTGCAGGCGATATCTTAGCAGCAGGCTTTGACGCAGGTTCCGTAATCAAAGGCGCAATTAAAGACGGCACAATGTTTGGCGCAGTGACACAGTCTCCTCTCGCAATGGGTATTAAGACTGTTGAAACATTGACAGCAATCGCTAATGGCGAGACAGTTGCAGATATCCCGACAGAAGGTTACTGGTATGACAGCACGAACATGGAAGATGCTTCTATCGCTCCTAACCTTTATGACTAATCGCAGAAACATATTGCTTTTTAAGTACATCTTGTTTTAGAAAACGACATAATGAATTTGTATTGCAATAAAAAATAAAATTTGGTTATCAAAAGAGGGGCAGAGATTAGAAATTTTCTCTGCCCCTGTCTATCTTTTCATCTGCATCTGGTATTGCTTCGGAGTAATGTGTTTATACCTTTTAAAAAGTTTTATGAAGTAGCTGCAATCGTTGAAACCGCAGTCATAGGCGATAGAGGTAATGGGAGAATCGGTAGTGCAGAGCATGGTGCAGGCGCGTTCGATGCGGTAGTAGTTCAAGTAATCCATCGGTGTCTTATGGGCGATCGTCTGGAAGTATCTGCAAAAATATTTGGGAGACATCCCTGAGATCTGCGAAAGCTGCTGCAGGGTGATGCTGGAGGAATAATGGCTTTCAATATATTCAAAGACCGGCTTCAACTGCTCCATATGCCGAAAAGGGGATTCAAAGCTTGGGGTGCTGCAAGCATAATATTTTTCGCGGAAAATAAGCCCGAATAATTCAAAAAGGGAGCCGATGACGGTGAGTTCAAAGCCAGGGGCAGTTTCGGACATGGAAGAAAACAGTTTGTCAACGGCAAAGCACAAGGAAGGGACCCGGGCAGAGATAATCGGATGAATAATAATATCCTGATGCTTTATTTTTTTTAAATATTGGCGGCAGGAGTCCGCGTGGAGAAACAGGATGTCCAAATCAAAAACGAGACATTCATAAATACAGTTTTCCGGCGTTCCGCCATGGATCGCGCCGCTGGGAATCAGAAAGCCTTCCCCGCTGCGGGCGATGATTTCCTGGTCTGCCAGCATAAGGCAGAATTCCCCTTGCAGCACTCTGACGATCTCATATTCTTTATGCCAGTGGAAAGGCATTTCATATCTTGGATGGCTGCTGTCCACATGATAAAAGGCAATGGGAAATTCTTTGGTTCCGTGCATTTTTTTTTCATTGTAATCGAGATATAGCATAAGTTTCTCCCTTTTTTTGGCTTAAATGGGCGGCTATTTCTTATATATGGCTGTCCTGCCCTGAAAAAGTGAATATTGTTATATTTTATGCTATTATATCACAATGCGTTTCATAAAACGAGTGATATTATTATATTAATAGCAACCAATGAGTGTCTTTGGAAAAGGAGGTATTATTAAATGGCAGAAAACAGAATGATTGGGGATTATCCGGTAATCGGCATCCGGCCGACGATCGATGGAAGAAGGGGTTATTTGAAAGTAAGGGAATCGCTGGAAGACCAGACGATGAACATGGCGAAGGCGGCGGCGAAGCTGTTCAGCGAAAACTTGAAATATTCCAATGGCGAGCCGGTAAAGGTAGTGATTGCGGATACCACGATCGGACGCGTAGGCGAGACGGCGGCATGCGCGGAGAAGTTTAAAAAAGAAGGGGTTTCCATTACTCTGACCGTGACTCCCTGCTGGTGCTACGGAGCGGAAACGATGGATATGGATCCCATGACGATCAAAGGCGTATGGGGATTCAACGGGACGGAAAGGCCGGGCGCGGTTTATCTGGCAAGCGTTCTCGCGACCCATGCACAGAAGGGGCTTCCTGCATTCGGCATTTACGGCCATGATGTACAGGATGCAGACGCTACCGATATCCCGGCGGATGTGGAAGAGAAATTGCTCCGTTTCGGACGCGCGGCAGTAGCGGCAGCGACCATGAGAGGAAAATCTTATTTGCAGATCGGATCAATCTGCATGGGCATCGGCGGCTCTATTATTGACCCGGCGTTTATCGAGGAATACCTTGGCATGCGCGTGGAATCCGTAGATGAGGTGGAAATCATCCGCCGCATGACGGAAGAGATCTATGACAAGGCTGAGTTTGAAAAAGCTTTGGCCTGGACAAAGGAAAAATGCAAGGAAGGCTTCGACAAAAATCCGGAAGCAGTTCAGAAATCCGCAGAGGAAAAAGAGAAGGATTGGGAATTTGTCGTAAAGATGATGCTCATCATCAAAGACCTGATGAACGGCAACAAGAACCTGCCGGAAGGAAGAGAAGAAGAAATGGTTGGCCACAATGCCATTGCTGCGGGATTCCAGGGTCAGAGACAGTGGACGGATTTCTATCCGAACTGCGATTTCCCGGAAGCATTGCTCAATACATCTTTCGACTGGAACGGCGCAAGAGAACCTTATGTTCTGGCGACGGAAAACGATGTTTTGAACGGGCTCGGCATGATGTTCATGAAACTGCTCACCAACCGCGCACAGATTTTTGCGGATGTACGTACATATTGGAGTCCGGAAGCAGTAAAGAAAGCGACAGGATATGATATTGAAGGCGTTGCAAAGGAAGCAGGCGGATTTATCCATCTGATCAATTCAGGCGCGGCATGCCTGGATGCCTGCGGACAGGCAAAAGACGCGGACGGCAACGGCGTGATGAAGCCCTGGTATGAAGTAACGGAAGAAGACCAGGAAGCAATCCTGAAAGCGACTACATGGAATGCGGCGGACTTCGGCTATTTCAGAGGCGGCGGATTCTCTTCCCGTTTCGTGACGGAAGCGGAGATGCCGGTGACAATGATCCGCCTGAACCTTGTAAAGGGACTTGGCCCCATGCTTCAGATTGCGGAAGGCTGGACGGTAAAACTTCCTGAGGAAGTAACGGATGTGCTTTGGAAGAGGACGGACTATACATGGCCTTGCACATGGTTTGCGCCGAGAACCACAGGAGAAGGCGCATTTAAGACGGCATATGACGTGATGAATAACTGGGGCGCTAACCATGGAGCGATCAGCTACGGACATATCGGCGCAGACCTGATCACTATGTGTTCCATGTTAAGAATTCCGGTTGCTATGCACAATGTTCCGGAAGAAAAGATTTTCCGTCCGGCAGCATGGAACGCTTTCGGCATGGATAAAGAAGGCCAGGACTTCAGGGCATGCCAGACATACGGGCCGCTGTATAAATAAGAGACGGAGGAAATAGAATGGATGTAGCCAAAAAAGAAACAAAAGTCCTTGCAGTGGACTTTGGCGCTTCCAGCGGCAGGGTCATGCTGGGAACCTTTGACGGGGATAAGATCACGGCAAAGGAAATACACCGTTTTTCCAATGATCCGGTCATAGTAAACGGCACGATGTACTGGGATGTGCTGCGCCTCTTCCATGAGATCAAACAGGGCCTGATTAAGGCAAAAGCTTATGGAAGCGTGGACAGCATCGGCGTGGATACCTGGGGCGTGGACTTCGGCCTTTTGGACGAAAAGGGGTATTTGCTGGAAAATCCGGTGCATTACCGCGACGGCAGGACGGAGGGAATGGTCGAAAAAGGATTTGCCCTGATCCCAAGGGAACGCTTTTACGAGCTGACCGGCAATCAATTTATGGAAATTAATACGGCATTCCAGCTGTTGGCCTTAAAAGAGCAGCGCCCGGAGCTTCTTGACCGGGCGGACTGCCTGCTGTTAATGCCGGATCTGTTCAATTATTTTTTATCCGGCATAAAGAAAAGCGAAAGATCCATCGTATCTACCACTCAGATGAGCGATCCGCTGGCTCCGGGCTGGGCAATGGAAGTGGCAGAGAAATTCGGCATTCCGACAAAGATTCTGACGGAAGTGGTTCCTACCGGGACGCTTCTCGGACCCATCAGGGAAGAGATCCGGGAAGAACTCGGCATCGGGGATATGGACGTGGTCGCAGTGGCCGGACATGACACGCAGTGTGCGCTGACAGCAGTGCCTTCCAAGGAAGACGATTTTATCTTCGTCAGCTGCGGAACCTGGTCTTTGTTCGGAACGGAACTGGAAAAGCCGGTTTTGACAAAGCAGTCGGAAGAACTCAATATAACGAACGAGACGGGAACGGACGGAAGAACCTCTTTCCTGAAGAATATTATCGGCCTTTGGCTGATCCAGGAAAGCAGAAGACAGTGGATCCGGGAAGGAAAAGAATACAGCTTTTCCGAGCTGGAGAAGCTGGCCGAGGCGGCGGAGCCGTTCCAGAGCTTTATCGACCCGGACGCGCCGGAATTCAGCCCTGCGGGCAATGTGCCAAGGCGAATCAGGGAATATTGTAAACGCACCGGGCAGAAAGTCCCCGAGACGGAAGGTGAGATCGTCCGCTGTATCAACGAAAGCCTGGCGCTGAAATACCGCTATGCCATGGAAGAGATCAGGGCATGCACCGGGAAGGATTACCATGCGATCCATATGGTAGGCGGCGGTATCCAGAGCAAGCTCCTTTGCCGGTTTACGGCATATGCGGGCGGCATTCCCGTCATAGCGGGGCCGGTAGAGGCTACCGTGTTCGGCAATATCGCGATCCAGCTTATGTCCAGGGGCGTGATCAAAGACCTGAAAGAAGCCAGGGAAGTGATTGCCAATTCGGAAGCGCCTACGGTTTACGAGCCGGAAAACGGGGCGGAATGGGATAAGGCTTATGAATTTTATAAAAGGAATATTTTGAAGAAAAAGTAAATTGAGAGGCACCATAAATTTATGGCGATAAGTCCTATGTGAGTAAAATCCATAGGACTTTTTTGTTGTGGAAGAAAATTATCTTCTGCTTTTGAATATTTTACGCCATAGGAAAAGGGGGTTAGCCAAATATTACAAATAGGCATTAAATTATCGCAAAGATTTCTGGCAGATTGTCTGATAAAATAAAACCATGCCAAGGAAAAACCTAGCAAAATCACTATAAACCATCTATAAAAGGAGGAAGAAAGATGAAAAAGATTGTTGCATTATTAATGGGTCTCACGATGGTCATGGGACTGGCTGCATGCGGAAATGCCAATACACAGACAACGGCGCCTGCAGCAAATGAGGCAGCCGAGGAGACGGCGGCGCCCGCTGAAGAATCAGAACCCGAAGAGCAGGCTGAGGCTCCCGCAGCAGAAAACAAGGGAAACGAGAAATTAGTTGTTGGATTTGCCCAGATTGGTCAGGAATCCGGCTGGCGCGATGCGGAAACAAACGATGTACAGTGGTATGCTGCACGTAATACAGATACTATTGAACTGGCCTTTGCGGATGCGCAGCAGAAACAGGAAAATCAGATCAAAGCGATTCGCAACTTTATTGAAATGGGTGTTGATGTAATCGTATTCCCGCCTGTTGTGGAAACGGGCTGGGAAGCCGTGCTGACAGAATGTCAGGAAGCGGGTATTCCGGTTATCCTGGTGGATCGCGGCATTGATGCCTCGGCGGGCGATGATCTGTATACTACTATGATCGCTTCTGACCATGTCTGGGCAGGCGAGCAGGCAGCCATTGTTATGAACGATCTGTTAGGCGGCACAGGCAAGGTTGTGGAACTTGAGGGTACTGTGGGCGCATCTGCGGCTGTTCAGCGTAAGCAGGGATTTGACGATTATATTGCTTCGAATTGCCCGAATATTGAAATCGTTGATTCCCAGACGGGTGATTTTACCCGCGCTATGGGCAAAGAAGTTATGGAATCCTTCCTGAAGAGTTATTCTGATATTGATGCTGTTTTCTGCCACAATGATGATATGGCGCTGGGCGCGATTGAAGCTATTAAAGAAGCCGGATTAAAGCCGGGCGAAGATATCAAAGTGATTGGTGTTGACGGCGTAAAAGGAGCTTTTGAATCTATGTTGGCCGGTGAGATGAATTGTACCGTTGAGTGTACCCCTATTCTGGCTCAGCAGATCTTCGATACAGCCGCTAAACTGAAAAACGGCGAGACAGTTGATAAGTGGATTATGTCTGCGGACGGCGTATATACGGCTGACCAGATTACCCAGGAAGTGGTTGACGGATGTCAATATTAATTTGTGGATTCTGTGATATACAGATTATTTATGCCTCTGGACCGATCTGGTTTTATGGTCGGTTCGGAGTGCATTGCTTTAAGGAGGTTAGGGGTTTGGAGCAGAATGATTTATTGGTAATGGAAAAAATCAATAAGAAGTTTCCGGGAGTTGTAGCGCTTAAAGATGTTCATTTTTTTTTGCGGGCGGGAGAAGTGCATGCCCTGTTAGGGGAAAACGGAGCCGGGAAATCAACGCTGATCAAAGTATTGACAGGGGTAGAACATATGGATTCGGGTACTGTGCTTATGGACGGTTGTGCAATTTCGGTCAAGTCCCCTTTGGAGGCACAAAAACACGGTATCAGTACCGTATATCAGGAAGTCAATCTTTGTCCCCATTTAAGTGTGGCGGAAAATATTTATGTTGGCCAGGAACCGTTAAAATTCGGCAGGATTAATTGGAAAGCAATTGTTCAAAGAGCAAAGGAATTATTAAAGCAATTTGATTTGGATATTGATGTAACAAAACAATTGGATTATTATTCTGTGGCTGTTCAGCAGATGATCGCCATTGCCAGGGCCGTGGATGTGCAGGCAAAGATCCTGATTCTGGATGAGCCGACTTCAAGCTTGTCCAATACGGAAGTAGATAAGCTTTTCCAGATTATGCGTATGTTGAAGGAACGGGGGATGGGAATCGTCTTTGTCACACATTTTCTGGATCAGGTTTATGAAATTACAGACCGGATCACAGTACTTCGTAATGGTGAATATGTAGGAACATATGATACGGTGAGTCTGCCAAAGGTGGAATTGATTGGTAAGATGATTGGCAAAGAGTATGAGGAATTGGCAGGCGTTTCGCTTTCGGCAGTACAGCAAAATACAGGAAAGGAATATTTGCGTCTGGAAGATGCGGGCAGCGCGAATATTGCACATATCTCGCTATGTTTTAAGAAGGGAGAGGTTACAGGTTTTTCAGGACTGCTGGGTTCCGGCAGGAGTGAAATAGCCAGGCTGCTTTTCGGTGCGGATAAAATGACATCCGGGAAAGCATTCATTGAGGAAAAAGAGGTTCATATTGCAGATCCATTGGATGCAATCTGCCATGATATAGCTTTTTGTTCTGAAAATCGTAAAAAAGAGGGCATTATCGGTGATCTGACTATCCGTGAAAATATCATTATTGCTTTGCAGGCAAAGCGCGGACTCGGTAAAGCGATCAGCTATAATGAAGCGCAGAAAATTGCCGAGAAATTTATTGAAGAACTGGCGATCAAAACACCGTCTGCCGATCAGAAGATTAAAAATTTGTCCGGCGGAAATCAACAGAAGGTACTGTTAGCCCGCTGGCTGGCGACTGAGCCGGAACTGCTGATTCTGGACGAACCTACCCGGGGCATTGATATCGGCGCAAAAGCAGAAATTCAGAAAATCGTTATGAAGCTGGCAAAGGATGGCATGAGCTGTGTGTTTATTTCTTCTGAAATGGAAGAAATGCTGCGTTGCTGCAGTAAGATGTTTGTGCTGCGGGATAAAGAAGTTGTGGCGGAACTTACGGAAGATGAGATAAAAGAAACGCGCATCATGGAGTATATTGCCGGGAAAGAGGTGGAAGCATGAAAAAATTAACAAACAGGATGGAATTTCGTCCGTTGGTATCTTTGATCATCATCCTTTTAGTCTGTGCTGTTTTCTCTGGAGGTTCCTTTTTCGAAATATCTGTTGTGGAAGGGCATTTGTACGGACGGCTGATCGATATTCTGCGTAACGGCAGCAGATATATGATTCTTGCCATTGGTATGTCTATGGTACCGGCTACTGGCGGCACGGATATTTCAGTAGGTTCTGTTATGGCAATTTCGGGCGCCCTTGCCTGCTCGATTGTGGACCAGAGGATTTTGGGGGGATTACAAGGAAATGTCTTTGCGGCAATTGTGATCGCGCTGGGAGCTGGTGCTTTATGCGGCGCCTGGAATGGATTCCTTGTAGCGAAGCTGAAAGTGCAGCCTATTGTGGCGACGATGATTTTGATGACTGCGGGACGGGGTATTGCACAGTTGATCGCGGATGGGAAGATTGTGACGATCACTTCAGATGCCTATTATTATATTAGCGGCGGATACATACTGGGACTTCCGGTTCCTTTGTTTATTGCAGCATTTATGCTGATCTTTGGGGTTCTCATTACGAAAAAGACCGCTTTTGGACTGGCGGTTGAATCCATCGGCATCAATGCCGATTCGGCGCGGCTTTCGGGAATTAAAGTGGAACGGAACTTGTGGTTGATTTATATATTCTGCGGTGTCTGTGCTGCAATTGCAGGCATGATTGAAAGTGCGGGCATTAAGGGGGCTGACTGCAATAACTGCGGATTGATGATCGAAATGGACGGTATTCTGGCAGTCGCTATCGGCGGAACGTCTTTATCGGGCGGCCGTTTTTCTCTGATCGCCAGTATTATAGGAGCGCTGGTTGTCCAGACGATTACAACGATGATTCTGGCTTTTGGCGTTGCTCCGGAAGTAATACGTGTCTTTAAGGCATTGATCGTCATTGTGATCTGTCTTGCACAGTCTCCGGCTTTTGTGGCCAAAGTCAGGAACATATTTGGTAAGAAAAAGGTGGTGGCGTAATGAAGAAAAAAAGGCTTAAAATCAATAATATATCTCTTTTGATCGCAGTTGCGCTGTTAGTGGGCATGTATATAGCAGGTGCCAATATTTATGACAGGTTCGGTTCTGTTTCTACGATCTTAAATTTGTTTAATGACAATGCATACCTGATCGTCGTTTCGGTTGGCATGACGTTTGTTCTGCTGACGGGCGGTATTGATATTTCGGTTGCTTCAACCCTGGCATTTTCCGGTGTGCTTTCGGCTTTTTTATTGGAAAAAGGATGGTCTGCAGGCGTGGTTATTTCCCTAGTTTTGCTGATCGGGGCGTTTGTCGGTTATCTGCAAGGATAAGTTATCCACACCTTTGGCATCGCTCCTTTTTTGGTTACTTTGGCAGGGCAGTTTTTGATGCGGGGCATGTGTGCGGTCATCAGCACAGTATCTATTCCGATCAACAACGAATTTTATAAAGCGGCGGCTCTTGGAAAAATTTCTTTTACACTGGAATCGGGAAGCAGGCCGAAGCTGTATTATTATGTGTTTATAGCGGTCTTTGTAGTTTTTGCAGCGTGGTATGTGCTGAAATATACCCGGTTCGGCAGAGCTGTTTATGCGGTTGGCAGCAACGAACAGAGTGCGCAGTATATGGGGCTGAATGTGAAACTGGTAAAGATCGGCGTATATGCGATCAATGGTTTTTGCGCGGCATTAGGAGGCGTGCTCTTCAGTTTTTATACACTGGCAGGTTATTCCCTGCAGAACATGGGACTGGAACTGGATGCGATTTCTTCGGCGGTGATCGGGGGAACGCTGCTGACAGGAGGAGTCGGTACAGTCATCGGTTCATTAGTCGGCGTCCTGATTCAGGGAATTATCCAGACTATCGTGACTTACCAGAATTTGAATACTTGGTGGACCAAGGTTACTTTTGCGGGGATTTTATGTTTCTTTATCCTGGTTCAGAGAATGGTAGCTATACGAGCCGAAAAACAGAAAGAAGCCTAGCGCTTTGCTGATAATGACTACAGGCAGAATTTGCCTGTAGTCATTATGCTGTTTTATTAGCTGATGATTTAAAGATTTTTTTTAGCGCGGAGGGGCGTGTGAGAATGATGCATATGATAAGCAAAGCCAGAGATTTAAAATTTCGTGATAAATTGACATTCAGCACATTAATGGTAGCTCTTATTCCGCTGCTGATATTTTCCATGCTGGTCGGACCGATTATTTTTCAGGAAATAAAGATGAATTCGGTCCAGTTGACCAGGCAGATGGTTATGCAGACCAGCGAATCGTTAGATATTTATATTGGTACGATAGAGAAGCTGATGGATTTTGTGGGAGAGGGAAGCGATGGTATTTTAACGGATCATACCGGGCAGATGAAAAGATTGGAAGAAATGACAGCCGCTATTTTGCAAGCTTATCCGGAAATCGCCGGTATAACGATCGCTTATTCGGACGACAGTTATCTGGGAGAAGGCATGACACGGATATCCCGGGACAGATTCGCAGATGAATCCTGGTATCAATATGCAATAGAAAAAGAAGGACAACTGGGAATTATCGGCAATGCATTGGGAAGAAATGTAGTCAATAACCTGAATGAAAGCTCGGATTCTATTTTTTCCCTTGTAAAGGCTTTTGGGATTGATGATACGGGGGATGGCTGCAGGGTCGTATTGTTTGATATCCGTCATAATATGATCGAACAGTTGATTGAACGTGTTTCCATAGGGGAAGAAGGATTTCTGTATGTGGTGGACGGCAATGATATTGTTTATACGCCCACAAATGATATTGTTTATAGAATTGATAAGGAGTGCTATCAGAAGGAGGGGGAGGATGGCAATGAGATCATAATTCAGGGAAAAAATTATTTTGTGACAAACTGTTATAGTCCGTATTCCGGTTGGAGGACAATAGGGGTTGTCCCGCAAAATGAATTTTCTGCGGGGATGAATTTTATTTATCGTATGTTTGCCATATGCGTACTCACTTGCATTGTGCTTGCAGTATTTGCATCTGTCAAGGTATCGGCAACTGCAACACAGCCGATTTTAAGGCTTTGCAAGCTTATGGAAGAGGTGGAAGCGGGAGATTTCTCAGTTCGCGTGGACACAAAACGCAGAGATGAGATTGGTATTTTGGGTACATCTTTTAATCATATGATAGAGAAGATTAATGAATTGATTAATGAACTGTATGTGGAAAAACAACATCGTCTGGAAGCGCAGCTCAAAAGTCTTCAAGAGCAGATAAAACCGCATTTTTTATATAATACGCTGGATACGATCAGCTGGCTTGCGAGGGAGCATGGAGCTATGGACGTGGTCGGCCTGGTGGATGCATTGACGAATATGTTCCGTGTGGGACTCTCCAGCGGCCGGGATTATATTATGCTTCGGGAAGAGAAAAAACAGGTGGTTAATTATTTGTATATTCAGAAGGTGCGGTATGGCGAGAGGCTGCAGTATGAAATAAAAATACCGGAGGAATATGATGAAATTCTTGTGCCGAAACTCATTCTTCAGCCTTTGGTAGAAAACGCGATTTATCATGGTGTGAAGAAAAAACGGGCTACAGGAAGGATTTCCATTGATGCTCGGGCGGACGGGCAGAAGATTTATTTGAGGATAAGGGATGACGGCGCAGGGATTTCGGCAGACAGACTTGCTGAAATCAGGGAGTGGATGGAACATCCAGAAAATAGGGAAAAAAGTGACGGCTTTGGTCTTTCTTATATGGAAGAGAGAATTAAATTGACATATGGAGCAGAATACGGAATAAAGATCGACAGCCAGGAAGGTGAATTTACGGAAGTGGCAATTTGCCTGCCGCTTTCATGAGGAGGTATTCATGTATAAAGTATTGATTGCGGATGATGAGGATATTATCTGCAGGGGATTGGTAAGTATGGTTTCCGCATGTGGTGAAATGGAAGTGGTCGCAGTGGCGGAGGATGGGGAGATCGCCCTCGAAAAAGCGAGGGAATGTCTGCCGGATCTGATGATTGTAGATATCAACATGCCATTTTTGAATGGCTTGGAATTTATTGAAAAAGTACATGTATTTTTGCCCGATGCTGCAATTATCATTGTCACAGGGTATGAAAATTTTGAATTTGTCCAAAAAGCATTGCAGCTTGGGGTGACGGATTATGTATTGAAGCCGGTTATGGAAGATTCTTTTTTTTGAAGCCCTGCATAAAGCGGCGGTCATGCTGGGTAACAGAGACTGTTCCAGAAACTATATCCATTGGATGGAAGGTCAGATGGAACGAAACCATGCCGCAATGGTGGATGATCTTTTTGATGGGTGGCTTCGGGGACGGCTGGAAGATGCGGAAGTGGAAAAGCAGATGGGGTATCTGAAAATCAGTATACCGATTCCGTATTGTGTTGTCGTTATGCACATTTATAAAAACTATGAACGGGATAATGTTGAGAATAAAGATGAAATGCTAATATATCCGAAATATTGTGATATTGTGCGGGAATGTTTCGCGCCCTATACGGAAGTAATTTGCTTTCAGACAGAGGAAGGTGCATTGGCCTTGATTATCAATGCCCTTTCTAAAGAGCAGTGGGACAAACTGGAACAGGAACTGGCTTTGTCAATGAATACTTGTTTATGTGCCAAAACAGAATATGTTTGGGAACAGGGTGAAAATATTTTTGACTTCCCGGCTGTTTTTAGCCGGGCGATGCAGATATATAAGGATAAAGTAAAATATTCGGATATTGTGTGCCGGACGATTGAAATTATTAATAAGCAGTGGGGGGACAGCAATCTGTCGCTTTTATCTGTAGCGGATTTCCTATATGTTTCTGCTCCATACCTAAGCAAATTATTTCGCAGGGAAACGGGTGAAAATTTTGCGGCTTATCTGGCGAGAAAACGGATTGCCGAGGCAAAAGCATTGTTAAAAAATACCAATATGAAAATGTATGAAATTGCACAAAAGACTGGATATACTTCCCAACATTATTTCAGCAATGCTTTTAAGAAGCATATGGAGATGTCGCCAGTAGATTATCGGAAAAATCTTCAGAAATGAGGAAACAGGAAATGAGAAGGAAAAAGCAGATGCTGGTACTGTTGCTTTGTGTCATCTTATGCTGCGGGTGTACATCGCCGGTCAGAGTGCAGGAAACAAATATCAAGTATGTGATAGGGGTGTCGCTGGCGAATCTGAGCGAGCAATGGAGATTGGTTTTGAAAAATGAACTGGAAGAAGAGGCGGCGCAATATGACAGCGTGCGGCTTGTCATTCTGGATGCAGCCGACAGCAGTGATAAACAGGCAGAAGATGTGGAACAGCTTTTGGAATTTGGAGTGGATCTGCTGATCATATCTCCCGGCGATGTAGAGGCAATGACGCCGATCATCAGCGACGTATATCAGAATATTCCAGTGATCGTTCTGGACCGGATTGTAGAGGGATTTGATTATTCCCTTTTTATCGGGCCGGATAACGACCTGATCGGCCGTCAGGCAGGTGAACTCATATTGGATATTTTGAAAGAAGAAGGAAAGGCAGCCGGTCAGGTACTGGAGATCAAGAAGGATAGTATGGCAAGTGATAGCCGGAGTGAAGATTTCCTGATGACTATATCTGAAGCGGGTATAGAAAATCATTCGATCTGTCTGAAGGAGGGGACAAGGGACTGTGCAGAGGATTTTTTGCAGGCTCATCCGGAAATGCTGGAAGGGGTCGATGTGATATTTGCCCATAATGATTATATGGCATATGGAGCATATCTGGCGCTGCAGAAGCTGGGAAGAGAGGATATTCGGATTGTCGGGCTGGATGGGTATTTCGGCGATAATGGAGGGCTGAAAATGGTAGAAGAAGGAATTATTGATGCGACAGTTACCTGTCCTACCGGCGGAAGGGAAGCAGTTCAGTATGCGATCGATATTATTAACAGGAAAAGCGGAATCCCAAAGCAGATCATTCTTCGCAGCCATAAGATCCGTGCGGATAACGTATCCGCTTACCAACAGGAGAAAATACAGCAGCAGCAAAAAGAAGGAATGATACATGTCGGATATGCACAGATCGGGGAAGACAGCAATTGGCGTAAAGCAAGCCAGGAATCAATCCAGGCGGCGGCTAAGGAATTTGATATAGACCTGACGGTCGCTTTTAATGCGAAGTCATTAGAGGAACAGAAAGCACAAGTGCGGCAGTTTATAGCAGATGATATGGATGTTGTCGTGATATCGCCGCTTGTTTCGGAAGGATGGCAGGATATTTTAAGCGAGGCGCAGGAAGCACAAATTCCGGTTTTGCTGGTAGACCGTATGGTATCCGTGGAGGAAGAATTATATGAATCATATATTGGCGCGGACTTTGAAGAAGAGGGACGCCGGTGTGCCAGATGGATGCTGCGGGAGACGGCAGACAGAGAACATATTTCCATTATGGAGCTGAGAGGAACGGAAGGTTCCTCGCCGGTACAAGGAAGAAAAGATGGTTTTGAGGAGGTTATTGCCGGAGATGACCGTTATCAGATCGTTTACTCTTTATGCGGGGACTTTTCCGAAGGAGATGCGAAGCGGGCGGTCCGTGAATACCTGATGGCAAATAAATGGGATATTGATGTGATTTATGCCCATAATGATAATATGGCACTGGGGGCAGCCGAAGTATTAAAGGAATTTAATATCAGGCCGGGGACGGATGTAAAAATTGTGTCTGTAGATGGTACGGCTGCTGCGCTGGAAGCGCTGCAAAAAGGGGAAATAAACTGCGTTGTGGAATGTAACCCGCTTTTAGGACCGCAAATTATGAAAGCTATTACGGATCTGATGCAGGGAAAGGAACTGCCGCTTCGTATTATTACAGATGAAATGGTATTTACAAAGGATACGCCGAAAGAATTGTTCAAAAATCGTAAATATTAAAAATTTCGGATAAATTAAAATTTACCTTTCAAAGCTGGCTTGGCACATTCCTTATTGACAGAAAAGAAGGTAAATGCTAATATATCAAGTGCGAAGCATCAGTGCAAGGCACTAAGCAATGCGGATATGGCGGAATTGGCAGACGCGACGGTTTTAGGTGCCGTTGGTTCACCCGTGCAGGTTCAAGTCCTGTTATCCGCATTTCGATAATTGAAACGGATAAAGGCCGGGAATATAGAATTATGCTGATAAAGCACTATATTTCCGGCATTTTTATACTTTGCTATGACCGATAAAGTATGGGGTTATATAAAATAAATGATTTTATCCTTTCATGGACAGACAGTCGCGGGGGCTGAAGGGTTAAAAAACAATAGGAAAAACATGATCACTGGGTACTTTCGATTTCTGTTTCAACAGCGGATGCCGGAACAGAACCATCAGTATCCGATGGTTTGCTCCTTGTAAGAAAGAGCAGGATCGCAAGGATAATGATCGAAAGAACAAACCTTTGTTTCTTTGTAAGATTAATTTTCATAAGAACACTTCCATTTCTTTGCTTTTTTAATGATTAACTCTATTATTTCTGATTTTGATAAAAAAGTAAAGCATTATTTGCGATGGCAGGGGATAAAGCGAATGAAATTAAAGAATATTTTGATTGTTGTGAAAGACATAGAAAAAGCAAAACAATTTTATCATGATCTGTTTGGTCTTGATATGGTTCTTGATAATAATGGGAATATGATTTTAACGGAAGGCCTTGTGCTTCAGGACGAAAAAATATGGAAGGAATTTCTGGAAAAAGATATTATTCCAGAAAGCAATTCCTGTGAATTATATTTTGAAGAACAGAATATTGAAAAATTTATCGAAAAACTGGAAAACTTATATCCCTCCATTCAATATGTGAATCGGCTTATGGTGCATAGCTGGGGGCAAAAAGTGGTTCGCTTTTATGATTTGGACGGTAATCTGATTGAAGTAGGAACACCTATGCAACAGGAAAATCAGAATCGGCAGTGAAGGAGAGCGTATCGGCCAGACGAAGAAATGGGGCTTGAACTCTTTAAAAATGTATTATACAATAAAGCCGTAATACAGACAAAGAGATTATGGAGGAACAAACGATGGATATCAAAGGGCAAATTAGCAAGATCGTAGAGGAAGTTTCTAAGAATCCGAATATGAAAGAGCAGTTTGAAAAGGAGCCTGTAAAGGCAATAGAAAAAATAATCGGTATTGACTTGCCGGATGATGTTATTATGAAAATCATTGATGGGGTAAAGGCAAAGCTGACTATAGACGGTGTATCTAAAACAGCGGATGTTTTAAAGGGGATGTTTAAGTAGATTAGATATGGAGCCTGATATAATAAAAAGCAAAGCCAGTCCCAGGATAGAGGGCTGGTTTTTTAGATTGAGTGGAAACCGCTTTGGCAATTAAAAGAAGCGGCATGTATCTTCATATATTATTGGAATATAAAAAGTAAGAAAAGATTAATTGAAAGTTATAGAGGAGGCTGACTTATGCTTGATATAATACCCGACGCAGAGAAAATGACAACATTAGTTGGAAAATCTTTATATGAGATATGGAATAAATTATGTGCTTTAATTGATGAAAAATATGATATGGACTGCTTATGGAATAAAGGCGGGAAAGCATGGGTATATGAATATAAATACCGTCGGGGCGGTAAAACTTTATGTGCATTATATGCAAGAGAAAATTGCGTGGGATTTATGGTTATTTTAGGAAAAGAGGAGCGTTTAAAATTTGAAAAAGACAGAGAAAATTACTCGAAGGAAGTCCAAAAGATTTATGATGAAGCGCAAACCTACCATGATGGGAAATGGATGATGTTTGAACTGAGAGATACTTCTTTGTTTGATGATTTTATTCGATTATTGGGAATAAAAAGGAAACCCAATAGAAAGCAGGGATAGAGAGGGCGGATGGATGAATTATCAGGATATGAATGCAAAAACTATAGATTCATGGTGCGAAAACGGCTGGCAAGCGGCGGCGGACAGCAGATTCCAATTTTTTCTGCTCTTGGTGCAGAATGCACCGTGCTGGATTATTCCAGTGAGCAATGCGGGCGTGAAAGAGAAATTGCCCTTTCATCCTTTAAAGAATCCAAAACAGTATGAAGATTCCATAAAAAATAATTGGGGCATACAATTTTCTCATACACTGGAAGAACAGATAGGGGGCAAATAGAAGCTGGTTTTGTTCTTACCGATCTATACGAGGATACCAATGGCGAAGGAAAACTGCATGAATATAATATTCCTTCATTTTTGGCTACACGGGCAATAAAGAAATAATTTCAAAAGATGGGAGGTATATCATGAAACTGCCTTTTAAGAAAGGAAAAAAAGTAATCTTTAAAACAGCAGAATTTCATCAAGGGTTTATATTGAGGAACCAAGAGAATGAAATTACGGATTTCAGAGATATTGATATTGAGGAGTATTTAGCAGATATGTTTGTCACTTCGGATCAGTTTGTGGTTTTATCGGCGCCAAAAGCACAAAATAAAGTGCGTTTTGTTCAAGCTTGTACTCACGATGGAGAGATTGAGGTTGAGCTGGGTATTGAAGAAAATGGGACGCATCTGTATTATAAAATGTGTTCGGAAGAAGAGTGCTACCGTATTTTCCTTGATTTTTATGATAATATGTTTATTCCTGACATGGGTGAGTATAAGCCAGTGGAGTTTTAAGGGAGGCATACAAAAAGATTTTGGTAAAAAAAGTACAGTTTACAAGGGGCTATACAAGGCAGGCATCTGACAGGGATTGAAAAGAAGAACACAAAAGACGGAACGAATAGAGAGAGATTAGACTATGTTGCAAAAAGAGAATGTCTTTAAGATGCTGGGAAAGGCTGCGGTTACTGATAAATATTTTGAACTTTTCGGTTCGGATACCCATAAGTACAAATTAAATTCTGCCATTTCCAACAAATATGTATACGATATTGAAGATGCGTATGGGTTTACATTACCTAAAGATTATTTTCGCTTTATTACCGAAATAGGTGATGGGGGCGCTTGTGTAGATTATGGCTTGATACCCTTTTCTAAATTTACACAAAAGGCAAGCAGCCTGAGAGTGGAGCGTTTCTATGAGTCTTATCGAAAAAGTCTTTCACAACCGTTTTGTCCTCGAAAAATGTTATTAGATGAGATTGAGCATTTTGGATTTACAAAAGAATCTTACGAAAAATCTCCAGATAATTTTTTTGTATTAGAATCTCCAGATGATGATGAAAACCTTTGTGACACAAAGGGATTTCTTGTTTTAGGTACACACGGCTGCCAATGGGATTATGGAATTGTTGTGACAGGTGAATTTCGAGGAATGATTTTTGATACAGACAATGAGGGGGGATTTTATTTGGTAGCAGGCAGTTTTGATGAATTTTATCAAAGTTGGCTTGATGGTCTTGAAGAAAACAAACTTAAACAAAAACTTAATGAACTCAAGGAAATACAGAAAAAAATGAAGAAAATTTTTTGAATGTTAGAATATAATAAATTCAGAGTTTATCGGGGAAATAGCAAAGCTAGTCGGGCCTTTCCGGCGCTTGATATTCAGTAACAGTAACTTTAGGCGTATGGTAGAGAGAAAATCAATATCATGCGCCTTTTTTATTATGTCATTTGATTTATATTCAGAAAATATTGTTTATAGTTTAATGCTCAATGTTTCTATGATAAAATAATTCCATATTAAGTTATGGGGGTGCATTATGGAATTAACTGATAAATGTCCTTTATGTGGAGGAAAAGATTGCAAAAGAAGTCCTATTACAGAAGGTGCCTGGATAGGGTCGGAAGGTTTTCATTTACAGTGTGAAAAAGGATTTCGATGTATCATACATCCAAGTGTCTGGTATGGGGAACAAAAAGAAGTAATAAAAAGATTTCATCAAATATACTTACAAATGAAAAATGCACCTTTTATAAATAAAAACGGGCATAATTATAAATATTACTTTTTCTGCGAAGAAAAATCAGTCGGTAAGAACCAGGATGATTTCCAGAAGGTTAATGTTGCAGAATTGATGAAAAGTTATCCAAAATCTTTTATGGATAAAATGAAAAAGGCTTTATATAATCTTAGCCAGGCATATCCTGTTTATGGATATGCTATCTGCGCGAATTCTGAAATGACACATTTATTTTATTGTGAGGGGTTAGAGCAGAACGAGTATGCAACGGAGATCAATGGAATATTGGATATATTATGCGAATTAGGGTATTTAATTCGTGATTTATCTAATTATCGAATTTCTGCAAAAGGTTGGGAAAAAGCATCAGAGATGGAGCAAATGGAATTAAGCAATCAAGGTTTTATTGCCATGTCTTTTAGTAATGAAACGGAAACAATTAGTGATTCATTTAAAGCAGCTATTTTTAAGAGTGGATATATTCCAAGACGAATAGATGAAAAGGAACATAATAACCAGATCGTGCCAGAAATTTTGTTTGAAATTTCCAGGAGTAAATTTGTTGTGGTAGATGTTACATATCCTAATTATGGAGCTTATTATGAAGCTGGCTATGCGGAGGCATTGGGAAAAGAAGTAATTATTTGCTGCCATGAGGATGTATTTAATAGCGACCAGAAGCCTCATTTTGACATTGCGCAAAAATCAACAATTGTATGGAAAGATGAAAAAGATTTGGAAAATAGGTTGTACAGAAGAATTGAGGCTACTGTTGGGTTAAATAAGTAATGCTTTTATAAAGGTTCACTTTGAGGCAAATAAGAAGCGAATAGAGTAAATCTTGTTAAAATGATCGGGCAGATACTGCCATAAAGAAAGGCAGGTATCGGTCAATGGATACTTGTCGATTGAGATTATTAAAAGGGGCTGTTGCAAAAGTAGATGAATAATCTACCGGAGCAACAGCTCCGTTTTTGTATCTAAAAACAGAAAAGCAGGCTCCGAAGAACCTGCCATCCGTGGTATAATAAGTTATGACGAGTAAATTAAAATACCATAAAAATTATACCGAATTTGGCGAGCCTTATCAACTGGTTTTGCCATTAAGTTTGGAAGGTCTGGTTCCTGAAGATGATTCTGTCCGACTGCTGAGCCACGAACTGGAGGGATTAGATTACAGCTTGCTGTACAAGGCTTACTCTGCCAAAGGCAGAAATCCGGCAGTAGACCCCAAGACCATGTTCAAGATCCTGACCTATGCTTATTCACAAAACATCTATTCTTCGAGAAAGATCGGGGCCGCCTGCCGGCGTGACATCAACTTTATGTGGCTGTTAGCCGGACAGAAAGCACCGGATCATAGTACCATTGCCCGTTTCCGTACGGGATTTCTGGCAGATGCCTGTGAGAGTCTTTTCTATCAGATGGTAGAAAGACTGGAACGGGCTGGTGGACTGTCAAAGGAGACCGTGTTCATTGACGGGACAAAGCTGGAAGCCAGCGCCAACAAGTATACTTTTGTGTGGAAAAAGTCTGTTGGGAAATGGGAAGAAAAAATGTTCCGGAAGATACAGGATGCCGTACAGCTCCTGAACCATGAATACATACAGGATTTTTCAGTCGGCACAGAAACAAGGGCACAGGATATACAAAAGATATCCGGATTTTTGGAAGAAAAGTGCAGGACAGACGGAACTGTTTTTGTCCATGGGCGTGGAAAAAGAAAAAGCAGAAACCAGAGGTATCTGGAACTGTTCCGCAGGTTTCTGGAACGGCAG
>OFFN01000554.1_pt1 | contig 29316 bp, 26 predicted proteins | sample 1521381 | NCBI WGS metagenome assembly OFFN01 (sample SAMEA3504112, study PRJEB24116) | mouse gut metagenome | biome: mouse gut; feature: mouse-associated habitat; material: faeces | place: Denmark | collected 2011 | reverse complement strand
CAGCCGCAAGGATAAAATGCACGGGCAAAAAACGCCCGCCCTTGCCCCTGCCGCCCGTTCCCGCTTATGGGTCAGTCAAGAGGGAAAGCCATAAAAAAATCGGCTTCCCTCTTTTCTTTTGATTATTTTCAAAAACTTTTCTAAAAGGTTGCCATTTTTTGATTTTTTCCCGTAGTAAGTTATAGGGGGAAGAATAGCAAGCATAGGGATTGAGTACCCAATCCCGTAAAATCCCCATTCCCCGCCCTGCGGGACTTGTGGGAATTTTGCTTGTTGGGAAGTGTCCCAAACCCTCTGAAAAAACGGAAAGGAAACGGGGCTATGGCAGAGAGAAAGCGGGCTATCCAGTTAAAATTTTATGTGACGGAGCAGGAGCGCACATTGATTGAGGAAAAAATGAAGCTGCTGCAAACGGACAACTTGGGGGCGTACCTGCGGAAAATGGCGATTGACGGCTATATTATCCAGTTGGACTATACGGCAGTCAAGGAGCAGACGGCAGAGATACAGAAAGTCGGCGTAAACGTCAATCAGATAGCGAAGCGGGTCAACTCCACCGGGAACGCCTACAAAGAGGATTTAGAGGAAATAAAGGGGGCAATGGAAAAGATATGGCAGTTACAAAGATACACCCTATCAAAACTACGCTGAATAAGGCGATTGATTATATCTGCAATCCCGACAAGACGGACAATCAGATTTTGATTTCCTCCTACGGCTGCTCGTATCAGACGGCAGATATTGAGTTTGGCTTTACGCTGTCAAAGGCACGGGACAAGGGGGACAACCTCGGACACCATTTAATACAGTCTTTTGCGCCCGGAGAGGTCAGCTATGAGGAAGCCCACCGCATAGGAAAAGAGCTTGCGGACAAGGTTCTTGGGGGAAAATATGAATATGTGCTTACTACCCACATAGACAAGGGGCATATCCATAACCACATAATATTTTGTGCGGTCGATTTTGCGACACACCGCAAGTATGTTTCCAACAAGAAAAGCTATTATCAGATACGGAATGAGAGTGACAGGCTGTGTAAGGAACATGGATTGTCAGTCGTCACGCCGGGGCAGGATAAGGGAAAGAAATATGCGGAATGGGACGCTGAACGCAAAGGCACAAGTTGGAAAGCAAAGCTGAAAGCATTGATTGACGTTACCATTCCCAAAGCGAAAGATTTTGATGATTTCCTGCGGCTCATGGAAGCGGCGGGCTATGAGGTAAAGCGGGGCAAGTTTGTTTCGTTCCGTGCGCCGGGGCAGGAACGCTTTACACGCTCTAAGACGCTTGGGGAAGCCTACACCGTGGAAGCCATAACGGAGAGGATCGCCGGGACGTACCGGGCGAAGCCGAAAGCGTTAAGGCAGGAAAAAGCGGGCGTTTCCATGCTCATAGACATTCAGAACAGTATCAAGGCAGCGGAAAGCAAGGGCTATGAACAGTGGGCGAAGATACATAACTTGAAACAGGCGGCAAAGACTTTGAATTTCCTTACAGAGCATGACATTTCAGAGTATGAACAGTTACAGGCGGTTCTTGATGAAGTGCATACGGAGAGCGAAGATACCGCCGCCACGCTGAAAGGCTTGGAAAAGAGGTTGTCCGACATATCCCTTTTGATGAAAAACATATCCGCATACCAACAGACAAAGGCGGTCTATATGCAGTACAAAAAGGCAAAGGATAAAGAAAAGTTTTTGCGGGGCAATGAGAGCAGCATTATCATTCACGAAGCCGCCGCTAAGACGTTGCAGGCGGCAAAAAACGGCGGGAAGCTGCCCGACTTCAAAAAGCTGCATACGGAGTACAAGGAGCTTACGGAGAAAAAAGACAAGTTATATCAAGAGTACGGGAAGCTGAAAAAGAAAGTGAAGCAGTACGACACGATTAAGCAGAATGTAGACAATATCTTGCGGCAGGCAAAGCAGCCGGAACGGGAAAAGGAAACAGAGAGGTAATGCGGATAGTTAGGGCGGGTGTACAAGGCGTTTTAAGGGCTTTTCCGGGGCGTTTTGTGCCGTAGGCAGGGAATACCCATTACCGCCCGGAAAACGGCTTCTAAGCGTCCACAAGGGCAGGAAAAGACACCGGGCAATAAAAACTTATCAATCATCATTTCCCGGTGTTTACCCATTGAATTTATAGCCGACACCTAACACGGTTTTAATATAGATTGGGTGTTTACTGTTCGGCTCTATCTTTTTCCGCAGGTTGTAAATTACATTGGCAACGCTTGAATGGCAGCTATCGCTATCCATGTTCCAGACGGCTTCAAATATCTGTGTCTTTGTTAGAACAATGCCGGGGTTGGAAGCAAGTAACACAAGGGTGCTGTATTCAAGGCGGGTAAGGTTGATTTCCTCCCCGCCTTGAAATACCCGGCGTTGGTTCTGCCTTATTTCCAGTCCCGGAAAGGATAACACGGAAATGGGGGTAATCTGCATAGGTTCAGGCTGTATTAAATTAGATATTGCCGCTATGATTTTGTCAATCGCTTTTTCTTCCTGTTCATCAAGTGTCAGCACTAATATTTTCCCATACGTCCACCGCCTTGTTGTAAATTATATGTCATTAACTTAATAATCCTATTTGCCGTTATCCGGCGGATATTAGAAGCTATAACAGTATTCTCACTCTATTTCCCGATACTGTTTTGCAATCTCCTCTGTGACTGGAAATACACTGCAATTATCAATCGTGTAAATACGGCTGCAAAGCTGTTCAATGTCTTTGTAATGATGAGATGTAAGGAAAATGGTTTTCCCCTCCGCTGTCAGCATACGGATAATGGATTTTACATCTTCGTAGGTTTTGATGTCAAGGGCATTAAAAGGTTCGTCCAAAACTAAAATATCCTGTCCTTCCATAATAGCCTGTGCTAAACCTAATTTTTGTTTCATACCAAGGGAATAGTTATCAACCTTTGTCTTGTTGCCGGGGTCAAGCCCTACTTTTTCCATAGCATTTTGAATTTCTTTATTGCCAATTTTCCCTTGAATGGCGGCTAAAAATTTTAGGTTTTGAAAACCGCTGTAAATGCCTATAAAGCCGGGGGAATTGATGAATACACCCATGTTTTCGGGGAAGTCCCGCCCGCCTTTTCCAAGCAGCTTTTCGCGTACATAAACTTTTCCGCTGTCCGGCGTTTCAAAGCCGCACAGAATTTTGAATAGGACTGATTTTCCGCTACCGTTTGCTCCGACAAGACCTATTGTTTCTCCCTGTGCTACTGTAAAAGATACATCACGCAGGATAACCTTTCTTCCAAATTGTTTTGACACATTTTGTACTTTAACAAATGAACTCATATATTTTTCCTCCTAACTTAATAACTTTCGATAACCAAAACATTTTAACGACAGTAACAAACCAAATGAAAGTGCTGCCATAATCAAAGCTGCCATAGCAATAGGTATTCCAGTTCCTAAATTAAGCAATTCGATCCGTGCCATACTTGACAACCCAAATGGCAAGTAACAAATCCCATGCACAGGTATAAAACAAAGCATATTCCCGATAATCAGAATAAGAAATCCTACTGTTATCTGTTTTGTTAAAAGATACACGCCAAGCATGACAAGGTACTGCAATAAAATATCAAGATACTTTAAGCCTGTTGCATACAAAAGCATTTTTGCTGTGCGTATATTGAAACCATATCCGAAAAAGATACTGCCAAGAATACCGCCTATTAACCATAAAGATATATACAAGGCAAGAAAACCAAGGCTGATAGTTAATATTCCCGCTAATACTTCTTTGCGTCCTTTTGTGCGGATAGAAATAAACATTGACTGTCCGCTGATTGTATGTTCAACAAAAATTGCCAACAAATACAAAGGAACGATATTGACAATCAGCAATTCAAGAAAAGGCAGGATTTGAAAATAGCCTATACCATGCCCGAAAAACAAGGCATATATCCATTCTTCACTTGAAGTCAAGTATGTGTTTCCCAAACCTTTATACAGTGCAATGCCCGAAACAACAGCGCACATTATCATAAAGTTACGTTTCGTGGCAAGCGTTTTTTTGTAGTATGCCGTAATTCCCTGTCTATATTTTGGACGTTGTAAAACTTTCAGCCGCCATGTAAAATGTAAAGATAACAGCATAAGCGTCCATAGGGCAACGGCAGTCATGCCTGTAACCACAAATCGGTATGGCATTGTGAGATTATGGTGCAATATAATGAAATGATTAAGCCCGGTAATAGGAAATTCCTGCAATGCAGGAATTTTTATCCATAAAGCAGACAGTATATAAAGCGTAACAAGTATTCTGACTGACCACTTCCGTCCTGCAAAATGACCTATCCATATACAAAGACCAAACACAAACCATATTCCCAATATCTGATAAATAGTAAAAAGGACAAATGCCACAAGCGGGTTAGGAAACCATTGCTGCAATTTACTAAATAGTTCAGTGCTTGTTGTGTCTTGATAAAGTATATAGTTGTTTTGTATATTCAGACCAATGCCGGATATAAGTATTACGGTGGTTTGTATGATAGCCATAACTGCTGCAATCACCCCTGTTCCGAACCACTTTTTCCAAAAATAAGTATAATAGCTTCCAAACCTTAAAATGGTCTGTTCGCTGTCATCTTCCAAAAAGGAAAAACAGCTTAATAAAATAAGCGGAAGCATAAAATAAGTGAGATAATAATGGTCAGATACCGCTGTTACAATATGCTGCTCAAAACTCAAATGAGTGCCATAGCGTGAACTTAGGGAAAAGAGCAGGCAGCCCACAAAAAGGGCAAGGGCTTTCTGACAGCCCCATAGGTTGATGTTTTTTCTTGTAAGTGAAACCATAGCAGCCCCCTAAATCTCTATTATTTTGATTTTTTTGAACTTTGAATAAAAGATTACAAGCAAAACAATTACAAGCAGCAACAAAGCAGGTCCAACTATAAAAGACAAAGCGGATATGGCTTCATTGGATATGCAGGCAGGCTCAAAGGCAGTTACTAACCTGTATTCCGGGATGCACAGAACAGCCAATACAAAACTTTCTAATACAGCGTACATAAATGGAGATGTAAGGACTATGAAAATATTTTTACAATACAGGGCAAGCACAAATCCCATTGTCATAACCAATACCCCGATAAAGCCTTTCCAACAGGAAAGGACGGCTGCATAAATGATTGGACGGTTGGTAAATGCGTCAAGGAATACATGGGCAAAAGGCGTTGCTTTAATGCTTGGCTCATAAGGAATAATTGGGGATTTTACATACAATGCAGCAATAGCGGAAAACATATATGGGATTGCTATAATGATGAAACTTCCCAAAGCATATACAAGCCATTTTGCGGTCAGATATTTCTTGAGTGAAATGCGGGGTGCTACATACAGTATAAAATTGTTTTTCTTTTCATAAAACAAACTCCAACATAGAGGGATAACGACAAACAGAGGATAAAGTAATCCAAAAAACTCTGTTCCTATCTCCCATGCTTCCAAATCATAATGCAGGGCATAATTTTGATAGAGCGTACAGGAAAGTACGCTTGCAATGACAGCTATTATAATTGTCATAAGCAGGACTGGCGTAAGCACTTTTTTCCATTCGGTTTTCAATAAACGAAACATATTTATCATTCCTTTCTGTGTTTTCATCAGTATAACCAAGTGTTTGTGCTATTTCAACAGTCCAGAAACAAGAGAGGGCTTTAAGGGAACATAATATTTTTCATTCCCTTAAAACCCTCATTCATACCTAATTGTTATGGAAAAGCACTCCAAATACCACATAATTTGTTTGTTCCACCTGCTCATTTCGTGTAATCACTTTACCATGATAACGCTCTGCTAAACAGAGAACATTGTACAGCCCATAGCCGTGTGAAGCCTGCGCCGTTTTTGTAGTTACACCTTTTCCGAACAGGGACATAAATTCTGTGTTCGACATGGCAGGATAAGGATTGGAAATGGTTAACTCCGAATACTGTCTGTCCTGTCTGCTTTTCAAATAAATCGTATCCCCTTTTTGCGAAGCTTCAACCGCATTATCAAGAAGAATACCGATAATCTCAACCCACGCTGTTTCGGGTACTTTGGTTTTCTTGAAAAGGGTATGCAGTTGCGGTTTGATTTTAATGCCTATAATTTCTGCCTGTTTCATTTTCCCGAAAATAACTCCGGCGATTATCTTGCTGTCACAGGAAAGCAATTCGCTGTCACATGGATTGATTGTAAGCCCCTTTATCAGTTTTGAAATGCTGTTTTGTGCTTCTTCCAGTGTGGCAGCAGAAGTTACAGCAGCTTCAATGGCAAGCAGCCGGTTATCAAATTCATGCTGCCTTGCCCTTACCTGTAAAATCAGTTCTTCAACAATCGGCACATATTGTTCAATCATGCGTATCTGTTTTCTTTCCTGCTCCTGCCGCCAATTAAAGAACAATAAAATACTGTCAATAAGCATAAGGGCAAGAAGAAAAATGATTATAGCCGGAAGATGTGTCATAAATTTATCTACTTCAAATGAAGTAAGACACAATGCCGCCAAAAAGAAAACGGTTATGCTTGCCATTATAAGGCAGACAAGAAAACTGCCTGTCTGTATTAGCTGCTGCAAATAATAAAAAGCAGGGGTATAAAACAATACAATAGTCAATATAAGTGCAATCAGCCGGACACCAAACTGCATAACAATATGGTTTGCACCGCACAATGTAAGAAGTATAACACTCAAAAAACGGGTAAGAAAATAAACGGAAAAAACTGCCATTGTTCCACAAAAAGCAAATTTTGCGTTTTGTATTTCCAAGAATACGCTTACAAGTATCAAAACGGCTGCAATTAAAATGCAAAAAACAAAAACATTATTTGAGAGTGAAATCTCGAACCCTTTTTGCATAAACAGTCTGCCTTTTTTATCCACGGCTACAAAGTCAGCTCTTGCAACAATACAGCATAGGAGCAGCAGGGGAAACAATAGAATATCTTTTTTGTGCAGGGCATGACGTTCACGAAAAAGAGCTAAGCAGCAGAGCGTCAGAGCTGCTGCGTCTAAACACAGTTGTAAAATATGAATTATTATATCCGGCATATCTGTTACCATATTGCAGATTGAAATTTATTACCCACGGGGATTTTTTCTGCAAAACCTTTCAAAGAAATCAGCCGTTCTGTCTTGTCAATTTTTTCAATGTGTGTGGTATTTACGGCATAGCTTTTATGACATTGGACAAAGAAAGGCTCGCCAATGAAAGAAATTATTCCTCCCAAGGTATAACCGGAAATGGTATCTTCTTTTATACCAAGAATGCGGCTATTGGTATGGATAATGACTTTTTTCCCAAAGGCTTCAATATATACGATTTCTGCTACATTATAATCCAGTATGAATTGTTTTTGCTCTATCTGTATATGCTTTTCCTCCTGCAACAGTTTTGATGATAAGCAAAGCGCATCACAGAACGCAGTTTGAAATTCCGTTTGTGAATATGGCTTGATTAAGAAACTGTAACATTTTACATCACGGTATGCCGTTAATTCTTCTCCTGCTAATGCTGTTTCAAAAATAATCGGTGTGTATTTATATTCCGGCAGGTTTCGTAATTGCTTCGCAAGGCTTGTACCCTTGTAGTCCGCTAACTGAATATCTAAAATGAAAAGGTCAAATTTTTCTTTCTGCGATAAAGAATATGCAGTTCCCGCTTCGCCGCAGACAGAAGTAACGTGTGATGTATCAATCTTGCTTATAAACTGCTTAATTCTCTTTACGGCAGCCGGATTGTCCTCAACCAGTAAAATTTTAGCCATTCCTTTCAACTCCATTCTTTGTTTGTTTCAACCGCCTGTCAAGCGGCTTTTCAGCGTTCATTGGAATTAACCACATATTTCCTATTCTTGAAACATTCAATATGCGGTTGTCCTCACAAAGTTTTTGTACCCATCTTTCAGATACTCCCCATTTCTTAGCCACTTCCGGGCATGACATATATTCCATAAGCTAATTGTCCTCGCTTTCGATTCTTTTTATGTAATATTGTATACGGTTGCCCGAAGTAAATCAAGAGGATTTCTATTAAATAAAGGATATGTTGTATGATGTATGGAAAACGGAAAGACAGGTAAATTGCATTAAGAAAACTACCCCATTATTCCGAAATAAAGAATAACCATATCGGCACAAGCTATGAATGGATATAAGTAATTGGAGGTGTCGCTCATGTTGGAAATAGCCGTTTGTGATGATAACGGGACGGACTTAAACGCAATCACGGAGATATTGCATGAAATATGTGCAGAGTTAAAACAGGAATATCATGTATCGGTTTTTCAGTCCCCTAATGATTTATTGAACACACAGACAAAAATGGATATTGGTATATTGGATATTGTTATGCCAGAGTATAACGGAATTGATTTAGGAAAGGAATTGAAAGGGAAATTCGGGGAAATTGCATTGATTTACGCTACAAGTTATGAAGAATATTGCAGGCAGGCAATCAACAAAGTCCATGCTTTTTCCTTTCTCGTAAAACCGCTTGATAAAGCAGAGTTAAAGGAACAGATTATGGAGTATGTGCAGGGGACAAAGGAACATAAACAGAACGGGGAAATTATCTTTAAGAATGTGCGGGACGGCAATGGAGATATAATACCTGTTGTTCGGCTAAAGGTAAAGGATATTCTGTACTGTGTATATGTGAAATTGCAACGGGAAATATCTATTGTCTTAGAAGATAAAGTATATTTTTATGCGTGTGTGTTTGAAAGGCTTTCGGAACAGTTGGAAAATTACGGTTTTGCTGTCAACTGCCGGGGAAGCATTGTAAACCTGTCACATATAAAAAGGCTGAAAGGCTACACGATTTATCTTGACAATGGAGAAGAATTATTATTGACGCAAAAACGTGTATCTGATTTTAAGGAGAAGATGAATACTTATTTTCATGGGAAATAAAGGAGTGGAAAATGGAAAAATTACTAATTATATTTTGTGCTTTGCTTTCCTGCTTTATCGTAACGTATATCATGTTTCAGTTTATGGACGAAAGGTATCAAAGAGCATATCAGAATAAATCGGTTTACTTTTGGTCGGAAGTAGGAACTACCTTGATTATGGCGGTACTGAACCTCTTGAATGTGCCAATATTGAATATATCCGCATGGCTTGTGTTGGTTGGTGTTTGGGTGGGGGTGCTTTACTTTGAAAATAGTGTAAAAAGTATAAAAAGGTTCATGGAATGTGAAGCACTTTTAATCATCATAGCTTTCACGGAAGCCTTTGGTGTTATTCTCGTCAAATGGCTGTTACAGATAACGGAAGTGCAGATAAAAAACCCGGTTATGGAAACCTGCTTAGAAGTGACAATTTCAAAAGTTGCAGTCATTTTTCTGTATCATATTGTGGTTAGGACTTTTATAAAAAAATACGTTTCCAAACATAACAAAATGCTGTATATTGCCTGCCTTGTGATACTTTTGTATAGCTTCATCAATACACTTGTGATTATGCAGGGACTTTTACATGATTTAGATAATGGAATTTTTGCAATCAATATGTGTTATATCGTATTGGCAGATTTATACCTGCTTTATTTTATAAAAGTGTCAGACGAAAAGAATACCTATGATATGAAAGTCCGGGCTTTGGAACAGCAGGCTAAGTTACAGTATGATTATTACTTGCAACAGGATCAGAAATATAATCAGACGATACAGATATTGCATGATGTGAACAAACATATACAGTCGATCAAGGAGCTTTGTATATTGGGTAACGCAGAGGAAACAACAAAGTATGCAGAACAGATAGGGGGTATCTTAAAGCCACTGATACCCACGAAATATACTGGAAATGCAATCCTTGACATTCTGCTTTCGGATAAGGTCAGACAGGTTGAGAACAGAGGAATAAGTTTTATTGTAAACTTAGGCGGTATCGGTTTTGATTTTATGGAAGCCATAGACATAACCACGGTTTTTGGCAATCTTTTGGATAATGCACTGGAAGCCTGTGAAGCCGTACAGAGCAGGCAGGATAAAAAGATTGTGCTGACCGCAGAGAGATTTCAAGAAATGGTGTCGGTAACGATTGAGAATGACTGTAACCCTGTTAAATGGCGGGCTGATATGCCAATATCAGAAAAAGGAGAAAATAGGGGCATAGGATTATTGAATGTCCGTAAAAGCATTGACAAGTATGACGGGAACTTAAAACTTCGGGAAAACGGGGGGAAATTCATAGCAGAGTTTTTTTTGAACACATAAAAACAAGCGTTCACAGGACACATTGTAGAAAACTTGTAAGTCGTGCAGAAAATTTGTAAGTCGTGTAGAAAAAGTTATGATAAAAGAGAAATTTTTCGATAGAGATAATAAGTTTCGTTGAAAACTGATTTCAAAATAAAAGGACAGGAGGACGACTTATGGAGATTATGGCAGTAAACCGTGCTGTTTCTGTTTACACACAAAGCACAAAAATGGCTGTTTCGCAGACGGTAAGCATAGAGCAGACAAAAGAATTATCGGAAGCTGAAAAACTGGAAGCGTTCAAGAAAGAAATTTGGAATGAGATAAATTCCTATTCTTGGAATAAAAGCATGAATATATCTATTCAGATAACAGACGGGGCATTTAAGCGTATGATGAATGACGCTGATTTTAAGGATAGAATGCTTGGGGTAATCAAGAAAGAGTCTATTGCGGCACAACCGCCGGGAAATACCAGTTTGACTTGGATTGATGAAAGCGGTTATAGAGGGTTTTCGTATATAGATGTACCTGCCGGAGAAATGGCGTTTAAGGCACATTCTAATGACAAAGACAGCTTTTATGTAAAGAAAGCAGCCAAAAAGCAGGATTATGAGGAAATGTGGGAAGAAAAACAGCTTGAACGGGAAATGCAGCGTGAAAAGCTGGATAATGAATATGTTAAAAAGCTATATTACAATCGTAGCGTATTAAGAAAAGGGCAGGTTTCTGCTGCTTATGAAGCGAATGTTGTGGAACAGCCAGTAGAAAGCAACCGTTTTGACAGTGCAACAACAGGGAAAAATGCTTAGATCAGGAATAGGGGCAACTGGAAAAATGTAGTAAAGGAGAATGGAGATAAATGATAAAATTAGAAGATATGGTAGGAACAATGGTATTTTCTTCATCGGGAAATTATATTGTAGGTGCGTCTGAAAGGGAAAATGCAGAATTTCAGAAGAAGTGTCAAAATAAAATTAACATCAATCTGCAAGATTGCGTTGAGCTTTCTTGTGTAAAGGAATTTGTTCTTACGTCTGAAAATTACAATGACATTATGAAAGTAAAAGGTATGCCGGGGAGCATATTCGGAGATAAGTTCGGGTATGAAATGCAAAAGGAAATTGCAGGTTACATGGAAAGCTACTACGCCGGGGAGACAGGAAAAGAAGATATTGAAAACTATTTTTATGAGTGTTGTTCTTCCATGAGAGTATATCTGTCCCAAACACGCCGGACGACAGGAATTGATGAAAAAGATAATGCACAAATTATCAGCCAGATTTATGAAATGTTTGCAAAAGAAAATCAAAGAAAGGCAAATTATGCAAATTATCAAGAGGGATTGAAAGTGAATAGCGAATATGGCGGGGATAAACAGGCGGCAGATTGGAGCTACTATAATTCCGATTATTATTATCAATGTGAAGAAACACATCAGTTTCTAAAAGATATAACGCAGAAAATGACGGAAAAATGGTGTGTTCCTCCTATTGATACCGAAGATGTCGAAAAAAAATCCAAGTTGATACTGGACGGAAATTTTGATTTTAATAGTGGTTGGAACCACCATTTTAGGCGGCAGCATAGCCGTAGCAGTATAAAAGATGAAAGCCTTGCGCCGCCGGAAAAATTCAAAATATATTATAGGGAGAATAATAACAATTCCGGTTTGGGAGTATTGGCAATATGGGCAGGCGAAAACAAAAAAGAAATAGATGTTCCATTTCAAATAATCCCCGATAGCTTAAAGGGGCAAATTTATAATGTTTCTGATTTAGTGGAATTTTCAAAGAATGAAACAACGCATTGGGAAAAATATAATGCTTTTTGCAAGAATTTTGATATATTCACTCGTTTGTATGCTTATGCAAGCAGTATCAATATGCAGACGGGAAATTATGAACCTAATTATGAGTAAAGTATGGAGATTGAGCGACAGAGGGGGCTGATACCATAGGCAAAATACTTATACTTACTTTTAGTGATGATGAAGAAACGGAGATTGAAAGGGTACTGTCCGTCTTGTCAGATGAAATCGGTCTTGAACCTGTGCAGGCTGTCACAAGTCCCGTCCTTTCCTTTCCCGGTCTTGAAATCAAGCTGTACCAACGCAGGGTACTCCGGGACGGGGAGGACATTTCTCTTACTCGCCTTGAATATGGGACGCTTGCTTATCTTGCGTCCTCTCCGGGCAGGGTGTTCACGCAGGAACAGATTTTTGAAGCTGTCTGGGATATGAACAGCGATAGCTGCCATTCAAGCGTTGTAAATGTGATATGTAACCTACGGAAAAAGATTGAGATAGACAGCAAGAACCCGGCATATATAAAAACTTTGTTAGGTGTCGGATATAAATTCGGTATGGAAAGAAGTGGGGGATAAAGCCAGTATGGATTTATCTCCTGCTTTTCTCATATAATAATTACTTAGGAAGGAAAAAGTGTTGTAAGGCTTTCTAAGGGATTTTAAGTGTAAGGACGGAAAATATACAGGTATGTACTTAAAGCGGCTTCTAAGCGTCCACAAGGGCGTAAAAAAGATACCGGGGAATGGCACTGTATAAGCTGCTATTCCCCGGCGTTTCCATTACTCCATATCTTCAGCAGGCAGGAACACAAGCCCGGCAAATTCTTCCTCGGTCAGTTTCTTCAGCATTTCGACTGTGCGCTCCGCAAGCTCCCGTATCTCCGTTTCCATGTAGGGCATGGCGGCGGTCATTGCCGCCACCGTATCAGTCCTTGTTTTCTTTCTGTAACAACAGATAAGGTTTATTTCCTCAAAGTTGAATTGTCCCATGCTCCTATACCTCCAATCCCTTGTTTTTGGTCTTTGCAACCGTCCTATGGACGGTTTTGTTTTCTTTCGGGGCGGCTTTTACGGTTTCTTTGTCCTTTGCAAGCTGCTTTCGCAAGGACGGCTTTTTCTCCTTGCTTTTGCCGGACAATGTTTCGATATGCGCTTTTATGTCGCCGCTTTTGAGATGTTCCCGGCTGTGTTTCTCGTCCCGGAGAACGCCACGCAGGGCGGCGGGGTCTTTGGGCTGTTCCTCAAAGGAAAGGAATTTCCCTAAATCGGGGTCAGCGTCCCCGGTAATGCGTTTTGCAGCTTCCTGTGTCCGTTCCCCGTTCTCATATATCAGCTTGGTATCTCCGGGGGCTACGGAAACGTCCTTGACGTGTTCATAGTGCTTCTGGTAGTCCAGTTCGTAGAGGTTGCCCGTTACCCTGCCTTTCTCAATGCCTGTCAGTTCCACGGCGTAGGCAAGTATCTTGTCCCTTGTCTGCTCGGCGTAGAAACAGAACGTGTTATGCTCCCTTGTGTCCTTGATGAATGTGTCACGCTCCCGCAAGCACCACGTCCCGGCGGGGCGGCACAACCAGAGCTGCCTTTTGTCCTCCGGGTTCGGGCTTTTCGCCGCCTGCTTTAAGGTCTTTATGTCTATGTCAAAATCAGACTGAAAATGTTCCGTGTGGGTCTGCATGATTGCTTTAAGGGACTTCAAAATATCCACGTTTTCAAATTTCTGCATGGTGTCAGCTCCTTTCTAAGTCCTGTTTTTTGCTTTTCTCCGCTGCCTTTTTCGGGGCGTTTTTCAAGGCTTCCTTGTCCTGTGCAAGCTGCGCCCGGATAGAGGGCTTTTTCTCTGTCTTGGCTGTGCGGGCTTCTTTCTGTATCTCCGTGGGGCTTTTCCCGGAAAGGGGCTGTATGCACTTGATACGGTCAGCAACATAGATAGCGTTGTCGTTAAGCTGCCTTTGCCACGCCCCGGCTTTAGGCGACCAACGGAAGCCGTTTTCCTTTAAGGTTTCACGGGTCTTTTCGTCCGGCTTTTCCTCAAAGAAGATTTGCAGGCGGTTATCCTCCCGGTTCATTTCCACCGTGCCGCCGTCAAATTCCCACCCGGCGTAGGCGGTTTCCTGTTTCCTTGTCAGCTCCGCAATGCGCCCCTTTATCCGGCGTATCTCTGCGTTGTTGTTGGATAAAGCCCATGAGGGGTAGGGCTTATCCTGTATGTGCCACTGTGAGGACATTTCCTCTTTCATGGCTTCGATACGTTCAGCGGAGAGGGCAGGGCAGCCGTCAAGGGTCTTGTGCTTGCGGTAGTAGGCATTTACCGCTTTCATGGTGTCCTGCGCCGATTGCAGCTTTTCCAGTTTGGCTTCCAATTTCTGTATCGCCTGTGGGTCGTCTGCGCTGATACCGCCCATGCCTGTGCTGCGTATCTTGTCAAGCAATCCCTGTATCTCGTTCCAGTCCTCCATGTTCCTGTCACGGGCGGCGTTCTGCTTTTCCTTTTTGCGTACCGGGAAATTAGAGCCGCCCGCAATGAGGATAGAGGGTACACGGGCTTCAATGGAAAAACTGCTGTTCATGTTCTCGGCAAGTTTCCGGGCGTAGGTGTCAACAAGGCTGTCAATCTTTTCATGGTACATGGGGTCTACCCGCTTTTTCTGGTGTTCCCCAATCTCCACGGCTTTGTCTACCATTTGCCTGTATTCTGCGGTTGCGCTGCCAGGCTTGTAGTCATAAAAGCTGTTCATATCATTTGCACGGCGGGCAGCCCCCTCATTGATTGTGTAATAAATGCTTTTTGCTTCCGGGGCGGTCTGCTCCGGCGTATCTGCTTGCAGGGAAAAGGGCTTGTCGGCAAAGAAAAATTCCTTTTCCGGGGTAAAGCCTGCCTGCGATAGAAAGTCCGTAATGCGTGAAAATTCTTCGTAGTCCTCTTTGGTGTAAATGCCACGGTTTAGGGCTTCGTCCTGCGGGTATGTGCAGCCCTCGCTTGAAAGGAATGTAAAGGCGGCTTGGCAGTCCGTGACGTAGAGCAGGGAATTGTCCTTGTTGTCATAATGCCCTTTGTTGTCGTAGTTCTCGCTTTTCCCGATATAGATTTTGTCGTCCATAGTAAAGAGGGCTACCATGCTGTCATAGCGGCTTTTGGCGGCGGCTGTGATACGGGCGGTGTCCGGCTCGGCGGCTTCGTCCTGCTTTAGCGTTTCGGCATACTGTTCAAGAGAAATCTGCTCCCCGGCGTTTGCTTCCAGTCCGTCAGCGGCGGGGGTGTTGTTAATAACGCCGTCAATCATGTTTGCGTTTTGCTCGGTGGAAAGCTCGGCGGCTTTTAGCGGGTTCTCTAACAGAAAATCTTTTGAAATATCCACAAAACCGATACTGTCCGTGTAGTGGGCGGTGTCCTGCCCGTTCTGATGAAGCACTACCACGTCAGAAACAGAAAGGGAATGTCCCTTGAAGTCCTCCGGGCGGTCAATGTTGAATTTCTCAAAAATGCGCTCTAAGCCCATGTCCGGCGTGAGTGGTGCGGTATATACTTTTTCATAGTTGGCGGGGTCTACCGCAAGCCCTTTTCTCTGTACTTCTTCCAGTGGTCGGAAATGAAAATCTACGGGTACATCATCTTTTAACTGATAAATGGTAAAAGTGTTTTCTGTTTGCTCCGCTGCGCCGTATTCCTGCAACATTTCCTTTGTGGCTTCGCTCCCGGCTAATTCCTTTTTCATGGCACGGTATTCTGTGAGAGCGTTCCAGTCCTCCTTGTGTACGCCGAAAATGCCGCCTTTCTCCGCATGGGCTTTTATATCCTCCGTGCTGTCGGGTATGCTCTCGCTCCCGTCCTCATGGAGTAGGAAAATCTGCATATCCTCTTTGTCGTAAAGGTGCAGGGCGGTTTCTTCCTTTAGGGGCAGCATACCGTCCCATGAGTAGCCGTATTCCTGCATATCGGAAACAGTAATAGAGGGGTCGGGCAGCTCTGCGGTATAAGGTTCGTAGCCGTTGGCGGCGTATTCCTCCACGGTCATTCCTGCGGCGGCGGCTTCCTGTGCGATTTCCTCCTTGACGTGTTCTTTATAGGCGGCAAGCTCTGTGTCAAAGTCTTTAAGCTGCGGGACGGGTGGCAGGCTGTAATCCCCGCTGTTTACCATTGCCCGGCATTTGGAAACATACTCTTTCATGGCGGTGTGGTAGGCGGTTTCGGTGACGGTCATGCCGCTGTTTTCTTCCAGTGCCTTTGTTGCAGCCTGCTCCATTTTGGAGAGGTTATTGTGCAGTTTCAGATAGGGGACAAATTCATGTAAGAGCATTTCCCGCTGTGCCTTGTCTGCTTCCAGTGCTTCCGTGCCGCCGTATTTCAAAACGTGGTTATCCCATTGCTCGTTATTCTCATAATAGGCATGGTAGCTCTCGATATGGTCTATGAGTGTGCCGTCCCCGTCCCCTAAGTCCTGCCGTCCGATATAATTGTCGGGCTGCCCGTCCATTACAAAGTCAATGCGGAACTTGGTCTTATAATAGCCGTCCTCGGAAACGGTGGCTTCGTCAAGGCTTCCGATAAGGGCGTTTGCTTCGGAAAGGCTCATGGTTTCGCCGTCATGGAAACGGCTGTGTTCGCTCCAAAGGATTGTTACAATCGGCTCTGCGTTGGGGTCGGGGGTGGGGAAAGTATCTTCCGGCTGCTCTGCCTGCGCTTCGGTTTTGGCGGGTTCTTCCGTGGCTGCTTTTTCCTCCTGCGGGGTGTCCTGCTCCGGCTGTGTTTCCTCCGGCGTGGGTTCTTCTGCCTGCGCTTCCTGTGCCTGCGTCTGCTCCTTATCCTTTGTCAGCTCCGCAAAGTTTTTATCTATGTCGGCAATCAGCCCGGCGGCGGTGTCACGGATAGTTTTAAGGGACGCTTTCAGCTCGGCAAGTTCCCGCCCGCTGCTCCATTTTGCAACATAGGCAAAGGAATAATCGGAAGTGTCAAGCCCGTAGTGTTGGCACACGGCGTAGGCAATGCTTTCCGCCTGTACCTCACGGGTGCGGCGGTCTGGTCGGTCTGCCTGCTTCTCTGCGGGTGCGTTAAGGTCTATGTCATGCAGCTTGGCGTGTGCAATCTCATGTATCAGCGTTTTAAGGTTCTGCAACTCGCTCATGCTCTCGTTAATGGCAATGCGTTTTTCGGTCTGTGAGTAGTAGCCCTTTGCGCCGCTTTCTATCTTTTCAAAGCCTACCGGGGCGGGGCTTGCCTGCTCGGTTGCCTTGAAGAAATCGGCGTACTGTGCCACGTCCCCGGTCAGCTCGTCAACGCCGATAGTGGGAAGCTCCTTTCCCTCGGTCTGGGACACGTCAAAGACGGAAACCACCTTGAACGCCGGGACGGTTACTTCCGTTTCTTCCTTGACGGGTTTTCCGTCTTTGCCAATCACGGGCTTTTGGGTCTTGGGGTCGATTTTGTCAACTTCCTTTTTCACTTTGTAGGGGGACGGGGCAATCACTTTGATACTTTTTGCATGGCTTACCACCTGCCGCCCGTATTTCTGTTGCCATGAGGTGTAGCCCGCTACAAAGGTTGCGTCCGGCTTCTGCATGGCGATTAAGAGGGTATTGTTAAAGCTGTAATCATGGAATGTTGACATTACCTGTAAATACTCTTTGAAGCGGTCACTTTCAAATAAATCCTGTATGCCCTGTTCCAGTCTGTCCGTTATCTCTTTCATCTTCTCGGCGGGCTTCTGCGCCGTTAATTCAATGGGTCGTATGGGATTGGCGGCAGCTATGTCAACCGGGGCGGTGCGTTCCGCTTCGGGATAGCCCATGATACGGTATTTCTCCGGCGTTTCCTGCCCGGCGTAAACCTCTTTCCAGTCCGTCCCGCTTCTTGCGATATAGCCGTAGTCGGTCAGCTTCCCGTCCTCATGGAGTGCGGCGTTGAAGCCGAAACTTTCCTTGTCAATCCCGGCTTTCCATTCCTCCGGCATTTGCACTTTGCCGCTGTCATTGAGGAAATAGTCGCCCAATTCCTTATAGCTTAAAATCCCCGGAACGTAGGAATAAAAATCTGTGTTATAGGTGTGGTCTATCAGCTTGTCAAGGCTTTCCGGCTTGAAGCCGCTGTGCATAACAGCGTCCAGTTTTTCAAGCTGCTCTGTTGTCATTTCTTCCAGTCTTGCGGCAAGGAAATTTATCCTGTCAATGTCGCCGTCCCTTATCCAGTCAAAGGGTATCTCAATCCGTCTGTTGTCGGCGGTGGAATAGCCGTTCAAGAAAAAATCCTGCGGGTTGTCGGCTGTGATGTTCAGTGCTTTCATGGCTTCGTGGAGTTCTTCTTTTGTGGCGGGCAGGGATAAAAATACAGTCGCCGGGTTGCCCTTTTCAAACTCGGTGCGGTTCTGTATCAGCACGGTAAAATCATCTTTCATTGGCATAGCTCCTTTCTCGGTTTTTGATTTTTTAGAGGGTTTGGGACACTTCCCAACAAGCAAAATCCCCACAAGTCCGCAGGACGGAAAAGTGGGGGTTTTACGGGATTGGGTACTCAATCCCTATGCTTGCTATTCTTCTGTGGGTTACTTCTTGGGTTTTGGCTTCTTGGTCTTTTTCAGCTCAATCTTGTAATTGACATACTTTTCTCCCGTGTCCGCAAGCAGCACGTCAGCGTCATAGGTCTTGCCCGTTTTCTCGGAATACAAGCCTTTTATGCTTACCCTGCCTTTACTAAGCAGGGCGGCGGCAATGGCGGCGGTCAGCTCCTTTTTCTTGCCCGTGAAAAAGCGGTCATTCTTCCACATGGAAAATTGGCAGTCCCGGTTGTCGCAATAAAAATTCTTCTTCCCCTCATAGACGGGAGAGCAGCAGCGGGGGCATTTTCCCATTTCCTTTCGCTCCGGCGCAAACAGCTTTTTCTTTTCCTCCGGGACGGCGGCATAATCTTTGACAAGCCCCGCCGCCATTGCTTCAATGCCACGCATGAAGCTGTCCGGGTCGGCGTTCCCTTTGGCAATCTCCGTCAGTGCGTTTTCCCATTCGGCGGTCAGCTTCGGGCTTGTGAGGGTGTCGGGCAGGACGGCGACAAGGTTCCTGCCGTCTTTGGTGGGGATAAGCTGCTTTTTCTTCCTCTCCACAAAGCCCGCCTGCACAAGTTTTTCCAGTACCGCCGCACGGGTGGCGGGAGTGCCTAACCCTTTGCGCTCTGCGTCCTCTAATATGTCCCCGCTTCCGGCACGTTCCATAGCGGAAAGCAGGGTATCTTCCGTATAGGCTTTTGGGGGCGTTGTGTCATGCTCCGTCATGGCTGCCTTTGCCGTGATTTCCTGTCCCTCGGACAATTCCGGCAATGGGTTTTCTTTTGCGTTTTTCCCGTCCTCCGGCTTCGCTTTCAGAGTGGCACGGAAGCGGCGTTCCAGCTCCTTAAAGCCCTCGCATTTGACGGTCTTTCCCTTTGCCGTAAAGGTCACGCCGCCGCAGGAAAAGGAAGCGGTCACGGCTTCGTATCGGTAAGGCTGCGCCGTTGCGGACAACAGTTTCATGGAGAGCAGGAGCAGGATATTTCTTTCGCTTTCGGGCAGGCTGCCTTTGTCTGTCTTTACCGCTTCGGCGGTGGGAATGATTGCGTGGTGATCGGTCACTTTTTTGCTGTTCAGTATGCGGGAGTAGTCCGGGGAGAGGTCAACGCCCTTTGCAAAGTCCAGTGTGCCAAAAAGCCCGGACACGATAGTTTCAGCGGTGGGGAGCATATCGTCTGTGAGATATTGGCTGTCCGTCCGGGGGTAGGTGCATAGCTTCTTTTCATAGAGCGATTGGGTGTAGTCAAGGGTCTGTTTGGCGGTGTAGCCGTAAAGCCTGTTTGCTTCCCGCTGCAAGGTCGTAAGGTCATAAAGGCGGGGCGGGGTCTCGGTCTTTTCCTCCCGGACAAGGGAAGTGCATACCGCCGTTTCCCCATCACAATCCGCACGGAGTTTTTCGGCTTCGTCTTTCTCTGTGTAGGGCGGGCTTGCCGCTTCAAAAGTGCCGTTCCCGATATGAACCACATAATATTTTTTCTTCTGGAAATTCTGGATTGCGTTGTCCCGCTCCACAAGCAGGGAAAGGGTCGGTGTCTGTACCCGCCCCACGTTCAAGGTGTGGTTGTAGAGGACGGAGAAAAGGCGGGTCGCATTGATACCGATTAGCCAGTCAGCCTTTGCCCGGCATAGTGCGGAATGATATAACGGGTCGTAGTCGTGTCCGTCCCGCAAATCGTCAAATCCTTTCTTGATTGCGCTTTCCTCCATGCTGCTTATCCACAAGCGTCTGAATGGTTTTTTACACCCGGCTTTTTCATAGACAAAGCGGAAAATGAGTTCCCCCTCACGCCCTGCGTCCGTGGCGCATACAAGGGCTTCCACGTCTGCCCTGTGCATGAGGTTCTTTAAGGTTTCAAACTGTTCTTCCTTGTCCGGGGATATGACGGTTTCCCACGTCTGGGGCAGGATTGGTAAGTCCTCATAACGCCATTTTTTATAGTCCCCGTAGTGGGTAGCGTCCGCAAGCCCCGCAAGGTGTCCTACACACCAACTAACAAGAAAACCTGCGCCCTCCATGTAGCCGTCCTTTCTTTCGTCTGCGCCGATCACGGCGGCGATTGCCATTGCAACGCTCGGTTTTTCAGCGATTACTAACTGCATAAAATATCTCCTTTCAGTGTTCCGGCTCGGTGCTTTTCTTTGCCTGCAACTTCTTGATACAGTACCCAATACAAGGGGCTAGCCCCTTGTTGTAAGGGCAGCCAGTACAAGCCGGGGAACGGGGGACGGGCGGCTTGCTGTCCCCATGCCGCCCGTGTCCCGGTTTCTGTGTCATCATCTTTTCATAGGGGCTGTCTGTGAACCACGTCATACGCCGCCCTCCGTATCATCTTCAAGCCCTGTTTCTTCCTCCGCTTCGGTGTCCTCTGCGTTCTCTGTATCGTCCCCGTAGCTGTCATAATCGGTGTCGTCCTCATAGTCTGTTTCTTCGTCCTCGTCAAAGTCAAAATCGGAGCAGTCCGGGCTGCCCTTTGCGGTGTCCTTTGGCTTGATAAATTTGAAATAATAGAACGCCCCGCCGCCTGCAAAGAGCGTCAGCAGAAAGAGCAGGAGCAGGCTTTTTGTGCCTTTGTCATTCTTGGGCTTTTCCGGCTCGGCTTCGGTTTCCGGCTCGGTTTCTTTCTCTGTCCCGGTGCAGGAATTACGGTTGTTAAGGCATACGGGGCAACTTTCGTTGACTGCCCCGGCTTCGCATTTCTCCTTGCAGGTGCAGGTCTGCGGCATGACGGTTGTTTCCTCTTTCTCCCCGTCCTCAATCAGTGCCATAAGGTCGGCTTCGTCCACCATGTTAAGGAAATGCACGGTGTTTTCCCCCTCGGCGGCTCGGTCTATGAGGATATAAAAATAGTTGCCGTTCTTGGTGGTTACTGTGATGAGCTGCTTGTTCTCTCCCCAAATATCATCAACAAGGGTTGCGTTCCCCTCCGGGGTCAGCGGGTCGCTTGGGGTCGCTGTTTCCTCCGGCTCTGGTGCGGGCGTGGGTTCTTCGGCTTCGTATTCCTCCCCGCCGCCTGCGTAGGCGGTCATGGAAAAGCCGCCCGTAAGGATAAGGGCGGCGGCAAGTGCGATAAAGGTATGTAAGATTTTTTTACTCATTCTCGGTGTCCTCCTGTCTTGAAAAAAGGCTGCTGTTTGCGGCTGCTGTGGTAGTGGCTGCGGCGTTGTCCGGCTTGCCGTGTAAAAAGGTGGAAAGCTCTGCCGGGGTCATGCGTAACGCCCTTACCATTTGTACGATTTGCAGGTTTTCAACTTCGGTTTTCTGCGCTTCCAGTTCCCTAAGTTTTGCCTGCTGTTTGGAGATTGTGTCTTTTGTTTTCTCAATCTCCGCAATGATACGTTCCAGTTTCATCATAGAAAAATATCCCTCCTGTTTGCAGAATTATCAAACTTAATTGACACTAAATATTTTTTATGGAAGTCTGCCATAGGAATAAAAATGCGACTGCCAGTAAGGGGTGTTGACGGAAGCGTAGGAGATAGGGTTGCCGCAATGTATCATCATGCCGTTTCCTGCATAAATCCCCACATGGCTAACCGCCGAACCGCTGTCATACGTCCCCGTGAAAAAGATAATGTCCCCCGGCTTGGCTTCTCTTGGTGTTATGGGCGTGGTGTGGTTGAAAATGCCCTGCGCCGTTGTCCTGCCGACACTCCCAACGCCGGATTGGTTGATTACCCAACACACAAAGCCCGAACAGTCAAAGGACGTTGACGGGGAGCTGCCGCCCCATACATAGGGGTAGCCTAAGTATTTTTCCGCTTCCGCAATCATGGCGGCAAAGCGTTCATCAGAGAGGGCTTCCGGGGGTATCTCGTAGTCTGTGTATTCCCCGCTGCCCGGTGTTCCTGTTGCGTAGTCGTCCCCGAACACGTCCGGCTTGTTGCCTTTGGTTTCCATGTAAACGTCAAACATTTCTTTCTGTTCCGGGGTAAGGAGTTCCCCGGCAAGGGCTTCTATGTTTTTGTTTGTCAGCGTCACATGGAGAATGTAATAGTCGTAGGGGATTTCTTTGGTGGTCGTTTCCCCGGTTTCCGGGTCGGTGGTGGTTTCCGTGCGGTAGCGTGTCTGTATTTCTTCCCGCAGGGTAAGGGTGTACTGTTTTTCAAACAATGCCTGTATCTCTGCCCTCGCTTCCTCCCTTGTGTAGTCGTAGAGCTTCGCCGTCAGATAGGACGCAAGGGCAAAGGGGTTATGCCCGATTTCGTCTAAATGGTACTGGTATTCGTCATAGTCCGGGTAGTCCGTTTCTATGTCTGCGATTTCCTCCCGCAAGCCCCTTTCCAGTTCCTTGTAATCGGCTTCCACCTGCCGGATTGCTTCGTCCTCGGCGGTGTAGGAAGTGCCAACGATTGAGGAAACGCCGCCCTGTATGATTGCGGCGCAGGAAGATAGCCCGGTAAATATCATCACGATTAAGAGCAGGAACACGCCCACGGTCAGTATGCCTTTCCAGTGGCGGGCGATAAAGTCCGTTGTCTTTTTCGTGGCTTTCCCGGTTTTCTGCGCTGCTTTGCGGGTGTTCTTGGCTGCGCCTGCGGTCTTTCCGGCTGTTTTCCCGGCTTTCTGCGCCGCCCGTAAATCCTTTGCGTACTGCCGCTTTATCTGCTGTTTCTGGTGGAAACGGGAGAGGGGGTTGCTTGCAAGCTCCGGGTTCTCCTTTAGCGTCTTGTGGTACAGATAATTGGTGTCTGCTTTCCTTGACGCTGCTTCGGCGTTGGCTGCTTCCCGGTAGGGTTTGAGCTTATGGCTTCGGTAGCCCTCTTTCAGTTTCCGTGCTGCGTAGCCGCCCGCCCGTTCCGCTGCTTTCTCCGACTTGTGCGCCCCCTCAACGCCGGAATTGTCTTTCTCAACCTCGCCCACTTTCCCATGCACATAGTTCTTGATTTCCCGCATGGGGCGGTCTGCCGGGTTGTGGTGGAGTTTCCCGTTTGGGGGCTTGTCGGTCTTTTCAAAATAAAGCCGGGTCTTTGCCCGCCCGGTGGCTTCGTCAAATTCCCTCGCTGCTTTGATACGTTTCTGCTTGGGTATCTTTTCCCTTGCCGCTTCCAGTCGGTCAGCGGCTTTCTCGGATTTCTTCACATACTTTGCAAGCTCCGGGTCGGTGCGTTCTTCTTCCTTGAATTGCAGGCGGGTTGTCTGTTTCCCCGTGGCTTCCTGTGCTTTTTGGGCGGCTTTATTCGCTTTTCTCCGGCGTTTCTTCGCCTTGTGACGTTGCCTTTCGGTGGCGGCACGGTTTAGGGCTTTCCCGGTCATGTTTTCCGCTGTGTCCCCGGAAAAATCCTCTGTTTCCCGTTGGCTCTTGCGGGTCTGCTCCCCGGTGGCTTGGTTGGTTTCCACAACGCCGTCACGGGTCATTTTCTGCGTCCTTTTTGCCTTTGCCTTAAATTCCTGCATGAATGGTTATCCCCCCCCCCTTATATGCTCGCTTCCTGCGCTTTCTGCGGGGCTTTTTTCTTGGGCTGCGCTGTCTTTTCTGCGGCGGCTTTGATTTCCTCCCGGATAGAGGGCTTTTCTTTTTCCTTTCCTTTGGCGGCTGCCTGTTCCAGACGTTCCACCCGTGCCATTGCCCGGTCTATGTTCTTTTCCATGCCCTCTAAGGCGGCTTTGTGGCGTTTTAGGGGCTTGGCAATGGCGGCAAGCACGCCCTTGTCCTCGTTGCGCTGTGTCAGCTCTTTCCGTTCCTTTCCCGTCAACGCCCGCCCTAAGTTCTTGGCGTGTTCGTTTAAGGCGTGGAGTTCGCTGCCTATGGCGTTGATACGGTCAATGCTGCCCTGTGTGGAAGCGATAGCGTCCTGCACATTGCCTTTCATCTCCGCAAGTGCCTTTTTAATGCCTAAGAAGTCAGCCGCCTTATTCAGTGCTGAAATGCCGTGCTGCTTCACGGCTGCAAGTGTCTTTTTGATTTTGGCTGCCATATCCTCCCTTATGGTGGAGAGTGTTTCTTTTGCCTGCGTGATGTGTGCCTGCGTCTGCTTGGTTTCCTGCATGGCGGCGGCTCTGTTTCCCCCGTCATGGAGCGTGGCAAGCTGTTCACGGACGGCGGCAAGCTCGGAAAGCACTTTCCCGTACTGTGTTTCCATAGCTGCGAATTGTGAGAATAAAGCGGAAAGCTCGGCGGCTTCCTGCTTTTTCCCGTTCTGTGTCAGCAGGTCAAGGAGTTCCGTCAATGCGTCCTGCTGTTTTGCGGTCTTTGCGCCCATGCTTCATTCCTCCTTTTTTGTCCCGTATTTCTGCGGGTTATAGTTGCATACGTCCCGGTCAAACCGGGGCGGCGGTATCTTCCTGTACTGCCTTTGTCCTGTGCGGACGGCAAAATATAAATCTTTGTCTTTGGGGTAGGGTATGGCGTTATACTGCGGGTAGCTGTTTAAGATTTTCTTTGCTTCCCCGGTCAGCGGGTAGATATAGCGGAACATTCGCCCGTTGATCTTCTCAATCCCCTTTGCGGCACAAAAGTCATGGGTCAGCCAGTGCTTTTTTGCAACGCCCTCCAACGCCGCATTTTCTGAAAGAAGCAGCCCGGCACTCCGGGGGTGTATCTTCTCCCCGGTGGCTGTGTCACGGTAAACGCTTGTCGTGAAATGCCCTAAGTAGCGGAAATTCGCCGCTTGGTACACATACCCGCATTTCCCCATAATGCCGTCCGCAAGGGTGTAAAGGAAAAGGCAGCCCGTGTTGTCCCGTACCCATTTTGTGAGTGCGGAGAGCGCAAGGCTGCCGAAATACCCGGTGTGGTTCAGTTCCGGGAGAAAGCACATCTTCCCGATTTCAAGATAGGACGCTGTTGTAAGGTCATGCGCCGGAAAAATCTTTCTTATCGTCTGTAAAGGCTGCGTCCCCCAACCTAAGAGGACAACGCCGGAAAGCTGCCCGCCCCGGTAAATGCCTAAGTAATGGCGGGTAAGGCGGGGCAGCACTTTTGAATAGTGGTATCTTCTGATAAACGCAACCGCCGTTTCCGGGTCAGTCCTTTGTACAATAAGGGCGGTTTTCTTATCCATTGGCAAGTTCCTCCGGGCGTGTCGTCATTATGCGGTAAAGCTCTGTGTCTGTGGGGAAGCGGTCTACAAAGGGCAGTATCACGTTGCCGTAGAAGATAAGCCCCTGCCCGGCTTCGGAGTGGGTCACATAGGAAAGCTGCTTGTTGGAAATGCCTAACTGCTTCGCCAAAATCTGCCTGTCGCCGCCTGCTTGGTTCAGCATATAAATAAAATCGCTGTTTTCAAAAATGTTTTCGATTTCCCGGCTTGCAAGCAAATCTTTGACGTTCTGTGTTATGCCCGTGGGTATGCCGCCCCATTTTCTGAAACGCTTCCAGATTTCCACGCTGTAAGCCGCCGTCTGTTCCTCTTTCAGCAGTAAGTGAAATTCGTCTGAATAGTACCATGTGTTAGCGTGGCGTTCCCGGTTCTCGGTCACACGCCCCCAAACTTGGTCTTGTATGATGAGCATACCTAACTTTTTGAGCTGCTTTCCTAATTCCTTAATGTCAAAGCAGACAAGGCGGTTATGTATGTCTATGTTGGTGCGGTGGTTGAACACGTTAAGGCTTCCATGCACATACAGTTCAAGGGCTGCGGCTACCCGTGCGGCTTCCGCTTCCGGCTGTTTCTTTAGTGCGTTGTATAAATCTTCCAGTATCGGCATTTTCGCCGGGTCGGGGTCGGCAAGGTACTCACGGTAAACCTCCCGCACGGCACGGTCAATCACGGTCTTTTCGATTGGCTCTAAGCCGCTTTTGCCGCCAACGACAAGCTCACAAAGGGAAAGGATAAAGTCGCTTTTCAGTGACAGGGGGCTTTCGTCCTCGGAATAATTGAGGTTCAAGTCCATAGGGTTCACAAAGTCTTTGCTTGTGGGAGAGATTTTCACTACCTGCCCGCCTAACCGGTTGACAAGGGGTGCGTACTCTGCTTCGGGGTCGCATATCAAGATACAGTCCTTTTTGTCCGCAACAAGGAATACGTTTGTGATTTCCCGCTTTGCGGAAAAGCTCTTGCCGCTGCCCGGTGTCCCTAAAATTAAACCATTAGGATTTTTGAGCTTCTTCCTGTCCGCAAGTATCATGTTGTTAGAAAGTGCGTTCAAGCCGTAGTAGAGGGCTTCCCCGTTCTGAAAAAGCTCCTGCGTGGTAAACGGCACGAAAATAGCCGTGCTTGACGTGGTAAGCCCCCGCTGTATGGGGATTTCGTTCAGTCCCAAAGGCAGGGACGACATAAGCCCGGCTTCCTGCTGATAGTCAAGGCGCACAAGGGAACAGTTGGCTTTCTGCGCCACGCCCGCCGTCTGGAATATCTGGTTGTCAAGCTGCTGTTTATTGTCCGCAAGGTTTACCACAAGCAGGGTAAGGAGAAACATTCGCTCGTTGCGGCTCTGCAAGTCCCGCAAGAGGTCTTTTGCGTCCCCGCCGTAGGTGGCAAGGTCAGACGGTATTATATCCATGTCGTACCCGCTGCGTACCGCCTTTTTCTGCTCGGCTATCTTCATTGCGTCAAGGTCGGTTATCTTGCGCTTAATGGTCTTTATGGCTTCGCTCTGGTCGATACTGCGGATATGCAGGTTTACTAATAAATGCCCGTCTACGTTCAAGAGGTCGGCAAGCAGGCGGTCATTCAGTTCCGGCGCAAGTATCTGCAAGAACGATACCGCCCCGGTCTTGTCGCCCATGCCAAACATACGCCCATTCTTGAAAGCGAATGAGGGCGGCGCAATGAAATCTTTCGTGGAAAGCCCGGACGGTACAAGCCATTTCCAGTTGAATAAAAATTTCCTGTCCCCGTCCGGGTGGAAAATGCCGTGCAGCACTTCAAGCCGTTCTTTCCCGTCAAGGGGTCGGTTCGCCGCCCCTAAGATTTTGAGGTGGTTCAATATATCCGTTTCCAGTCGGTTCAGCCGGGACTTTGCATTTTTAAGGCTGTCGGCTTCCAGTGTGAACGTGAGGTATTTGTGCTTCACAAGCCCGTTATTGCCCTTTGCAAGCTGGTTTTGGAGCATGGCGGCGTATTCCTCCCGCACGTCATCGAAGCCGTCCTGCTGCGGCGGTATGGCGATACTCTTTGAGAAGTCCCCCTGCCCGGCGACACGGTTCACAAAGGTAAGCTGCAAGCCTACGGAGCTGTCAAGGGAGTTGTAGAAGTCGCAAAGGGCTTCAAAGGTGGCGGTCTTGTCGTCCGGCTGTGCAAGCTGATAGTTGATGTCGGAAAACTCAACGCTTTTTGAGAAAAGATTGTCCTTTACCCGGCATATCCCGTCCGGGTACATCTGCAAGTAGGGGATTGTCTGCTGTGCGGTGTGCTTTTTCCCGTCCCCCTTTGCCTGCCGCATAAGGGCGGCTATCTGCTTTTTTTCTGCCCGTGTGAGCCGGATTTTTTCTTTTGCCTGCTGATTTTGCGGTCTGTCTTTGATAGCTTTTTTTCGCAATGGCTGTTACCTCCTTGTTAAGTTTCCGTTGCTTCGCTAAGACGGCGTAATAGTTTTCCGTCTGGTAGGGTCGTTCCTTTGGCGTGAGGAAAAACACTCTGATAATGTTGCCTAACACTTTTTCAAGCGGCTGCCCGTGCTTCTCGTACATGGCGAACAAGAAAAACGGGAGCATGGCAAGAACCATGAGAAAGGTCGCTGCGGTCTGCGGGACGCTGCCCTTTATGAGAAAGAACAGGGGAACGCCCACGGCTGCCGCCATGCTGAAACACACAAGCTGCCGCTTGGTAAGGTTCAGCGCAACTTTGGTCTTTACTTTTGTAAGGTCTTTGGGTACTGTGACATACGCCATTGATAACCTCCTTTCTGCCCGCATGGGGCGTTGTCTGAAATCTAATGTGCGTGGAAAATGCTTTTTGCAAGGCTTCCCGTCTTAAAGAGGGAAAAGCAGAGTATCACGGTGTAGGCGGCTATGCTGAAAATGGCACTGTGCAGGTTGGAAGCGATTACCATTTCATTCACAAGCACGGCGTAAATCCCTACGCATACCATGATGAAAAAGCCCTGTACGCCCAATGCGAACAAGCCTTTGAGGTAGTTGTTCCCAATGCTTCCCCATTCCCTGTTAGTCATGGTGGCAAAGGGGATAGGCGCAACGGAGCAGGTCAAATATATCTCAATCATTCTTCCGTAGAGGATAACCGTAATCAGTACGGACATAATCTTCATGCACATACTAACAAGGGCGGTTTCCATTACAAGCAAAAGCAGTTCGGGGACTTCCATTGTTTCCATGTTGGCGGTCATGGCGGCAAGGGTGCTTTCCACGTCAATAGCGGTGTTGGAGCTTATCACGCCCGCCGCACTGTTGACTAAATGCTGCCCCACGTCAAAGACCGCCATAGTAATGTCAAAGACGTGGGTAACAAGGTAGACGGCTACCCACGCTTTGAACACATATTTGAAGAACATGAAAGTGTCAATGTCATGCAGGCTGTTCTTGTCCGTAACCATGCTGATTAGTTCCACGCATAGCACATAAGTAATGACAAGTCCCGCAATGGGGAGAATGACGGTCTGTGAAAGGTTCTGTATCATGGAAAACACGCCGCCATTCCACCCCTGCGGGGTCTGCCCTGCCTGCGCCGCTATCGTGCCTACTTTCTCGTTCACGTCCCCGAACATATTTGACAGGTTTCCGTTAATCGCCCCGATTAAAAGCTCCTTTAGCCATTCGTTAATGGCTTCAAATATGCTCTCCATAAGCGGCTACCTCCCCGGATTATCCGAACAGCCCGGAAAGCAGCGGGATTAAGGTTGTGCCGATAAGCGCAACGCC
>OFFN01000546.1_pt1 | contig 29635 bp, 27 predicted proteins | sample 1521381 | NCBI WGS metagenome assembly OFFN01 (sample SAMEA3504112, study PRJEB24116) | mouse gut metagenome | biome: mouse gut; feature: mouse-associated habitat; material: faeces | place: Denmark | collected 2011 | reverse complement strand
ATACTTACATTTTATCATACATTATCTGGAAATACTTGAATTAATCAGTGTTCCCCTAGAAACATATTTCCTGATTTTGAGAAACAGCTCCCAAAATCAGCCATTTCCCCAACTTATTGCCCTGTCTGCTAAAACTACCCTTTTCTCTGCTACTTTTTCTTCAAAACAAATCCTCCAGTGCATCCAGCACATCCTCACTGATTTTTGGCAGATGATTGTCCTCTTTTTCTGCTAATTTCTCCATTGCTACCGTAGGCAATACAGTTTGCCCTCGCAGCAGATTCCCTATCTCGCTTCTGAAACGCTCCCAATAGTTTTCAGATATCTCCGCTTTATTCTCTGCATCCGCATTTTCAAAGTAGCGGATAAGCGACTTGATTATGACTTTTGAATAAGTCTTCTCCACCGACCTGTCCATTGTCTGCATATAATCCCATGCTTTCCTATGTTCCTCTTTATCAAGATTGAAGCGGATATTGATATTCTTTATCATGACGCCTTTCCTCTGCTCTGTGTCCGTTTCAAGGTCTGTAACGCCAACAACTCATATCCTTTTGCCGTTGCACAGATATCCTGAATAATCACTACTCTGTCCGCATCATACTCTGCAAAATTCTTTATCAAACAGCCACCGCCGCCTATTACATACAGCTTCATCAGATCGGGATTATAGCCATACTCCCGAAGCTTACTGAATACCCGCATTACATAATCCTTTGCCACTTCTGAAACCGCCTGTATGTACCGTTCAGGAATATCAGCAGTTCCTTTGAGGAATACTTCCTCAATAATATGATCCGGAACCTCGCACTGGCAGTTTCGCATAACCTCGTTTCTTGCCTTTTTCATACACTGGTACACGCCAAACTGCTCTGTAAAGATTTTGCCCGCTAAAGGCTTTCCATTCTGCATAAATGCCACATTCATCGTTCCATTGCCGATATCCGCCAGCACGGTATTCCCTCTGATATCTCCATCATAATTGATAAATGCGGCATATCCCTGTGGATGAATGGAAGCATCCGCAATAACCACATGATAGGATTCTCCGTTATATTTGAAGCGTACATCCTTCTCACACAGCAGATATTCCCGAAAACTTTCTTTCTGCTCCTTTACCCAGAATAATGGCACTCCTGCGGCTAAATGGATAACTGCCTCATTCTTTCCTCTGAATTTGAGTTCTTCCGCAACAGCCGCAAACGTTAATATCCAATAATCCCCGTCATGGATTTTCTGTACATGAAACTCCTTATGACCGCCGCCAATTCCGTATTCTTTTCCTTTGTATTCTAACGCTGTCGCTCCCAGCTGCACCTCTTTTTCAACGCTGGCGGCAAAAATTCTGTGTGCCGTTTTCATGTTGCCATATCCATGATCCACGCCTAAAATCAATTTCCCGTTATAATATAATTCCTGCATAATACATTCCTCCAGTCTTTATGATATTTCCGGTCGAAATACGGTATTGCTGACTATACTTCGTTTCTGCCATTCCCGTATTCATAATAATTTACTTCCGCACTGTAATAATTACTAATTGTGTTTGGTGCATTATAAAGTGCTGTCAGCAGATATGCCTTGATATTCGCTATATGGGTGGTTGTCTTTTCCATACTGTCCAGAACATAACGGATATGCCCCGAATCCAGCTTTAGTAATTTCCCTTTGACTAACTCATATGGATAATCTGCACCGCCGATACGGATACTTTTTCTTTGAACTGCCACCACATCTACGATGATTTCTACCAGCTCGTCCAGCAATTCGTACTGATATTTCATATCCGCTTTCAGAATCTTATAATCTATATTTTCTTTCACAATCTGCGTATAAATCTCTATCGCATCCATCTGATCCGTATTTGTTTCTCCCTGATTGATGGATAGATAATCTTTATTAGTATTCTCTATAGTATTCTTTGTATTTGTCTCCCCTTTCAGAGAGAGACCTGTCACCTTTGAAGTGGTACCCTCCCTCTTTTCAGGGATGCCCCTCCCTCCTTCTACGGATAGAGGTATCTCCTTTGGCGGGGAGAGGGTATTTTCCTCAATCTCTTCTGGAAATGTCACTTCATACAGCCTCTTGGGAACCAATTTGATAAACAGAACATTACTCAAAATCTGCCCTCTTACTTGGATTGTCTTGAAAATGCGTTTAATAATACCCATGTTTTCAAGAGCCTTTACTGCCTCTGTCGCCTGTTTCTTTGATAATCCAAAGGTTTCTGCCATTTGGTCATAGCTGCGCTGTAGGTAATCATCACGAAACTTCTTTTTCATGCCGATCAGTTGTCCGCTTTCCTCATCCCGCTCTTCTTTTGGTCTATACCAGTATACGATGTCTGCTAAAATGTGAATCGCATTATTATGCGGCGCACCATTCGGGTATCTGATTGTCTTAAACCACACCATAGGAATTACATTTCCTGTAAAATTCATGGTTCCAACTTCATCCACAATGGGATTTCCCGTTGAATACCGAAATGTCTTTTTATATCCCATCCTTTCCCTCTTTCCGCAATTTATTATTTACTTCAAAGAGAGCCTTTGTTATACTAAATCTGCAAGATGAGTATAGTAAGGCTCTGCTTTGCTTACTCCAAAATGCCCTTGTTACCAGCAGGGGCATTTTCTTTTATTCCTGCCATCTTGTCCAGCATATCCGCCACCTTTTCCTGCTCTGACGGATATAAGTGCCCGTAAGTATTCAATGTGATGCGAATATCTTTATGTCCAAGACGTTCTTTAATAATCATAGGCTGAACCCCAAGATGTATGAGGTAGGCACAACTTGAATGTCTTAGGTCGTGGACGCGAATATATTTGACTCCCGCTTTATCCGCATGGCGTTTCATCACATGCTGTACCGCCTCCGGCACAACTGCAAAAATCCTTTCATCTGCGGGCAACTTATACATAGATGCCATATATTCTTTCAGTTCTTCCACCAGAAATTCAGGAATGATTACCGTCCGCACAGATTCCCTTGTTTTAGGTTCCGTAATCTCGTCTTTCCCCTTATGCCGAAAATATGTCTTAGTAATAGATATTCTCCTGTTTACCGTATCAATGTCCGATGCAGTGAGTGCTAGGGCTTCACCAATCCTGCATCCACTGTAAAACAGCAGATCAAACAAAACGTGATACTTACTCCCCAAGTCAAAAGTTACGATAAAACAATTAAATTCATCTAATGTCCAAAATTGTAACTGCTTTTTATCTGCATCTGCCCTGCCCATGCGTTTTACTTTCGTGCAGGGATTATCTTTTAAGTTGTAAATCTTTGTTGCGTGGGTAAATAATGCCGTCATCTGATTTTGAAGCATACGCTGATAAGTTTCCTTAAATCCTTTGGAGCGGATTTCGTTCTGCCACTGGATAATATCCGCCGGAGTTATATTATCCATAGCCTTATTGCCCAACAGCGGAATAATATGATGTTTAATCATGTAGCGCTTATTCCGAATCGTGCGCTGTTTCAACTCGCCATTTTTATCCCTGAAATATACCTCTACAAAATCTGCCAGCTTCATGTTCATATCTGTTTTTGAAGCTAATAGCGTATTGCGCTCCCATTCCAAGGCTTCCTTTTTACTTGCAAATCCCCGTTTCTTCTTATGCTTTTTCTTGCCCTGCCAGTCCTCCACCCATATTTGTGAAGTCCATGTGCCTTTCTCTGTGTCTTTGGATACTGCCATTCTTCAATCACTCCCTTCTTTATCCGATATTTCTTTTGCCGAAGTAAAATCTTTCACTCCAATATGTACGGGGTACTTTTGCCTGTACCGTCATATATCCGGCAGCCGCCAATTCTTCGTTAAGCTGACGGATAATGCGATACCCCTTCTGCTTTGACACGCCCAGTTCCTGCGCGATATCATCAACAGTCATCATATAGTTTGTCTTTTCCATGTCAGTTCTCCTTTCGCATTATATTTTCTCTGATTACGCTTTTCGTATTCAGATTAATCTTATATTATTACTCATTGCGTATTTTGTCAATACTATTTTAAAATTATTTTTTGATATTTACGAATTGCATAATACATTGTGCGATGGTATAATACTGTTTATAAGACAGATTAGGAATTGGGGGCATTATCATGGAGGAATTGTTAGTATATGCTATTTTGCTTTATGAGGAATTAGTAACAGAAACCGACTACAATAAACGGCTTGATGAATTATTTCTCAACAACCCTGAAAACGATGATTTTCTTTATTTGGAATGGGAAACAGACATTAAAAAAGCTTTTATTTATATAAGGACACATATTGATTACAAAAAGCTTGACCTTGAACGGTTTGGCAGAATTTTAATGAGCAAATTAGAGACGATTTATGCAAACTGCTCGGATATTGAATATTTTGCAAATCGAATGTATAGCTTATGGGAAAGTCTTCCCGGAAATATTCAGGACATAGAACCATTTTGGACTCTATGCTATGCCGATGACCCTTTATCATGGGGAGACGAAAAACAAACCAGAAACATTTATGAACATATGCTAAGTTACTATAAGGATTAAGTGAATATAACAAAAGATTGAAAAACTGCGTAAAAGTGTTGAAAAGAAACATAATCACAAAAAGTGAATTCAAAAACCTCCAGTTTATTGTAAGAACACATTTATAAAAATTAAATAAAAAACATTTAACAGAAAGGAATGTAATTACATGGGTTATGGTCGAAATCTAAAAGATATTTTGGACAGCAAGGGCATGACAGTAAAAGAGCTTGCGTTAAAAGCAAAGATAGCACCGACAACACTTTATTCGATTATCCAGCGGGACACTGCTATCCGTTTTGACACCGCACTTAGAATTTCTAATATATTGGATATCCCCATTAGTTCTATCTGTAAAGATAATCCCTATGACGATATCGAAACCTTACCGGCACTTCCATCTGACAATGAAAAGTGGAATATTAACAGCCATAAGAACGCCTATATATCAGATCGTACCGCCCGCATATTGAAAAAATTTGATTACACAGAACTGCCTATGGTAGATGAATTGATTGCAGATTTATATGTACTGGACGATATAACCAGACGTGATCTGTTTGAATATGCAAAAATGCTGAAGAAAAATCATACCTCTCCAGAAAGAGCCGCTGATCTGAAAGATATAAAGTAGAAAAACAACGCAGGAATAAAATATCGTAGCCATTTTGTAGCCACTTTAGTTCTCTAAAGTAGCTTTCCACGTAAAAAGGCTTTCGGAGAAATCCCCGAAAGCCTTGATTTTACTGAATAAATTATAATTACTCAATGATAGTAGCAACCCTTCCAGAGCCAACAGTCCTACCACCCTCACGAATAGCAAACGTAAGACCCTGCTCCATAGCGATGGGATGGATCAGTTCGATCGTCATCTCAACGTTGTCACCAGGCATGCACATTTCTGTGCCTTCCGGTAAATTACATACGCCAGTTACGTCCGTTGTCCTGAAGTAGAACTGCGGTCTGTAGTTGTTGAAGAAAGGAGTATGACGTCCACCTTCATCTTTTGTCAAAACGTAAACCTGAGCCGTAAATTTCTTATGGCATGTTACAGAGCCGGGTTTGGAAAGAACCTGTCCTCTTTCGATTTCCGTTCTCTGAACACCACGAAGCAGAGCGCCGATGTTGTCGCCTGCCTGAGCTTCGTCAAGCATCTTACGGAACATTTCGATACCGGTAACAACCGTCTTCTTTGTTTCTTCTTTGATACCAACGATTTCAACTTCCTCGTTCAGGTGAAGCGTACCACGCTCAACACGGCCTGTAGCAACCGTACCACGGCCTGTGATTGTAAATACGTCCTCAACAGGCATAAGGAAAGGCTTATCTGTATCACGCTGCGGATCCGGAACATAGTCATCAACTGCTTTCATCAACTCAAGGACTTTGTCGCCCCATTCGCTGTTAGGATCTTCCAGAGCTTTCAAAGCAGAACCCTGGATAACCGGAATATCATCGCCCGGGAATTCATACTCGGACAGCAGTTCCCTGATTTCCATTTCAACCAGTTCAAGCAGTTCTTCGTCGTCTACCATATCGCATTTGTTCATGAATACTACGATATAAGGAACGCCTACCTGACGGGACAGAAGGATGTGTTCTTTTGTCTGAGCCATAACACCGTCTGTAGCAGCAACAACAAGGATAGCGCCGTCCATCTGAGCAGCACCTGTGATCATGTTCTTTACATAGTCAGCATGCCCAGGGCAGTCAACGTGTGCGTAATGTCTCTTCTCTGTTTCATACTCAACGTGTGCTGTGGAAATTGTAATACCACGTTCTCTCTCTTCCGGAGCCTTATCGATCATATCGAACGCAACAGCTTCGCCTGTACCCAGCCTTACGTTCAATGTCTTTGTAATTGCAGCGGTCAAAGTTGTTTTGCCATGGTCAACGTGACCGATGGTCCCAATATTACAATGGGGTTTGTTTCTTTCAAATTTAGCTTTAGCCATTTCTAAAGTCCTCCTTTAAACTGTTCTAAAAAAGTTTCCAATAATTTTCGATTTTCTCGCTTCTTTGATTATATTAAATAATGCCAAGTTTTTCAAGCATTATTTCGTCTTAGCTGCTAATACCTTCTCTTGCACGCTCTTCGGCACCTGTTCGTATTTCTCGAAGAACATCGAATAGTTGCCGCGTCCCTGCGTCCTGGAACGAAGGTCTGTAGAATAGCCGAACATTTCAGCCAGCGGAACAAAGCCTTTCACCAGCTTGCCGCCTCCGATGTCTTCCATGCCTTCGATACGTCCGCGGCGCGAGTTGATATCGCCGATAACATCGCCCATATACTCTTCCGGCATTGTAACTTCCACCTTCATGATCGGCTCGAGAAGAACCGGATTGCCCTTCTTCATCGCTTCCTTGAATGCCATGGAACCAGCAATATGGAATGCCATTTCGGAAGAATCGACTTCATGGTAGGAACCGTCATATACATTGGCATGTACGCCGAGTACCGGGAAACCTCCCAGAATACCTGCCTTGGTCGCCTCTTCGATGCCTTCGCCTACTGCAGGAATATATTCCTTCGGAATAGCGCCGCCCACAACGGTAGATTCATATTTAAATGTTTCTTCGCCGTTCGGATCCATAGGCTCGAATTTAACTTTACAATGTCCATACTGCCCGCGTCCGCCGGACTGTTTCGCATATTTGTATTCCTGGTCTACCGGCTTTGTGAAGGTTTCTTTGTAAGCAACCTGAGGAGCGCCTACGTTAGCTTCCACTTTGTATTCACGCAGAAGCCTGTCTACGATGATTTCCAAGTGAAGCTCTCCCATGCCGGCAATAATGGTCTGGCCCGTTTCCTGATCCGTATGGGCACGGAAAGTAGGATCTTCTTCTGCAAGTTTTGCCAAAGCCTCTCCCATCTTGCCCTGGCCCGCTTTTGTCTTCGGCTCGATTGCCAGCTCGATAACGGGTTCCGGGAACTCCATGGATTCCAGAATAACCGGATGCTGCTCATCACAGATAGTATCACCTGTCGTAGTAATTTTAAACCCTACCGCAGCAGCAATATCACCGGAATAAACCTTGTCAAGCTCCGCCCTTTTATTCGCGTGCATCTGAAGGATACGTCCCACGCGCTCTTTTTTATCTTTTGTTGCATTCAATACATAGGAGCCGGAATTCATTGTACCGGAATAAACCCTGAAAAATGCCAGCTTGCCGACAAACGGGTCAGCCATGATCTTAAATGCCAAAGCTGAGAAAGGTTCATCATCGGATGAATGTCTTTCCACTTCATTTCCGTCCAAATCCGTTCCTTTGATTGCAGGGATATCAATCGGTGAAGGCATGAATTCCAAAATAGCATCCAAAAGCTTCTGAACGCCTTTATTTCTGTAAGCGGTTCCACAGCAAACAGGAATCGCCGTACATTCACAGGTCGCTTTCCTCAAGCCTGCCTTCAGCTGATCATTAGAAGGTTCTTCCCCTTCCAGATACATCATCATCAGGTCGTCGTCCAGTTCGCTGATCTTTTCCACCAGCTCAGAACGATAGAGTTCTGCTTCGTCCTTCATATCCTCCGGGATTTCTACGATCGAAATATCCTCGCCCTTTTCATCATTGTAAATATACGCTTTCATCTCGAACAAATCGATGATTCCCTTGAATTCATCTTCTTTGCCGATCGGAAGCTGAATGCAGATAGCATTTTTGCCAAGCCTTGTCTTGATCTGTTCTACCGCACCATAAAAATCTGCGCCTAAAATGTCCATCTTATTGATGAATGCCATTCTCGGCACGTTGTAAGTGTCAGCCTGACGCCATACGTTTTCCGACTGAGGCTCTACTCCACCCTTTGCACAAAAGACGCCTACTGCGCCGTCAAGTACACGGAGTGAACGCTCAACTTCCACCGTAAAGTCAACGTGTCCCGGCGTATCGATAATATTGATACGGTGTTCCAATGCACCCGGCTTCGGTTTGCATTCTTCCTGTTCCGTCCAGTGACATGTCGTAGCGGCTGATGTGATTGTAATTCCTCGCTCCTGCTCCTGTTCCATCCAGTCCATGGTAGCAGTTCCTTCATGAGTATCACCAATTTTATAATTAACACCGGTATAATACAAGATACGTTCCGTCAGAGTCGTCTTACCCGCATCTATATGAGCCATGATACCGATGTTCCTGGTTCTCTCTAATGGATATTCTCTTCCAGCCAAGGGTTTTTCCTCCTTTAGAATCTGTAATGCGCAAATGCTTTATTAGCCTCTGCCATCTTGTGCATATCTTCTTTCCTCTTTACTGCTGCTCCCGTATTGTTCGCCGCATCGAGGATCTCGTTTGCCAGTCTGTCTTTCATGGTTTTCTCGCCTCTCTTGCGGGAAAACATGGTCAGCCAGCGAAGAGCCAGAGCCTGGCGCCTATCCGGCCTTACTTCGATCGGAACCTGATAGGTAGCGCCGCCGATACGCCTTGCTTTTACTTCAAGGACAGGCATGATATTGTTCATCGCTTCCTCGAAAACTTCAAGCGCCGGTTTGCCAGCCTTCTCTTCTACTGTAGCAAATGCACCGTATACGATTTTCTGGGCAACGCCTTTCTTACCATCCAGCATAATGTTGTTGATAAGTTTGGTTACTACCTTATTATCGTATAAAGGATCTGCCAATACATCTCTTTTCTGAATATGTCCTTTACGTGGCACGTTTCTTCCCTCCTTATTAATTTGTAACGATTTCATCGTTACAAATCGAAATTTGCCTTTGGCAAATTTCCTACCGCCTTTTTATAAGCGATATTCCATTTGGCAAATTTCCTTTTGCTCCGAATCTCGTCACCTGAATAATTCAACGGTACTCACATGTTGAGATACTAATGTGTTCGTGCGGTTTTCTAATCAATAATTACGCTAATATAAGCCGCTGCAAAAGCAACGCCCCTTATTTCACACATGGTGACGCATACTGCAGAATTCCAACACAAATTAGTACTGTTTTGTGGTACAAAAATCCTAATTACTTACCAGCTTTAGGTCTCTTAGCGCCGTATTTAGAACGGGCCTGCCTTCTGTTAGCGACTCCTGCTGTATCGAGCGTACCTCTGATTACATGGTATCTCGTACCGGGCAGATCCTTTACCCTTCCGCCCCTGATCAGGACAACGCTGTGCTCCTGCAGGTTATGTCCTTCACCCGGAATATAGCTTGTTACTTCGATTCCGTTAGAAAGGCGTACCCTGGCGATTTTTCTGAGCGCTGAGTTAGGCTTCTTAGGAGTTGCTGTCTTAACAGCCGTACAAACGCCTCTTTTCTGAGGAGAAGAAGTTTCGATCGCTTTCTTATGAAGAGAGTTATACCCTTTCTGAAGAGCCGGCGCTGTTGACTTCTTAACGGATGTCTGACGTCCTTTTCTTACTAACTGATTAAATGTTGGCATTCTGTTTCACCTCCTGTGGTATAAACTGTATAAAATGTGTTCGTCCTATGTGCTGTACCCTGCCAGTTTATGTGTTTCGCAGGTTTTCATGCACACAAAAATATGATGCATTTACATGCACACTTTGATAGTATAAGTGCTTAAGATGGCGTTGTCAATAGGTTTTCGGGAAAATTCATGGAAATCGTTTTTCAAAGCAAACATAAAGTACCGGCGTGGAGGCTCCAGATTCGGCCCGCCCCCAACGCCGGTATATCCTTTAAGTCAAATCATGCTTCGGACAAAAGTCGTTGTCAAATTGCCCAAGGCTTTTATTCCGTTTCCTCATCTTCATCGATTTCCGAGTCATATGCTTCATCAGAATCGTACGCTTCCTCCGAATCTATATCCTCTTCAAACTCCATTTCTTCCGCATCGTCTTCGAAATTTTCATCTTCAAAGTCTTCGCTTTCGAACCCTTCTTCCTCATAATCATCTTCTGTAAAAGAAATGGTTCCCATCAGGTTATTGTCCGAATCCAGCACTGTATTCCGATATCTCTTCATTCCAGTACCGGCAGGAATCAGCTTGCCGATGATTACGTTTTCTTTCAAACCGATGAGAGGATCGATCTTTCCTTTGATCGCCGCCTCCGTCAGAACCTTCGTCGTCTCCTGGAAAGATGCCGCTGACAGGAAGGAATTGGTTGCTAAAGCCGCTTTTGTAATACCGAGCATTACCTGTTTGCCGTCTGCCGGTTCTTTTCCTTCTGCAATCAGCCTTTCGTTCATATCTTCATATTCCAGGATATCTACCAGCGTGCCAGGCAGGAATTCCGCATCGCCGTTATTCTCGATGCGTACCTTTTTCAGCATCTGACGTACAATAACCTCGATATGCTTATCGCTGATATCAACACCCTGCAGACGGTATACTCTCTGAACTTCGCGGAGCATATAATCCTGGACTGCACGCACTCCTTTGATCTTCAGCAAGTCGTGTGGATTCACGCTGCCTTCGGTCAACTCGTCGCCAGCTTCCAGAACTGCCCCGTCCATGATCTTGATCCTGGAACCATAAGGAATCAGATACGTCTTGGATTCACCTGTTTCCTCATTGGTAATCACGATTTCCCGCTTCTTCTTTGTATCCTTGATCGTCGCGAGGCCGCCGAATTCAGCGATAATCGCAAGCCCCTTGGGTTTTCTTGCTTCAAAAAGCTCTTCGACACGGGGAAGACCCTGTGTGATATCATCGCCCGCAACGCCGCCTGTGTGGAAAGTACGCATCGTCAGCTGAGTACCCGGCTCGCCGATGGACTGCGCCGCAATAATACCGACTGCTTCGCCGACCTGGACTGCTTCGCCCGTCGCCATGTTTGCGCCGTAGCATTTTGCGCAGATGCCGTTATGGGAACGGCATGCCAGAATCGTACGGATCTTGACCTCCTCGATCGGCTCGCCCTTTTCATTCACTCCCACGCTCAATATCCTTGCCGCGCGGCTGGGCGTGATCATATGGTTCTTTTTAACAATAATATTTCCATCCCTGTCCTTAATATCCTCACAGGAATATCTTCCGTTGATCCTGTCTTTTAATCCTTCGATGGTTTCCTTCCCGTCCATAAACGCTTTTACCGTCATTCCCGGAATCTCGTCCCTGCCTTCGCTACAATCCACTTCGCGGATAATCAGCTCCTGGGATACATCCACCATACGCCTTGTCAGATACCCGGAGTCCGCTGTACGCAGAGCCGTATCGGACAAACCTTTACGTGCGCCGTGTGCGGACATAAAGTATTCCAGAACGTCCAGTCCTTCACGGAAGTTGGATTTGATCGGCAGTTCGATCGTCCTTCCCGTCGTATCTGCCATCAGTCCGCGCATGCCTGCCAGCTGTTTGATCTGCTGGTTGGAACCGCGGGCGCCGGAATCCGCCATCATAAAGATATTGTTATATTTATCCAGTCCTGACAGCAGCACGTCCGTCAGTTCTTTATCCGTTTCATTCCATGTTTCCACTACCGCACGGTATCTTTCCTCTTCGGTAATCAGCCCCCTCCTGTAATTCTGGGATATCCTGTCTACCGTCATCTGCGCCCGGTCGAGCATTTCCTGCTTCTGCGCCGGAACCGTCATATCCGAAATGGATACGGTCATCGCCGCTTTTGTGGAATATTTATAACCAGTCGATTTGATCAGGTCGAGTACCTCAGCCGTTTTGGAAGCGCCGTGGGTATTGATTACTTTTTCCAGAATCTGTTTCAACTGCTTCTTTCCTACATGGAAATCCACTTCCAGCTTCAGCAGATTGTTCGGATCGGACCGGTCAATAAAGCCCAAATCCTGAGGCAGAATCTCATTGAAAAGGAAACGCCCTAATGTGGACTCCACATTGCCGCTCACCATTTCCCCTTCTTCATTGCGCTTGCTTACCCTCACCGTAATTTTGGAATGCAAGGTACAGCATCCGTTTTCATAAGCGAGAATTGCTTCATTTACATTTTTGTAAAAATTCCCCTCTCCTTTCGCCCCAGGCCTTTCCTGTGTCAGATAGTAAATACCGAGCACCATATCCTGGGAAGGAACAGCCACCGGCCCGCCGTCGGAGGGCTTCAGCAAATTGTTCGGGGAGAGCAGCAGGAACCGGCACTCTGCCTGTGCTTCCACGGAAAGAGGAAGATGCACCGCCATCTGGTCCCCGTCAAAGTCCGCATTAAAAGCCGTACATACGAGGGGATGCAGCTTGATTGCCTTGCCTTCTACTAAAATCGGTTCAAAAGCCTGAATTCCCAGCCTGTGGAGCGTGGGAGCGCGGTTCAGCATAACGGGATGCTCTTTGATGACCTCTTCCAGGACATCCCATACCTGCGTATCCAGCCTTTCCACTAATTTTTTTGCATTCTTAATGTTCTGCGATATTCCTTTTGCCACCAGTTCTTTCATAACAAAAGGCTTGAAAAGTTCAATCGCCATCTCTTTGGGCAGTCCGCACTGGTATATTTTCAGTTCCGGCCCTACCACGATAACTGAACGACCGGAATAATCCACACGTTTGCCGAGAAGGTTCTGGCGAAAACGCCCTGACTTTCCTTTCAGCATATCGGAAAGGGATTTTAACGCCCTGTTGCCCGGCCCTGTCACCGGCCTTCCCCTTCTGCCGTTATCGATCAAAGCATCTACCGCCTCCTGGAGCATTCTTTTCTCATTACGCACGATAATATCCGGCGCGCCAAGCTCCAGAAGCCTCTTCAAACGGTTATTCCTGTTAATAATCCTTCTATATAAATCATTCAAATCCGATGTCGCGAAACGTCCCCCGTCCAGCTGTACCATCGGGCGCAGATCCGGCGGAATGACCGGGATGGCATCCATGATCATCCATGACGGCTGATTGCCGGATTCCCGGAAAGCTTCCACGACTTCCAGCCTCTTGATGATCCTCGCGCGCTTCTGCCCTGTGGATTCCCGCAAACCCGTTTTCAATTCTGCCGCCTCTGTTTCCAGGTCGATCGCCTCCAGCAGCTCCTTGATCGCCTCCGCTCCCATGCCTACGCGGAAACGGCTTCCCCAGGTCTCTCTCGCATCCTGGTATTCTTTTTCAGACAATACCTGCTTGTAATCCATGTCCGTATCGCCGGCATCCAATACAATATAGGATGCAAAATACAATACTTTTTCCAGCACTCTCGGCGACAAATCGAGAATCAGCCCCATACGGCTGGGGATTCCTTTAAAATACCAGATATGGGATACCGGGGCCGCCAGTTCGATATGCCCCATACGTTCCCTCCTCACGCTGGCTTTCGTGACTTCCACGCCGCAGCGGTCACAGACAACGCCTTTGTACCTGATCTTTTTATATTTGCCGCAATGACATTCCCAGTCTTTGCTCGGCCCGAATATCCTCTCGCAGAACAAGCCTTCTTTTTCCGGTTTCAATGTCCTGTAATTAATGGTTTCCGGCTTGGTTACTTCGCCTCTGGACCATTCCCTGATCTTTTCCGGAGATGCTAAACCAATTTTAATCGCGTCAAATGTCATTGGTTGATACGTTTCCTGTCTTATTTCTGGCATCTTCACACATTCCTTTCTTTTCGGACTGCTATTATTTTTTACTCATCATAAGATTCCACATATTCGGCCTCGTCATCCAATGCCAATTCCAGATCTTCTTCCAGATCGTCTGCACTGACTAACTCTCCGCTGTCCTCATCGAATTCCTGTTTCTGATAACCCATAGAACCCAAAGACTCCTGCTCATAATCGTAATTCCTGGAATCCCCTTCCATCTCATAACGGTAATCGGTATCTCCGTAATCGATCGTTTCCATGATCTCCACTTCCGTGTGGTCTTCACGGAGAACGCGTACATCAAGCCCCAATGACTGCAATTCCTTCAAAAGCACCTTGAACGATTCTGGAATGCCAGGTTCAGGAATATTATCGCCTTTAATGATTGCCTCGTAGGTCTTCACGCGCCCGATCACATCATCGGACTTCACAGTCAGAATTTCCTGCAACGTATAAGATGCGCCGTATGCTTCCAGCGCCCAAACTTCCATCTCGCCGAATCTCTGTCCGCCGAACTGCGCCTTACCGCCTAACGGCTGCTGTGTCACCAGCGAATAAGGGCCGGTAGAACGCGCATGGATCTTATCGTCTACCAGATGGTGCAGCTTCAGGTAATGCATGTGTCCTATTGTCACCGGGCTGTCAAAATATTCCCCCGTCCGGCCGTCGCGGAGCCTTACCTTTCCATCCCTGGAAATGGGTACTCCTTTCCAAAGCTCTCTATGATCCCTGTTTTCATACAAGTAATCCATCACTTCGGGAAGCAGTTCATCCTTATGCTTCTTCTCAAACTCTTCCCATTCCAGATTGACATAATCATTGGCAAGGTCGAGCGTATCCATAATATCTATTTCATTCGCGCCGTCAAATACCGGCGTCGCCACATTAAATCCAAGCGCTTTTGCAGCCAGGGACAAGTGAATCTCCAATACCTGTCCAATATTCATACGGGACGGCACGCCCAGAGGATTTAATACGATATCCAGCGGACGGCCATTCGGAAGATACGGCATATCTTCTACCGGAAGCACCCTGGAAACAACGCCTTTGTTTCCATGGCGGCCCGCCATCTTATCCCCTACGGATATCTTCCTTTTCTGTGCGATATAAATACGTACTGCCTGGTTGACCCCGGGAGAGAGTTCATCGCCGTTTTCCCTTGTAAATACTTTGGCATCCACTACGATACCGTATTCCCCGTGAGGTACTTTCAAAGAAGTATCCCTTACTTCCCTCGCCTTCTCACCGAAAATAGCCCGCAGAAGCCTTTCCTCCGCAGTAAGCTCCGTTTCACCCTTCGGCGTCACCTTGCCCACCAGTATATCCCCGGCGCGCACTTCCGCCCCGATGCGGATAATGCCTCTTTCGTCCAGGTCTTTCAAGGCATCCTCGCCGACTCCGGCCACATCCCTCGTGATCTCTTCCGGTCCCAGCTTGGTATCCCTTGCTTCTGCTTCGTACTCTTCTATATGAACGGATGTATACACATCCTCTTGTACCAGTCTTTCACTCAAAAGAACTGCGTCCTCGTAATTGTATCCCTCCCAGGTCATAAAACCAATGAGCGGATTTTTCCCTAACGCCAGCTCGCCGTCAGACGTGGACGGACCGTCCGCGATCACCTGTCCTTTTTCTACATGGTCGCCCTTAAGAACAATAGGCTTCTGGTTATAGCAGTTGGACTGGTTGCTCCTCGAAAACTTGGTCAGGCGGTATTCATCCCTTTCGCCGTCATCATAGTCAATCTTAATGATCCTTGATGAAACATAGCTGACCGTTCCTGCTTTTTTTGCCACCACGCATACGCCCGAGTCCACCGCCGCCTTCGGTTCCATGCCCGTGCCTACCACCGGCGCTTCCGTATCCAGAAGCGGAACTGCCTGGCGCTGCATGTTGGAACCCATCAGGGCGCGGTTTGCATCATCATTTTCCAGGAAAGGTATCAACGCCGTCGCCACCGAGAATACCATCTTCGGGGATACATCCATATAATCAAACATGGCCTTCGGATATTCGGAAGTTTCATCTTTATAACGGCCGGAAACGGTATTTCTCACAAAATACCCGTCTTTATCCAAAGCCTCATTCGCCTGTGCCACATGATAGTTATCTTCCTCGTCCGCCGTCATATAGACCACTTCATCCGTTACGCGCGGATTAGCCGGATCCGTTTTGTCTATTTTACGGTATGGCGCTTCCACGAAACCGTATTCATTAATTCTCGCATAACTTGCCAGCGAATTGATCAGCCCAATGTTCGGACCTTCCGGCGTCTCAATCGGACACATCCTTCCATAATGGGAATAATGTACGTCTCGCACCTCAAACCCCGCCCGGTCCCTGGAAAGGCCGCCCGGCCCCAATGCGGAAAGACGGCGCTTATGTGTCAGCTCGCCCAAAGGATTGTTCTGGTCCATAAACTGGGACAGCTGGGAAGAACCGAAAAATTCTTTGACCGCCGCCTGCACCGGCTTGATATTGATCAATATCTGCGGGGAAATCTCCTCCGCATCGTGGGTTGTCATTCTTTCACGAACTACCCTCTCCAGCCTGGACAAACCGATACGATACTGGTTCTGCAGCAGTTCGCCCACCGCCCTGATACGGCGGTTGCCCAAATGGTCGATATCATCATGGTTTCCAATCCCATACTCCAGATGAATATTATAATTAATGGAAGCAAGAATATCTTCCTTCGTAATATGCTTCGGTATCAATTCATGCACATTCTTCTGGATGGCCTCTGCCAGTTCCTCCGCATTATCAGCATACTCTTCCAGAATCTGTGCCAGAACAGGATAATAAACCAGTTCCGTAATGCCCAATTCTTTGGGATTGCAGTCCACAAAATTCGTAATATCCACCATCATATTGGAAAGGATCTTTACATTCTTTTCCTCCGTCTGGATATATACATAAGGCACCGCCGCGTTCTGTATCGCATCCGCAAGCTCAGCCGTCGCCTTCGTGCCAGCCGCCGCCAGCACTTCGCCTGTCGTCGTATCCACCACGTCTTCTGCAATGACATGGCCTCTGATCCTGTTCCTGAACGCTAATTTTTTATTGAATTTATATCTTCCGACTTTCGCCAAATCATATCTTCTGGGGTCAAAAAACATTGCCGTGATCAGACTTTCAGCGCTTTCCACGCTCAAAGGCTCGCCCGGACGTATTTTTTTATACAGCTCTAAAAGACCTTCCTGATAATTCTCAGCAACGTCTTTTCCAAAGCTGGCCTCAATCTTCGGCTCATCGCCGAAAAGCTCCCTGATCTCATCATTCGTGCCTACTCCTAAAGCCCTGATCAGCACGGTAATCGGCACTTTTCTCGTTCTATCTACACGTACATAAAAAACATCATTGGAATCTGTCTCATATTCTAACCATGCGCCCCTGTTCGGAATCACCGTGGAAGAAAATAATCTCTTGCCGATCTTATCATGCCCGATCGCATAATAAATGCCCGGAGAACGAACAAGCTGGCTGACGATAACACGTTCCGCCCCGTTAATGACAAACGTCCCCGTCTCGGTCATCAATGGAAGATCGCCCATAAAGATCTCATGTTCGCTGATTTCTTCTTTTTCTTTATTATAAAGCCGAACCCTGACCTTTAACGGCGCCGCATAAGTTGCATCTCTTTCTTTACACTTTTCAATAGAATATTTCACGTCTTCTTCACACAGCTCGAAGTCCACAAACTCAAGACTTAAATGGCCGCTGTAGTCTGCTATCGGAGAAATATCGTCAAAGACTTCTTTCAAGCCTTCTTCGAGAAACCATTGGTAGGAGTGTTTCTGCACTTCTATCAGGTTTGGCATTTCCAGGACCTCTTTTTGCCGTGAATAACTCATACGTATATTTTTGCCTGCGGCAATGGGACGTATTCGGTTTTTTTCCATTGACATTTCACCCCGTTCTTTATGATTTTGAGCCTATTTATCGGTGATTGATATATCCCTGTTCTAATTTTTGTTTGTACAAAAATGAAAGGTAAGCACACCTTACCACAATAGTGCATCATCCATTCTACTACAAAAGAAATGGCGCGTCAAGTTTTTTTTGAGGAAGGGGGAAGGGGGATTTTTCAGGAGGCAGGGGGCGGCATTCGACCCGGCATCTGGTTTGGTGTCCGGCCCGGCATGGCGGAGGGGAGGATTTTCCTAGAGGTTGTAATCGGATTTCACTAATGAAATGGGTAAAACAGTGGAGCCGAACGGGGCGGACACCAAACCAGATGCCAAGCCGAATGCCGCTCCCTCCCTCCTGAAAAATCCCCCTTCCCTGATGGCACGCCTAAACCCTGAATGCAAATAATATCGGCGCAGGAAACCCATATCCTAGTTTTCCTGCGCCGTATTTCGCTTCTCTTGTTCTGCTTCCCGTTATGGCTTTCTTATTTAACCGTAACTTTAGCTCCTTCTGCTTCCAGTTTGGTCTTAACTTCTTCTGCTTCTTCCTTGGAAACGCCTTCCTTAACCATCTTCGGAGCGGAATCAACCAAGTCTTTTGCTTCTTTCAAGCCGAGGCCTGTAGCTTCACGAACGACTTTGATGACTTTAACCTTGTTAGGACCTACTTCCGTAAGCTCTACGTCGAATTCTGTCTTTTCTTCCTCTGCTGCGCCGGCATCTGCCGCTGCTGCAACTACAACGCCCGCTGCTGCGGATACGCCGAATTCTTCTTCGCAAGCTTTTACTAAATCATTTAATTCCAGAACTGTTAATTCTTTGATCGCATCGATAAGTTCCTGAGCTGTTAATTTTGCCATTATCATTTACCTCCATGATTCCATTTTATACTATTTGTTTTTTACCTGATTTTTTGTTTCCCGCCAGGATTATTCTGCGGGTGTTTCTTCTGCGGGAGCCGCTTCTGCAGCGGTCTCTTCCGCCGCCTCCGCAGGGGCTGCGTCCGTCGCTTCACATGCGGATGCGCCGCCTTTTTCTGCCAGCTGGTTCATAACGCGTGCAAAGTTGGTGATCGGAGACTGTAAGCTTCCAAGCAGTTTGGAAATAAGTTCTTCCCTTGAAGGAATCTTAGCGATATCAGCAATTCCTGCCGCATCGTACGCAATGCCTTCAACCATTCCGCCTTTCACTTCGAGTTTGCTTGCTTCCTTCGCAAATTTGCACAATATCCTTGCCGGCGCTGTAGCGTCCGAATCGGAAATGGCAATCGCGCTGGGGCCTGCCAGATACTGGGTAAGCGCCTCGAAGTCAGTTCCCTTAAACGCGAAATTCATCATCGTGTTTTTGTAAACTTTGTAAGTGATCCCTGCTTCGCGAAGTTCCTTGCGGAGCCTTGTGTCCTGCTCAACGGTAAGTCCGCGGTGATCCACAAGAACAACTGACTGCGCATCTTTCAGGTTTGCAGAAATCTCTTCTACGACGGGTTGTTTCAATTCAATTTTTGCCACTTTCTTTACCTCCTTATAGATTTGTCGGAAGCCGGTATTTCTGCCGGTTCCTCTATGCCGAAAGGAGTTTTTATGCCAGTATAATATAAAAACCTCCCTGCCTGGAACACTCCAAAGACAGAAAGGCATAAAGTCATACCAAATAAACTCTTTTCCTCGGCAGGCGTCTTGTCCTTACGCTGTTCCTACAGCACCTGCTGTCTTCGGCATTTATTACTATATTCTATATTTGCCGTCCTGTCAAGAAAAAATCAAATAAATCAGGGAAAATCCCATGAAACCCATTCCGGCAAGCTGTATGGCATGCCAGAATGGATTTCGCCTATAGCAAGTTTACTCCCCGCCCTTCAGCCTGACACTGTCTTTATTGAAAAATTCCGCCACCGCCGTATTCGGCCACTCATTGCTGTCTTCCACAATATCATAATTAAATAGCGGGCCGGCAGAGGGCACGGGATCCAGTTCCACCTCTTTGAGATCTTCATTTAACAATATTTCATAACGCCTGTCCATTGCTTCGCCGAATTCCTTCGCCTGTCCGCTTGCCAGGTAATTAACAGTCCTTGCCATAGCGGTAGTCCTGTACCATTCCGGGTGGAGCAGAATCAAAACAGTAACAGCCAACAGAATATAAATTTTATATATTTTCCATTTTTCTGCCGCTTTCCAACATCTTTCCTTCCATTTGTCATTCCACTTTTTTGTCACATAGCCCGTCACATATACGATATTCAGAATCAAGCTCAATTCAAAATAAAAAGAAATCAAATTAGACATCCTTCCAAAAGGCGCTCCTACACCGGCATAATAGGTCGGCGCATACATGGCCAGGTAACTGCCAGATGTCATGATGACAAAAAGCAAAGGGCAGCGGAAGGAAAAATCATATTGCTTTTCTATCATCTGCGAAGCCAGAAACAAGGCAATGATAATCGTACAAAGGACGATCACCGGATTGTTTACGTACATCAGGCGGACATCCGTCAGCCCCTTATCGACAGATCTGCCGATGGTGCGGACCACATTATGAATATCAAACCCAAAGCCGCTCCCTCCCCGCACCTGTGTTCCCGGGGCTTTCATATTGATGACAGCGGTTATCCCGAATACGGCCAAGGGAATGAGCAAGTATAAGGTATTCCGTCTGGAAGGAGCAAAAAGGAACAAGAGCAAAATGAGAAGAAGGGGCAGCAGAACCACTGTCAGATAATTGCCTCCTCCTACAAAAAAAGCGGTAAATACTGCCATGGCCAAATTTATTTTTTTCCGGAAAAAATAAATTTCAGGGAAAAATACAAACAAAACAACATCACTGAGTAAGCCAGGGTATACGCTACCGCCCCGTTATACCAGTAGAACGCTTCCCCGGTAGAAGGTATGTATTGGATGGAAATCAGAAAGTAGAGCATTGTCACTACAACCCAAACCGATTTCTTCATTTTCAGCATTACCACCAGCAGATAATGCAAGAACATTGCCGTGCCTCCCAGAAAAAAAGAAAGCATGATATACGGAACAATAAAATACGCATTTATATTGAAAATTTCCGGCTGAAACGCTTGGACGAATGTGGTCGTAAAAGTGCCCTGCCATCCATAATAAAGACTGACCGTGCCTCGAAACGCCGCTTTCACGAATTGTATGATCGAATGGGTCTCATTCCAAACCTGGCGGCGCAGCCCGGCTCCCCATCCAAAGTCATCTGCCGAAGCGTGGGAATACCTTGCTGCTGCCAGCATCGGAATAATCGTAATAACAATGAAAATTGCCATGCCTATGGCTATTTTCTTATCATCAAACCATAAACCGACTTTCTTTATACCCCCCCCGGACCTTTCAAGAATCTTCTTTTGTTTTCCTGTCACGATATGTATCCTCCTGTTATCCGTTGTTCTCTGTTATTTTTTCATCCGCCCCTGCTGCTTATGCTTATGAAGACAGCAAGCTATTTCGCCAAAATGAATCCTTCTTCATCCATATCTACCTTCGGCGAAATCGACCGCATGTAATTGATCACTCTCGCCTTCTCCTCCCCGTGCAGCATAACGGTTTTACACCCCTTCTGCAAAGCCGGCACAAATTGCAGGGATTTCAGTCCCTCTTCCCCCACGACCGCTTTTACCAGGCAGGTATCCAGTTCTTTGGAGTTAAACCAAAAATTCCCCAGGCTGTATACTACCGGCACGCCGTTCACATATTCTATCGGCTGCAGGCAATGGGGATGGTCCCCAATGATCAGGTCGGCTCCGGCATCTGCAATTTTAGGAGCCTGGTCCCGCTGCAGCCAATCCACCTCCACTGTATTCTCCGTTCCCCAATGAATATACACTACAACAAAATCGCTGTTTTCCTTTGCCTCCCGCACTATCTCCAGCAGATGGTCAGGATTCAGGCAGCGGAATACGCCGGCCGAACTGTCAGTAGCCCCTTTGGTATCCGGGTTGTCCAGCCTCTCGATCTGCGTGGCGGAAACGATTGCTATCTTCATATCCCCGGCTATAAAATAAACCGGCCTGGATGCCTCTTCCAGGTTCTTCCCCGCGCCCACATAGGGCATTCCGATGCCGGAAAGAGTCTCCATCGTATCCAAAAAGGCTTCTTCTCCGTAGTCATAAGCATGATTATTGGCAAGGGATACGATATCCACTCCCATCTCTTCCAAAATAGATGCGGATTCCGGCCTGGCCCGGAATGTAAATTGCTTCCCCTCCGTCGGGATTCCCCTGCTGGAATAAGGGAATTCATTATTGATCATCATAATGTCCGCATTTCTCATCTCATCCATCAAATCTTCGGAAATGCTGTCATGAATGCCCCCAGCCCTTTGCAGCAGGCTTGCCATCACGCTATAAGACGGGTCAAAAAGAATATCGCCCCCGAACGCCAGGGTGACTTCCCCTTCCTTCGATATTTCTTTCTCATAAATATGATTCTCTGCCATATAAGACGGATCCGCGAGAATTTCAGCATATTTCCCTTTAGGCGCTTCTTCCTCTGTTTCCTGATCAGCTCCCAGAAGCCCTCCCTGCCCCTGGGCATTTTCCGCTCCAGGCAAATCTTCCCGCAGCTCCTCTTGGGGGATATTTTCCGTCGGAATAATTTCCGTAATCATTCCAAGTGCATCTGCCGTCGGATTTTCCCCCTCTTCTTTTCCCCCCATATTCCGCCATACAAGAAAAAGCAATATCCCAAGGATCAGGACACTGCTGAAAACCAACAAAAAAGTCAGCAAAGTATTCAAAAAGTAATTTTTTTTCTTCTTTTTTCTCTTTTTTCCCTTTTTTGCCATAACACGCTTTCCTTGTAATCCAAAGACCATCTGTAAAGTTTCCCATACAGATGGTCTTTCTATTTTCCAACAATACTTCCTTAATATTTCGCAACATTGACCTTTACGCCAGGACCCATGGTCGAGGATAAGGTAATGCTCCTTAAGAACTGCCCCTTCACTGCTGACGGTCTTGCTTTTGTAATCGCTTCCATCAACGCATTGAAGTTCTGCTCCAGCTGCTCCTCCGAGAAAGAAGCCTTTCCGATCGGCACATGGATAATATTGGATTTATCCAGCCTGTACTCGATCTTACCTGCCTTAATGTCCTTAACGGCTTTCGTTACATCCATCGTTACAGTTCCCGCTTTCGGGTTCGGCATCAGGCCTTTCGGTCCCAAAGTTTTACCGAGACGTCCTACTACGCCCATCATATCGGGAGTAGCAACTACAACGTCGAAGCCTAACCATCCTTCGTTCTGGATCTTCGGGATAAGCTCGTCGCCGCCTACGAAATCCGCTCCAGCTGCTTCCGCTTCTGCCAGCTTATCTCCCTTAGCAAATACCAGCACCTTTACTTCCTTGCCCGTGCCGTTCGGCAACACAACAGCGCCGCGGATCTGCTGGTCTGCATGGCGTCCGTCGCATCCTGTCCTGATGTGGACTTCGATGGTTTCGTCAAATTTTGCAATAGCTGTCTTCTTAGCAAGACCGATCGCTTCCAAAGCTTCATACTGAACGGAACGGTCTACCTGTTTTGCAGCCTCGTTATATTTTTTTCCATGTTTCATTATTCATTCCTCCTATGGTTCAATCGACAGTCATATGCCTCCGGCATATTGCGCTCCCCGGAGTATTTCGCCCGGATCCTCCGCTGCTGTCTCCCAATTCTATCTTTTTCCTGATTATTCTTCTACCGTGATTCCCATGCTTCTTGCCGTTCCTGCAATCATGCTCATCGCCGCTTCTATGGAAGCCGCGTTCAGATCCGGCATTTTCATCTCTGCGATCTCTCTCAGCTTGTCTTTGGAAACCGTTGCAACCTTTGTCTTATTCGGCACTGCGGAACCAGACTTGATGTTGCATGCCTTTTTCAAAAGCACTGCGGCAGGAGGAGTTTTCGTAATAAAACTGAAACTTCTGTCTGCGTATACCGTAATAACAACAGGAATAATGGTATCGCCCTTATCCGCTGTTCTGGCGTTGAACTGTTTCGTAAATTCAACGATGTTTACACCATGCTGTCCAAGCGCGGGACCAACTGGCGGTGCCGGTGTTGCTTTGCCGGCAGGAATCTGTAATTTGATATAACCTTGTACTTTCTTTGCCATCTTGGCTACCTCCTAAAATATTGTGGTATGGCGCATCCGCCCGATATGGCGCTGCTCCCACTGCCCCGGCGCGATGCTCCGGGACTTTACATACTGCTGTTTATATTTAAACCGTAAACCGGCATAAATATCACATTTTTCTTACTTCTGCAAAACCTATTTCCACCGGGGTCTCCCTGCCGAACAGATCTACGTTTATCGTCGCCGTCTGTTTGCCATAGTCTATCCTCTGAACCATGCCCACCGTGTCCTTCCATACACCGGCGACAACCGCGATCGTGTCGCCTTCGGCAAAGTCCACAGTAATATTCTCCGTACGGATGCCAAGCGGCTTCATCTCCGCTTCCGTAAGCGGCACCGGCTTGCTTCCCGGACCGACGAATCCGGTAACGCCCCTTGTGTTCCTGACTACATACCATGTATCGTCATTCATTACCATATTAATAAGGACATAACCCGGGAACAGTTTTTTCTGGACATTCTTCTTTGCCCCGTTTTTCATTTCCACCACGTCCTGCATGGGGACGCGAACCTCCAGGATCTCCTCTTCCAGATGCCTGTTCTCGATTGTCTTTTCAATATTGGCTTTGACTTTATTTTCATATCCTGAATAAGTATGCACTACATACCAGTTTGCCTCTGCCATTCATTCACCCTCACTCTACAATGTCGTCAAGAAATCTATGCCATACTGGAACAGAAAATCCAATATAGCAATAATCGCTCCTGCCACGACCGAGATGCAGACAACCGCAACGGATTGTTTAAAAAGCGAATTCTTGTCCGGCCATGCAATCTTCTTAAATTCAGTTTTCAAACCTTTAAAAAAGCTCGGTTTCGGCGTCTTATCTGTCTTTGCGGAACCTCCCATGTGCTACTCCTTTCAACTACTGCAAGGACAACCTTATTTCGTTTCCTTATGCATCGTATGCTTCCTGCAGAATTTGCAATACTTCCTCGTCTCCATCCTTTCCGGGTGTTTCTTCTTGTCTTTCGTCGTATTGTAGTTACGCTGTTTGCACTCTGTACATGCTAATGTAATTCTCGTACGCATTTATTTTCCCTCCAATTTTTGAGCATAAAAAAAAGACCTGAATCAATCTTGTGAAATAACAATACCACAAGACCGCGCCCCCGTCAACCGATTTTTCACAATACTTTTTAAAATTTCTTCATCTTTTTTCTTATTTTTCCTCTTCCTTCCTCCGATATATGTGGTATACTATATATATATCAAAAGTAAGCCCCATACGCGGCATGCCGGACCGGCTGCCACGCAGGAACAGATTCCTGCGAATGTATGTTTTCATGGAAGAAAGGAGGGGTGTATCATGGCATATAATACTGCTATTCTTAATAATGTCTATAATTATTATATGACGACTTATTCTCCAAGGCCTTCAACCCGCTATGATACCCATAAGAAAAGCGAGCTTCGCAACATATACAATACGATTGTAAAGTTGAATAAAGAAGCGCCTTTATACAAGCTGGACACAAGCAAGGCCGCCAAAAGTTTTGCCGTCGGAATCAAGGAGGATGCCCGCGAACTTCGCAATGTCATTGCTTCCCTTGGCGGACTCGACGAAGAAAAGATCCTGAATAAAAAGGCTTCCTATTCCAGCAATGAGGATATCGTATCGGTCAATTACATCGGCGAACATCCGGAGAATTCCGAAGTACCCACTTATGAGATCGAGGTTTCTTCCCTCGCCTCCGGCCAGATCAATATGGGAACTTTCCTTCCCGAAGCAAAACCTGCGCTGCCGCCGGGTACCTATTCTTTTGATGTGATGATCAACGATTTAAATTACGAGTTCCAGTATAATATAAGGGAAGGCGAAACGAACCGGAATATTCACGACCGGCTGGCAAAACTGATCAGCAGCGCGGACATCGGCATGCAGGCCGACGTGGTCGAAGACGGAAAAGGCAACAGTGCGCTGCGTCTCCGCTCTTCCACCGAAGGAACAAAAAATAATGGTTCTTCCATTTTCCATGTTTCCGATGACCACACCAGCAAGCAGCCTGGATCGGTTGCCTACTTTGGGCTGGACTATATGACGCGCCCCGCTTCCAATGCGGAATTTATCCTGAACGGAGAGCGGCATACTTCTGCTTCCAACCGCTTTACTATCGACAAACTGTTCGATGTCACTTTGAAAGGCATAAGCCCCCTGAACGGCGAGAAGACCACTTTCGGCCTTAAGACAGACATCGAATCCTTAACAGAAAACATCAGCACCCTGACCAAGGGATATAACAGCTTTATTACAAACATGGCAGCTTACCGGGATAATTTCGCGGGCAGCCAGAAGCTTCTGCGGGAAATGAACGGAATCATCAACCGTTACCACAGCGAACTGGACGTGGTAGGTCTGAACCTTCAGGAAAACGGCACTTTAGAAATCGATAAAACCGAACTACAGAACGCGGCTTTGTCCGAGTATGCAAAAGAAGATTTTTCTTCCATTAAAAACTTTGCAAACTCTCTCGTCCGTAAAATGAACCAGATCTCCATCAATCCGATGGATTATGTTGATAAAACAATCGTAGCTTATAAAAATCCGGGAAAGAATTATCCGACACCGTATATTACAAGCGCATTCAGCGGAATGTTATTTAATTATTATTGCTGATAGAATAACAACGGATGCCGTCAGACGCACCGCTTAAAAAAGTTGGCTCGAAAGCCAACTTTTTTATTTACCGACAACCGTATGCTACGCCTCCGACTCCGCCATGTCGAGAGCCGCCGCGATCACTTTGTCCATATCATAATACCGGTACTGTCCCAGCCTTCCGCCAAACAGAATATTCCCCTCTTCCTCTGCCAGCTTCCTATATTCTTGGAACAACTTTTCATTGTGCGCATCGTTCACAGGATAATACGGCTCATCCCCAGGCTGCCATTTCGCAGGATATTCCCGGGTAATCACGGTTCCCGGCTGATCGCCGAATTCAAAATGCTTATGCTCAATCACCCTTGTGTAAGGCACACTCCGTTCCGTATAATTCACCACCGCATTGCCCTGGTAATTGGCGCAGTCCGGCATCTCTTCCTGCTCAAACCTCAAAGAACGATATTCCAAAGCCCCAAGTTTATAATCAAAGTATTCATCGATCATGCCTGTATAAAGCACTTTGTCAAACGTAATCCCTTCCGCCCCGCACTTCTTTATAAACTCCTTATATTCCGTATGGGTCCGTACCTCTGTTCCTTCCAGCATTTTCCCCGCCATCGCCGTATAACCGCCGACAGGAATTCCCTGGTATCGGTCATTAAAGTAATTATTGTCATACGTAAACCGAAGCGGCACCCTCTTAATAATAAAGGCTGGAAGTTCCTTGCAGGAACGCCCCCATTGCTTCTCTGTATAACCTTTGATCAGTTTCTCATACACATCTTTGCCCGCCAGTGATAACGCCTGTTCTTCCAGATTCTGCGGCTCAGAAATATGGAGTTCCCTAATCTGCTCTTCGATCTTCGCCTTCGCCTGGGCCGGAGTTTTCACTCCCCACATCCTGTTGAACGTGTTCATATTAAAGGGAAGATTATAAAGCTCATCCCCATATACCGCCACTGGCGAATTTATAAAACGATTAAACTCCGCATACTGGTTCACATACTCCCAAACCCTTCTGTCCGATGTATGGAAAATATGCGCCCCATATCTATGTACTTGTATTCCCAGAATCTCTTCCGTATAAATATTGCCCGCTATATGCTCCCGTTTGTCAATCACAAGGCATTTTTTGCCTTTCTTTTTCATTTCACAGGCAAACACGGAACCAAACAGCCCGGCTCCAACAATTAAGTAGTCGTAATGCATGAGCGCGATCCCTTTCCTGCCTATTCCTTTACCTGGTATTTCTCCAGCTGCACATAGTCGTCCATCATTTCCAATATCTTCTTGCGGCCTGTCTTATTCAGCTTAACATAATACTGCATCACGCGGTTTTCCAGAATCTTCTCGCCCAGGCTTGCCCCTTTCTCCAGAGATGTAAAGTCCACCGGGTTTAGATTCAGCTTATCACACATTCTAATCACCGTTCCATATGCCATCCCTTCGATCCCTCTATCCAATGCCGTTACCAGCGTGCTATATGGTATCTGCATTTCAATAGCAAACTGGCGCACGCTTTTGTACTGCGATAAAATCTCCCTCTTTAAAATCTCTGCTTTTGTCATACTTACACTCCTCCTGCTACTTTCCATTACTTCTGTTATTAACTTGCTATATTTCTCCAGTTGCCCAGATGCATATATTATAGCACATGCACGTTTTTACGTCATTGATTTTTTAAAATGTATACGAAAAATTAAGAATATTTTATAATTTTAAATAATTTTTTTAAATTATCTATTTTTTAAGCCAAAAGACCCCTATCGAATTTTTAACCGAAACTTCCTTATGCAGAAAGTCATTGATTCGTTTTCAATAGGGGATGCAGAAATGAAATATTGAATATATGCAGATATCCGAACATGCCTGCGACCATCTTTGATAACCTCATTGTATGGAAATTCTGTCCCGCCGTCAATATATTATTCTTAATTATAATAAATATTATGCAAAACATTCATATATGTATAAATCAGCCTGAAACTGCCTGCTTTTCATGGAATTCCTGAATCTGCATCTTATTGCGCGGATGCTTCAGCCTGAGGATTTCCTTTTGCTTCTCCACAGCCACATAAGTATAAATCTGCGTCGTCACGATGGATGAGTGCCCCAGCATTTTCTGTATATATCGGATATCCACATCCTCTTCCAGCAAAAGCGTAGCAAACGCATGCCGGAACATATGCGGCGTCAGATGAACGGCTATCCCGGCCTTCTCCACATGCTTGCGCAGCATCAGGCGCACTGCCTGTTCCGACATTCTCTTTCCCCATTTATTCAGGAAAAAATATTCCTGCTGTTCAATTTCCTGTTGAAAATAATGATAATATTCCTGGATCGCTTTCCGCACCTCCCCGTTCTCTATCTGCATATAGCGTTCCTTGCTCCCCTTCCCCTTAATCAAGAAAATTCCTGTGTTTAGATCGATATCCGCTCTTTTCAGCGCGCTGAGCTCCGACACGCGGAGCCCCGTTGCAAATAGAAATTCCACCACCGCAATATCCCTGACCAGAAATTTTTCCCCCAATTCCGTGGCTCCTTTTTCTTCGTACATCTTCCGCAAAAGCAGTTCCACCACATCCCTTGGAATCGTACGGGGAAGGATGATTTCTTCCTTGAACCTGGTATTGATTTTATGGAACGGGTTTTCCTCTATGATTTCTTCGTATTCGAGATAAGCGACAAAGGCTTTCAGGCTGGCTATTTTGCGTTTTACGGTCCGCTGCCTGTAGCGGCTGTGGATGTGGAACAAATACTGGTTGATGCCGTCCTTGTCCATTTCCATGCCGCCCTCCTCCAAATATTGGAAAAACTGGGTCAGGTCTATGCGGTAGGCCTTGACCGTCTTGGGATCCAGTTCCTTCTGGTTCAGGCAGTAGTTTAAATAGGGGGGGAGTTGGTTTTGGTTTGTTATCATTTGTAGTCGTCTCCTTTTTTTGGGGTTTTCTATTGATGATAACATATGGGGCGGGGAGTGGGGAAGGTGGATATCACAGCAGATAATCCAGAGTTATCCGTTGGATTTGGTCTGAGAATAATTT
>OFFN01000541.1_pt1 | contig 29891 bp, 23 predicted proteins | sample 1521381 | NCBI WGS metagenome assembly OFFN01 (sample SAMEA3504112, study PRJEB24116) | mouse gut metagenome | biome: mouse gut; feature: mouse-associated habitat; material: faeces | place: Denmark | collected 2011 | reverse complement strand
GGGTCGCAGGCACATCGGCGCTATGCGCCTTGTGGCGACGCGGATGGTGCCGGATGCTAATCGACCCCAAGGGATGACCTCAGATTATCGTCAATACATCTATATCCAGACATATCAATCCGCAACTTCCGTATCAAAGAGGAATGCGCAGCCATCAGCGAGCATCAAGGCGCTCAGCGCCGAGATGCATCCGTCCCCATCAGCGTTCAAACCAGCGCATTACGCAAAGAGATCCGCGTTAATCCATTCCATCCGCGGCGCAGTCGCGTAGCGACAAGCGAAAGGATCCGCGCCTAAAAATTCCATCTCCATCTTCCAAGCCAACTCAGCCAAACTTGTATCCTTAACTTAGCGGGGGGCTGGCTGGTGGCGGCGGAGCTTGCCGTTGGGGGTGCGGGGTAGGGTGGGGAGGAGGTGGATCTCTTTGGGTAGGTGGTGCGCGGGGAGATGGTCGCGTAGCAGCGCGCGGATGAAGTCGGGTCGGTCGGTTGCCGGAAGGGCTTTGAAGGCTGAGAGAAGGCTTGGGGTGTCATCCGCTGGAGCGGAGATGTACGTTGGCATTTCCGCCAGCAGCACGAGACGCTCACCCCATTTCGGGTCGGGGGTCGATGTCAGCATCACATCTGTTATCCCCAGCGGAGCAAGCAGTGGCTGCAACTGCCGCTCCACCTCCTCAGGATGAATCTTCTTGCCACCGCTGATAATCACATTATCGGCGCGCCCCAGGATGCGAAACCCTCCGTTGGCCTGCAGAGTGGCCACATCGTTGGTAACCACAGGCATAGCCTCCCCCTGGTCAATCACCAGGCAACCGCGCGGGTCAAGACTAAGCCCGATGCCCTCAAGCGGTGTGAAGAATCCCTCAGCGTCAACCTCACGCACACGGCGGAGCGCTATGTGAGAGGCCGTCTCCGTCATGCCATACGACTCCCAGGCGTTCAATCCACGCTCCGCAATGCGCCGGCGAAGTTGCGGCGGAATCGCCTGACCACCTATGAGCCAAGCCACAGAGTCGGGAATTTGCTCAAACGTATCCAGTATATGCAGCATCTGCGAAGGCACCACCGAAATGAGGTCAGGCCACTCCGAAAGCATTGAAGCCTCGCCATTGCAGCTCTCCAAAGACTCAATTATCTCCGGCGAAGATGATATGATGGCAGGGCGATTTGAGGGTGTCTCCCAAGTAAGTCGGGCCCCCGACACTTCAGCGCGCACCGCCTGCATCTTCCCCCCGATGAAATCAGGAGATATGCACGAATGCAACCTTGACGAGGCCGACAGACCGAAATGATGAAGAGTGCGCCAAGCCGAGCGCTCCATCAGGCACTTCGGGAGCCGAATCAATTTAGGACGCCCAGTAGACCCTGAAGTGTGCACGCAGCAGAAGGGGGACTCATTGCGCCACTCACTGATGAACTCGCCGTAGGTCATGCCTTCCAGTCAAGAGATGTGAACTGAGCATCATCTATCTCAGCATCAGGGAGAAAGGTCAGCTCCTCACCCTGCAGCCGGATAGGGAGCTCGAAATTATTGGTGAAGAGAGCACCCGTGCCCAGCCCCTGGGGCATCGTCGTTGCCAGACTCCCCGCATACTGCGCGATAGCATTTAGACCCACATTCGACTCAAGCGCCGAAGTAATCCACCATCCGGCCCCTACGGCATCAGCCGCCTCGATCCACTCATCAGCCCCTGAGAATCCGCCGCACAGAGCAGGTTTCAGAATGATATACTGCGGCCGAATATAATCCAGAAGCTGCATACGCTCCTCACGCGTCGGCACACCGATAAGCTCCTCATCGAGAGCTATCGGCAGCGGCGATACCTCACACAGAAACTTCATCAGGTCAGGATTACCAGCCGGAATCGGTTGCTCGATTGAATGCACCTGCAGGTCAGCAAGCTGCTTGAGGACCGGCATCACGTGGTCCATCGAGAAACCGCCGTTGGCATCGACGCGGATTGTCAGCCGGTCGGCATCGTAACGGCGGCGGATGTCAGAGATAAGTTTCAGCTCCTCACGCCAATCGATAGCCCCGATTTTCAGCTTCACGCACTTGAAACCCGCATCGACCTTCTCGTCGAGCCGGCGGTGCATCTCCTCATAATTCCCCATCCACACCAATCCATTGATGATAATGGGCCGCTCACCCTGAGTGAACGGCGAATCGAAATATCGGCGCCGGCCACCTGATGCGAAATCTCGCAGAGCCTGCTCAATGCCGAACTGAATCGACGAATGGCGCGACAGATCCGTCGGGCGCCCGATAGCGATGTTGGCCAGCAGCTCGATGAGCTTATATTCATAGCGATGGTCGGCCTCAGGCGAAAGTCCCGGAAAGACCGCCGCCTCACCCAGGCCGAATATTTCAGGATTGCGTTCGTCCCACACCTTAAGCAGATAGGTAGGTTTCTCGGTCATAATGCCGCGCGAAGTGCCGGCAGGCTGCTTGAAATGCAGCATATAAGGGCATATAGCAAGACGCATGGGGTAACATATGTATATCCGCGCATCCTGTGGTGGGGATGCGCGGAATAAGTAATCGAGTATAAAAAGTTATCAGGGAAACATCGGGAACTGGTCGAAATCCGGGTCGCGCTTCTCAAGGAAAGCATTCTTACCCTCCTGGGCCTCATCCATCAGGTAATACATCAGCGTGGCATCACCCGCAAACTCCATCAGGCCATGCTGCCCATCGAGCTCGGCATTGAGTGCGCGCTTGATCATGCGTATCGCCAGCGGCGAGCGCTTGATGATATCGTCGCACCACTCGAGAGTCACCTCCTCGAGACGATCAAACGGCACCACGGCATTCACCATGCCCATCTCCAGAGCCTCCGCCGCAGTATATTGGCGGCACAGAAACCATATCTCGCGTGCCTTCTTCTGACCCACGCATCGGGCCAGATAGGATGAACCGAACCCGGCGTCGAAGCTGCCAACCTTCGGACCCGTCTGTCCGAAGCGCGCATTTTCAGAAGCTATCGAGAGGTCGCACACCACATTCAGCACATTGCCGCCACCGATAGAATAACCGTTGACCATAGCGATCACCGGTTTCGGCAGCGAGCGTATGGCCTTGTGAAGGTCGAGCACATTCAGGCGCGGAGTGCCATCGGCATCGATATATCCGCCATGCCCCTTATAGTGCTGGTCGCCACCCGAGCAGAAAGCCTTGTCGCCGGCCCCTGTGAGGATCACTACACGAATAGAGTTATCCTCGCGGCAGATGCGCATCGCATCAAGCATCTCCTGATTAGTCAGCGGACGGAAAGCGTTGTAGACCTTCGGACGATTGATAGTGATCTTGGCCACAGCGCCAAGCTTCTCGAATATTATATCAGTGTACTCCTTGATGGGGGCCCACTGGCGTGAGTTTTTAGTTTCGGTCGACATTATATGTAAGATATATTTAATCAGTTAACAATCAATTTCGTGCAAGCGCATTCCGCAGAATTTCAGCGCTCACCTCAGCTGGAGTCACCACTTCGAGCAGCGCGCAGCCATCCTGCCGGGCTATCCAGTTCAGAGCCGCATGCAGCTCATCGGCTGAGTCAGCCTTTCGGTAGGGGATTCCGAATGCCGTGGCAAGTCCCTCGGCCGGCAGGGCAGGGTCGGTGCAGAAGAGACTCTCGCGGCACTCAAGCTGCGCCGTCGAACTGATGAATCTGAAGATAGCCCCGCCCCCATTGCTGACCAGTATGATTTTCAATCGCGCCTGCAGACGCTGCAGTGTAAGCAGCGCGCTGAGATCGTAGGCGAACGAGGTGTCGCCGGTGAGCAGGAATGTATCATGAGCATACATCAACGCCCCGCCGATGGCGGTCGAAGTAGAACCATCTATCCCCGACACACCACGGTTGGAATACTCCGCATGCGGGATAGAGCGTGAGAGAATCTGGGCGTAGCGGATGCTTGTGCCGTTGGAGAGAAAGAGATTCGCACTTTTCGGCAGGCGGCTCAATATCGATGAATAGGCTTTCAAGTCGCACCACGGAGCCTCACGGGTCAGTCGCTCCATGCGCTGCATGCCGAGGCGTTTGCGGCTAAGCCACACCGAAGCATACTCAGTCTTGGGCTGAGCTGTGGGGGCAGTGCGTGCAAGATGCGTCAACTCACCCGCGATAGCCGTCAGCATTCGTCCCGGGTCAGCCTCGATGCGGCATGTGAGGGTCTGGAAGGGGTCGACTGTGGTGTGGCTATGCCCGATGGCCCAGTGCTGCAGCTGCGGATTGCGCGCCGCGCACCGGCGCAGAAACTCCTTAAGCATTCTCGACACCAGCGCCCCACCGACAGATATCACCACATCCGGAGCCAGATACCTCTCATCATTCTCATCAAGCATGCAGAGAGCGCTATCCACAGCGTAAGCCTCCGGGGGGAGGTGAAGGTTGGAGATAGTCTCCGCCATGACAGCCACATTCTCATTAGCCGCCATCTTCGCCACAGCCCTGTTGAGGCGTGCATCAGGCTCCATGAATCCCGCCACAATCATCACCCGTCGCCCCGTAAGCTGCGACGCCAGCTCGCGTGTCACGGCCCGGTCGGGGGTCGTGTAGGGGATGACATTGCGGATGATGCGCTCACCGACATGGTCCGCCCCGAACGGGCGCAGCTGACCTAACGGCGGCGACAGGCGCACATTGATGTGTACCGGTCCCGGCTTATCAGCCAGCGCATTCAGCATCGCATCATTAGCCACACGATTCTCGTACCATCCCGGGCGGTCACCCTCCTCGCGGTCAGAGATGCTGTAGGAGCCCTTCACAATATTATCGAGTGTATGAGGCTGGCGGATGGTCTGCGAGTCATCCTGGTCAATCCATTCGAGCGGGCGGTCAGCCGAAATCACAATCAAGGGTATGCCATGATAGTAGGCCTCAGCCACAGCCGGAGCATAATTCAACAGCGCCGAACCAGAAGTGCAGATCAGAGCCACCGGCCGGCGGCTCACCATAGCCATACCCAGAGCCACAAACGCCGCCGAGCGCTCATCAATCACCACCGGAGTGTTGATATCCAGGCGCGCATCAGCCGCAATCAGCAGCGGCGCATTACGCGAGCCCGGCGAACAGACGATGTCGGCCACCCCATGCTCAGCGAGCACATCGAGCAGGATGCGTGCCACATCCTTAGCGCTATCAAAATCTTTATGCTTCATGACTAATTACGTAAATATGCTCAATAACAGTGCGGTAGTTACTCAAACCGGGCAGGATGATAACCTAAAATAAAGGCATCCGCAGGCATGGCCCGTTTGCCGGCCGGCTGCAAAGCCAGAATCTCGACGGCCCCGTCGGGAGTTCCGGCATACATATGCTTGCCGCTCACCAATGCCTCACCCGGCGCCAGCTGCATGTCATCAGGGATGTCATGCAGCGAAGTGGCGAAGATCTTTATATCGGAGGGTTTGCCGTTGGTCTCGACCATGCGGGTCCATGCAGCCGGGTAGGGGGCCAGACCGCGCACGAAATCATGCAGCCGCTGGGCCGGCATCTGCCAGTCGATGCGGCATGTATCTTTAAAAATTTTCGGAGCCCCTATGAATTCACCTTCCGGTTGGGGTTGGGTGATGAGGGTGCCGTCGAGAATTGCGTTGACGGTATCCACGACAGCCTCGGCGCCGATTGCCATCAACCGGTCGTGCACCTCCCCCGCATTCTCATCAGGGCCTATGGCGATGCGGCGCTGGGTAATCATGTCGCCGGTGTCAATCTCATGTTTGAGGAAGAAAGTGGTGATGCCGGTCTCCTTCTCGCCATTCATCACCGCATGGTTGATCGGAGCTGCACCGCGATACTTCGGCAGCAGCGACGCATGCAGATTGAATGTGCCGAGCCGTGGCATTCCCCACACCACCTCCGGCAGCATTCTGAAAGCGATTACGATAAAGAGGTCGGCCCCGATAGCCCGCAGCGCATCCACAAACTCAGGCGCCTTCAGCTTCTCAGGCTGCAACACCGGCAGCTCATGCTCAACGGCATATCGCTTCACATCGCTCATCTGAATCTTCTTGCCGCGCCCTGCCGGTTTGTCGGGCATAGTGACCACAGCAGCCACATTGAATCCACCCTTCACCAGCGCATCCAGACTTGCCACCGCAAAATCAGGAGTACCGAAAAATACTATCTTAAGGTCTTTCTTATCCAAAGCAGATTGAATTTTAGTTTTATACAATTGAGAGAGAGCTATATGGAGAGAGCTCCATCCTCCGCATCGCAGGGAACCTGCGAGGTCCGGACCTACCGGAGAGTCAGAGCCCCTTAATCATCGGAATAATGGCGCAGCACACGGCGATAGGAGTTGAATATCTTTGATTTCGACACCAGCCCCACATACTTGCCATTCTCCACCACCGGCAGATTCCAGGCATTCGTATTGTCAAACGTCTTCATCACCTTCTCCATCGAATCACTCACCTCGATTCTGGCCGGCGGCATCGACATGAATCTCGACACCGTCATCTTGCGGTAGAGGTCAGGGCGGAACATGATGTTGCGTATATCATCGAGCAGCACTATTCCGGCCAGGGTGCCGTTGGCATCCGTCACCGGGAAGATATTGCGGTGCGACTCAGCGATGACATCCACCATCTCCTTCAGCGTCATCTCAGGGTGCACCACATGGCAGTCAGTCTCGATGAGATTATCGATTTTCAGCAGTGTCAGCACCGCCTGGTCCTTCTCATTGGTCATAAGCTCACCCTTCTGGGCCAGACGTATGGAGTAGATGCTGTATGGGATGAAGAGTTTGATGGTCATATAGGAGAGACACGACACTATGAGCAGCGGCAGGAAGAGTTCGTAGCCACCCGTCATCTCAGCCGTAAGGAAGATAGCCATCAGCGGCGCGTGCATCACACCCGCCATTACGCCGGCCATCCCCATCAGTGCGAAATTCTTATTGCTGATGTCGATGCCCACATCCAGATTATTCAGTGCGAAAGCGAAGAGGAATCCAGTCATTGCCCCCACGAAGAGCGACGGAGCGAATGTGCCGCCCACACCGCCAGCGCCATTGGTGGCCGACGTGGCGAAAGCCTTCGTCAGGATAATCAGGCCGATATATAGTGCGATAAACCACACTGAATCGCGGTCGACATAGAAGATAGAACCATCCACGATAGTGCCCGCATTCCCCTCAAGGAGGTTGTTGATAGCCCCGTATCCCTCGCCATACAGAGGGGGAAAGAGGAAGATCAGCCCCGCCAGCACCACGCCACCCATCATGATCTTCATCCAGGAATGCTTGATTTTGCGGAACACACCCTCCATCATCATCATCATGCGCGTGAAATAGAGCGACACAAATCCGGTGACTATCCCCAGCAGAATGGCATAGGGAATCTTACGGGTCATGAAGGGCTCGCTCTGTGCGAAGAAGAACTCCGCGTCATACCCCTCGAGCACATATGCCACCGTAGCCCCCGAAATCGATGAAATCAGCAGCGGCATCACAGTGGCACCGGTGAAGTCGATCATCAGCACCTCGAGAGTGAAAAGCATACCCGCGATCGGAGCGCGGAAAATGCCGGCAATACCCGCCGCCGCACCGCATCCGACCAGAATCATCAGAATCTTGGGCGAGAGGCGGAATGCCTGGCCGATATTCGACCCTATGGCAGCCCCGGTGAAGACTATCGGACCCTCCGCTCCCACCGAACCTCCGAAACCGATGGTGATTGACGATGCCACGAGCGAGGCATAGCAATTCTTCTTCTTAAGCCGCGACTTGCGTTGGGAGATGGCATAAAGCACACGGGTGACACCATGCGAGATATTATCCTTCACCACATACTTCACGAAGAGAGTCACAATCAATATTCCCACCACCGGATAGATGAGATAGCTGAAATTGGCCGATGTGGCGCTGACATGCGCGTTGAGAAAGCCCGAGATAGCATGAATCAGAAACTTCAGCAACTGGGCCGCAAAGCCGCACAGCACCCCCACCACCAGGGCCAGCAGATAGATGAATCTGTTCTCCTTGATGTGGCGCTCGCGCCATCTCACGAGGCGTAGCCATGCGTCGGTAAATCTGTTATGGGTCTCCTTATATGCCACTGTGTTGATAGATTGTCAATAATATACAGAAAGTCCTATACGACTTCATTGAAGAGTATCTTCAAAAATAAAGCATAGCTAATTTTTGACAGATACTTATGTTGTCTTCTCCATAATCCATATCCCCATATCTTTGTAGCGTAGTTCTCATATTCCTTTGCCGGTGAAGACGGTCTTGACCGTGTGGAGCAGGATTTTGAAGTCGACTGCCACCGACATGTTGGAGAGGTAGATGAGGTCATAGCGTGTGCGCTCAACCATCTCAGCCACTGTGCGCGCATAACCGAACTTCACCATTCCCCATGAGGTAATGCCCGGTTTGACCTGATGCACCAGTGTGTAGTAGGGTGCCTCGCGCACGATTTTCTCGATAAAGAAAGCGCGTTCGGGGCGCGGCCCCACCAGCGACATGTCGCCCTTCAGCACATTCCAGAACTGCGGAAGTTCATCGAAGCGGTATTTGCGCAGAAACTTCCCCACGTGGGTGATGCGCGGGTCATCCTCGTCGGAGAGTTGCGGGCCCGCCGCCTCGGCATCGGTGCGCATGCTTCTGAACTTATAGATGAAGAATGGCTTCTGGCGATATCCGATGCGCTCCTGACGGTAGATCACCGGTCCCGGCGACGACCACTTGACCGCAATCGCCAGCGCCAGATAGAGCGGCGACAGCACCACAAGCGCCACTCCCGACAGCACCACATCAATCACCCGCTTCATATTCTTCTGCCAGTTGTTCATGGCCGGCGAGGTGAGATCGATGAATGGTTCGGCGATGATGTCGTTGAGGCGTATGTTGGAGGTTAGGAATGAGAGCGAAGTCGGCGCGATGCGTATAGGCACACCGGTGCGGAAGTATCGGAAGAGCAGGTCGAGCACCTTAGCCTCCGGACTCCCCTGTTCGGGTACGATGATTATCTGGTCGATGCTGCCGTTATGGCATAGACGCTCGGTCTGGTCATGCGTGAGATGAGTCAGTGGAGAGCGTCGCGGGGTTTCACCCTCGATGGGCACATGGCCGATGACGTGATAGCCCAGCTTGGTCTGCAGGTTCTCAAGGCGCGAGGCCATCTCGGCCGCCTCAGGCGAATCGCCGATGATGACCGTATTGAAGCACCAGTCGCGGTTTTCGAAATGCCTTATAGCCGATGAGGTTATCAGCAGGCGCCCGATATAGGTGAAGAGGAATAGGCAGCTCCAGAGCACCCCCATCAGTTCATAGCTCAGTTTGCGTGCGGGGAGAGGGTCATTGATGAGCAACGCGAAGAATATCAGGATTGCATTTATCAGCGCCGACACCAGCGTGATATGTACCTCCTCGAGTCGCGACCGCGAGAAGGGATCGTTGTAATACCCCGACAGCCAGTAGACTCCCAGCAGGCATATCGGTATAAGCACCTGTTCCGTAAGGATTTTCGGCAGTTCCAGAAACTCTCCGATAGAGAGATGCATATAGCCGTTGACATCCATCAGGAAATATCGGAAGATGTTGAATATGAAGAAAGCCACAGCCGTAGTCACCAGGTCGGTGGCCACATAGCGGATGCGCTGAAGCTTTATTGATATCTGACGTCCTCTCATCTTGATGGAGCGGTAGGGTATATTGAAGTTGTTTAAACTTTTTACGAAAAACATTAAATGAAGAGATTTTTTTCTTCAAGCGCAATCTTAATTAATATTTTGGCATCTTTCGACCCTCTTCATCGGTCGCGATGCCCGCATCGCGACCTCTTCGAGAGCCGAAACCTGCTCAAAATTTTAATTAACCTTGCACTTGAAAAAAGTTTAAACAACTTCATTTGGTTATGAATCTGGCGATGGCAGCAGATTGAGTTGCGCGTGAAGACTTACTAACGGATTACGGTCACATTCCCCATATCGCTCACCTTCACGATGCGGCTCGGGGAGCAAGGCGTGAGGTCGTCGCGCCGGTAGCTGACGGCGTAATCCACACCCTTGCGGATCTCTTCGCAGATTTCGTTGAAGAAATGCGGGGTCGGTTGGCCGCTGATGTTGGCCGAAGTCGACACGACCGGTGCGCCCAGTGCACGGCATAGTTCGGCAGAGAATCGCTCAGAGGTGATGCGGATTCCCAGGGATCCGTCGGGGGCAGTGAGGTTATCGGCCACCCCCTTCGGAGAGTCGTAGATAATTGTCAGGGGGCCGGTGGCCTCCTCAATAAGCGTCATCGCCTGCGGAGGCACGTGGTCAACCCAGACTTTCAGCGACTCTACAGAGTCGAGCAGCGCCAGCATCGACTTAGAGTCAGCGCGGCGCTTAAGCTCGAATATCCTGCTGACAGCCTCTGCATTACGCGCATCGGCCCCTATGCCCCAAACCGTGTCGGTAGGGTAGAGAATGAGTCCACCTTCGCGCAGCACATCAGCTGCGTGGCGCACCTCGGCATCGAATTGTAACTCAGTCTGACTTTTCATCAAATGTCAAATTTAGCGAAATTTTACGGAATAACCAAACATCCCCCTTACTGAATCTACATAAATATTGCTGTAGATAAATACATGTGAGTATAGCCGGAATTCATACCGAAGTTATTGAGGTTGTCTATAAAACTTCAATAACTTCGGTATGAGGCGGGTATGAATTATCTGCGGAAGAGGAGGGTAGCGGTACGTCCGGCGGTAGTCGTGAGGCGTGCTGCGTAGATGCCGGATTCGAGAGAGGTAAGATCTATATCTGACTCTCCCTCACCCGTAAGGTTAATCATCGGGAGTGCATCGGTCGAAACGATTGAGATGGAGTAGGCTTCATCCGTGAGAATATGCAAATATCTGCCGGATTCAAGGCGCATGAGTTCGTCACCCTCGATAGAGATCTCGGTCACGGTAGAGGTAGGATTCGAGACGTTGAACAAGACCGGATTATTCTCGGTGATCTCAATTTCGTAAGTGAAGTAGTTGTTGAAGCGGATTGTATAGTGACCTGGTTCCACATTATCGAAGCTCGCCTCGATATCATAGAGACAGATGCAATCGGCTTGCGGTTCATCATTATCTATTTCGATAATGAAGTCAAGAATATTCTCCTCAGATTTTTCGAGTAGTATATCCGAGATTTTGAGAGCGCAATTCTCACTGTAGTTGATTGCTGTGATGGTCAGGATGCCATCGATATACTCCACAAAGAATCCGGTGTCTGTGACAGCGAATTCATATTTGCCACCTACTGTGTAATCTTTAGCAGGGATTGTTGAGGTCTGGTCGTCGCTTCCTTCAGGATTTTTTTCGGCATCCTGAAAATATAGACCAAGGTCGAGGTCCTTGCAAGAAGAGGCCGTTGAAGAGATTGCCGAATCAGCATAAGCTGAAAGCGGAGGGGTGGCACAGATAGCGACCATCCAAGCTGTGACAGCAAGTAGAAAATGTTTCATGCTCATAATGGCTGGATTATTAAAGTGTTAGTGATAAATAGGTTAGATAACTTCACGGGAATACTCCTTTTCGAGATCGGTCACTTCGTTGAGCCAGAGGGTTGCTGAGGCGTCAGAGGGCATGCGCCAGTCGCCGCGAGGCGAGAGGCAGACGCTGCCTACTTTGGGACCGTCGGGCATGCAGGAGCGCTTGAACTGCTGATTGAAGAAGCGGCGGTAGAAATTGCGCATCCATTTCAGTAGGGTTGCAGTATCGTATTGATTCCCGAAGGCTTCGCGCGCCATGAGGAATATCTTGCGGGGTGAGAAACCGTGGCGCAGAGTATGGAAGAGGAAGAAGTCATGCAGTTCGTAGGGTCCTACGAGATCTTCGGTGCGCTGGGCTATTGTGTCGGCATCATCGTCAGAGGGCACCAGTTCAGGCGAAATCGGAGTGTTGACGATGTCAATCAATATGCGCGTGGTCTCCTTATCTTCGCAGCGGTCGGCAAACCACTCCACGAGGTGGCGCACCAGAGTCTTCGGCACAGAGGCGTTTATGCCATACATCGACATATGGTCGCCGTTGTAGGTGCACCATCCGAGGGCGAGTTCCGAGAGGTCGCCGGTGCCGAGCACTATTCCGCCGGTCTTGTTGGCATAGTCCATGAGAATCTGGGTGCGTTCGCGGGCCTGTGAGTTCTCATAGGCTGCATCGTGGCATTGCGGGTCCTGGTCGATATCCTTGAAATGCTGGGCCACTGCCTCGCCGATGGGTATCTCCAGGCAGGTTATTCCGAGGCGCTCCATGAGTTGCCAGGCGTTGTTGCGGGTCTTGGATGTAGTGGCCAATCCGGGCATTGTAATACCGATAATACCTGTGCGTGGCAGCTTCATGCTGTCGAAAGTGCGGCATGCCAGCAGCAGGGCCAGGGTGGAATCGAGACCTCCCGACACACCGATCACCAGAGTCCTGCAATTTATGGCGCGCAATCTCTGACGCAGTCCATGACACTGAATCTCCACAATTTCGGTGCAATTCTGATTGCGGTGGGCCGGGTCGGCCGGAACGAATGGATGCGGGTCGATATGCCGCCCCTCGATACGGAAGCGGGCATCGCCAAACATTAGGTCCTGCTTATGCATGAAGGGGTGGGTAGCCTCGGTGTATCTGCCCGTAATGGCCGCTATCTCGGCAGTGGGGCGGAAAGTGTTGGAGCGCATGCGCTCGCGGCTGATGAGTTCGAGATCGACATCGCACTTCACCATTACCTCCGAGTCAGGGAAGGGGATTGACTCATTCAGTATTGCCCCATCTTCAGCTATGGCAGCATATCCGGGGAAGGCCAGATCGGTTGAGGATTCCCCCTTACCGGCCGAAGCGTAGGCGTAGATGCAATGGCAGCGGGCCGACTGCTGGGCTATAAGGTCGCGACGGTAGCGGTGTTTGCCGATTGTGGCGTTAGAGGCCGATAGATTGACGATAACGTCAGCCCCGGCCATGGCAGCGAATGACGATGGTGGTGCCGGAGTCCAAAGATCTTCGCAGATTTCGGCGCCTACGGTCATGTCGTGGGTCTTTACGAGCAGATGAGTCGAGATAGCGGTGGCGAAGGGGAGATTCAGTACGCTGTTGAAGGCATCTGTCTGCGAGACTGCCACCTCAGAGCCGGAGGCAAACCATCGTTGTTCGTAATACTCCGCATAGTTCGGGATATAAGTCTTAGGCACGATACCTATGACTGCTCCCCCCTCGATAAAGAGGGCGCAGTTGAAAAGAGCGTTGCCGATCTTAACCGGTGCGCCGACCACTATTGTAGGGTTAGCCCCCATGCACTCGGCAGCAATGTCGGTGATAGCGTTAAAGGCCCGCGCAATGAAGTGGGGTTGCAGGAAGAGGTCGCCGCAGGTGTAGCCGGTGATGCAGAGTTCGGGGAATACGATTAGTTCGCAATCGTCGTTCTGCCGGACGATGCGGATAATCTGCTGTTTATTATGTTCGATGTCAGCCACACGGATTTCAGGAATCGCGCAAGCGATGCGATGTAGTCCGCAGCCGGAGAATTCTTTATGGGTCATATGGAGAAGTTGTTTAAATTCGTCTTTGAAAAGACTGAGTGCATGTAGTGAAGGGGTAATCAACTTCAACAAAAGCTGCCCGTGAAGCGCAACCGTTGTCATGCAAATCAATTGCGAATCTAACAAAAAAAAATGACATCTCAAAACCGCCGAACTCCAAAGTGGCAAAGTAGAGAAGTTGCAGTCTAAGTTGCCTCAGCAATCCTCAGCAGTACTTCAGAATTCTCAGCAATCCGACATCGCGCAAAAGAGAAGCGAGGAATCCTCTCGCGGATACCTCGCTTCAAACAGGTTGTGACATTATAGTGTTGTCAGTCGGGAATACAGTTGAACACAGCCTTGTCGTTGGTCCAAGGGAACTGGATGAATTTCCAGCCCGTAGCGCGCGGTTTCTGTGCGTCGGGGGTGGGAGTGATATAGGGGCGAGGTCGATGGGAGAGGATAGGGAGTGCGATTCGGAGGCTTACGGGCCGGTAAAAAAGTTGGCCGGAAATCCTTTTGTGGGGATTTCCGGCCGGAGTATATATTTTTTGGTCAGACGAGACTGAAGATTGCTTACTTCAGGGCAGCCTGGACAGCGTCGTTGGGCACCATCTCCTCTTTGAAGACATAAGCGCCTGTCTTGGGAGACTTCTCCATTTTAATGACTTTGCTATAGGTGCGACCTTCACCTTTCTGAAGAGACGCGACGGTTTTCTTTGCCATAGTTCAGATGCTTATTTGATTTCTTTGTGGATGGTCATTTTTTTCAGGATGGGGTTGTATTTCTTCAACTCCAGACGTCCCGGGGTGTTCTTGCGGTTTTTAGTGGTGATGTAACGTGACATACCGGGCATGCCGCTTGCCTTGTGTTCGGTGCACTCGAGAATCACTTGCACTCGATTGCCTTTAGCTTTCTTTGCCATAGTTATATATGATTGCTTTATGCCGGAGGTGATGAGGTCGTTGGCTGGCGTGGGAGTCGGTCAGCGCGATGCAATCTCAATCGCAAAATCTATGCGACCGGATGCGTTGAGGCGTCAGACTTTTGCCAGCGGCTCAGGCGCTCCGTTTAGAGTGAAAGGATAGTAATGTTTTTGAAATCAAGGTTACCCTCAGCCTCAGCTTTCTTGAGAGCTGCATTCAGGCCGATTTTGTTGATGATACGCAGAGCGTGAGCTGACACGAGGAGCTCGATCCACATGTCCTGCTCAACCCAGTAGAATTTCTTCTTGTGCAGGTTTACCTCGAATTTGCGCTTTGTGCGGCGCTTGGAGTGAGAGACATTGTTACCCACCTGGGTCTTCTTGCCTGTAATCTGACAAACTTTTGACATGGCTGTTTAGTTTCTAATTGATTTTAAAACTCGTAGGGTGATTCCATGGCCGCCATCTCAGTTCTCATATCATCGCTAACTGCATCATTTTCAGCGATTTTAAAGGATGTGCCACAAAACCGTCTGCAAAGTTACGCAATATCTGCGAATTATGCAAATATTCGGCCTCCTTTTTATTTTGGAAACCGCTCAACGTGCGATTTTTGCGGTTAAGCGGGTCTATCGACGGTTGAACGGTTTTTTAACGGTTGAACGGAGTTTACGGTAGAACGGGTTGTTTACGCGTTAATCCATCCCATCCGCGGCGCAGTCGCCGGGAGTTTAGGAGTTTTTAGAAATAATTTTTGTAAATAATTGACTTTAAATTTGGTAGAGTCAATTTTTCTTTGTATCTTTGTGCTATAAAATACTATAATACAAAGCTTATGTTTCTGCACGTTACCAAGACTAAGGATCCGCATTTCTACATTCTCAGAAGTTTCCGTAAAAAGGAGGGGGGCACTTCTTCTGAGAGATACCTGGATTTAGGTACTGCTTCTCATATTAAGGAAACTTACGGTTGCAGTGATGCAAATGCGTGGGCAAAGGCCAAACTGAAGGAGATCAACGAATCCCTCAAAGAGGAAAAGGCCTCGGTCATGGTTGCTTACAATCCCAACAAGAAGATTGAAAGCGGCCAGTGGCGCACCGTTCACTGCGGTTATCTCGTATTGCTTCCTCTCTATAATAAGCTTGGGATGGACAGATTCTCTGCAGAGGTCAAGTCACGACACAAATTCAAATACGATTTTGCCGACATACTGTGCAAGCTGGTTATGTGCCGCATTCTTTACCCTGATTCCAAGCGTGCCACGCGTCAGGTGCTTGACGATTTTGTGGACGCACCGGATTTTTCCCTTGATGATATTTACAATTTCCTTGGGGTGTTATCCTCGGAAATCACCCCGTTGCAGAAAAGCCTATATGAAGCGACTAAAAATGAACTGTCGCGCCGTACAGGTATTATTTACTATGATTGCACCAATTATTATTTTGAAATAGAGAAGGAGGACACCCTTCGGCGCTACGGCAAGTCAAAGGAACATCGGCCAAACCCAATCGTGCAAATGGGGATGTTCATGGATGCAGACGGACTTCCTCTTGCCTTCTGCATAAACCCCGGCAACACAAGCGAGCAACAGACCCTCAGGCCTCTGGAGGAGATACTTGCCAATGAATTTAACCTCAGCGAGTTCGTGATCTGTACGGATGCAGGTTTGGCAAGCATGGACAACCGTCTTTATAATACTACTGAGGGGAGGAACTACATCGTTACCCAATCTATCCCCATGCTCCCCGCTTTGATGAAGGATTGGGCGCTGGATAAAACCGGATGGAGACGCTTGGGAGATAAGGAAGACAGGAAGTACGACATATCCACTCTTAATCTCGAGCATGAGCAGGATCATCTTTATTACCGTGAAAGATGGTTTAAAGAGGACAGAGCCGGGGTCAAGGGATACGAAGAAAGACTCATCGTAACTTTTTCGCCCAAATACGCTCTCTACCAACAGCAACTCCGTGCCCAGCATATAGGAAAGGCAATGGGGATGATAGAAAGGAATTCATTGAAATCAAGACAGACGCAGCAGGATCCGCGCCGATTAATAAAGACAATTCATTGCACTTCGGACGGGGAGGTGGCAGAGAAGGCCTGCATGGGGATTGATGAAGAGCAAATCGAGAAGGAACGAAGCATGGATGGACTCAACTGTCTGGCCACAAGATTGGATGACTCCGTCGGCGACATACTTCATGCCAATGGCTTCCGTTATGAGATAGAGCATTTGTTCAGGATAACCAAGACTGAGTTTGATGCGCGTCCTGTCTATCTTCAACGTGAAGACCGGATAAGGGCTCATTTTGCAGTATGCTTCATATCATTGCTGCTGCTCAAGGCTTTTCAAATGCAGGTCAACGATGGTCTCAGCGAAGATCAGCGGTACTCCACTGAACAAATAATTGCAGCGCTGTCAGGAATGGATTACAACGTAGTGAGAGGGACAGGATATGTGCCGGCATACTCTGCTACACAACTCAGAACTCGATGTTGTGAAGTGGCAAAAGTACAGATTGATAAGCAAATAGTTCTGAATCGAAAAATGCGACAGTATATCAAGATGTTAAAGAAATGTTAAAAATAATATAACAAATATTTGATAGCACAATCGGACACTCATAAAATATTGAGTGTCCGATTGTTATAGTGTATAACTCCCAAACTCGGGAAGGTAAAGCAATAAATCGATTATTGCAAGAGGTATCGCAAATCAAAAGGCTCCGGTATACGTATAAACCGGAGCCTTTTCGAACTATTTGAAGATGTCTATGAAGTTGACTGTCAGAATGTCGTTTCACTTGGATTGACAAGTGGAACGGTGGGCAACAGCGCCTTAGAGCGAGAGAGGGGTGTAGGGGAGGTCGAATGCCTCGGCTACGGCCTTGAAGGTGATGTGGCCGTCGACCATATTGACGCCATCGGCCAAGCCCGGGTCGCGACGGCATGCCTCCTGCCAGCCGAGGTCGGCCAGACGCAGGGCGTAGGGGAGGGTGGCATTGGTCAGGGCCAGCGTAGAGGTGTAGGGCACCGCACCGGGGATGTTGGCCACCGCATACTGTATCACGCCGTCGACTACGAATGTAGGTTCGGAATGAGTGGTGGGGTGAGAGGTTTCGAAGCAACCACCCTGGTCGATAGCCACATCCACCATCACCGAACCCGGACGCAGCAACTTCACCATATCCTTGGTGATAAGATGCGGAGCCTTTGCGCCCGGAATCAGCACCGAACCGATGACGAGGTCGGTCGACGGCAACTGCTGCTCGATGTTATGCTGCGAGCTATAGAGCGTCTTCACATTCTTAGGCATAGTCTCGGCACAATGGCGCAGCGTGGGGAGTGAGATATCGGTGATAGTGACATCGGCACCGAGACCGGCAGCCATCAGGGCCGCATTGCGACCCACGACGCCGGCCCCCAGCACGAGCACCTTTGCCGGCGCCACGCCCGGCACACCCCCCAAGAGCACGCCGCGGCCCCCCTGAGGTTTCTCAAGGAACCGCGCACCCTCCTGCACTGACATGCGGCCAGCCACCTCGCTCATCGGGATGAGCAGAGGAAGAGTGCCCTGACGGTCGCGCACCGTCTCATAAGCGATGCACACCGCCTCAGCCTTCATCATGGCCTCGGTCAGAGGGAGGTCAGATGCGAAGTGGAAATAAGTGAAGAGCACCTGCCCCTTGCGCACGAGCGGATATTCAGGCTCGATGGGCTCCTTCACCTTAATTATCATTTCGGCTATCGAATATACATCCTCGATTGTGGGAAGAATCTTTGCCCCCGCAGCCACATACTCCTCATCGCTGAAGCCGGAGCCCTCGCCGGCAGTGTGCTGCACATAGAGCGTATGGCCATGTTTGACGAGTTCTTTCACTCCGGCAGGGGTAGCACCCACGCGGTTCTCATTGTTCTTGATCTCTTTGGGAATACCGATAATCATGTTTCCTAAGGTTTTTCAGGTTGATAGTTTTCAAGGTTGTCTGGCACCACTTGCCGGAATGCAGCATGGCTATCAGACCGACGCCCCTAAATTACAAAAAAAGATTGGAGTTTCCTCCAATCTTTTATAATGTTTTACAACATGTTTTGGCAGAATGCCCCGGATTACTTGCGTAATGCCTCGAGAGAGGCTCGGATAGCGGCAATTTTCTCGTTGGCATCCGATTGCTTCTTGCGTTCGAGCGCCACCACCTTCTCGGGTGCTGAGGCCACGAAGCGTTCGTTGGCGAGTTTCTTCTCAACGCCTGCCAGGAATTTCAGCTGATACTCCAGGTCGGCCTCAAGTTTGCTGATCTCCTCCTCGACATTGATGTTGCTTTCGAGCGGCACAGAATACTCAGTTGCCCCTACGAGGAAAGCCTGCGACATCGGATTCTTCTCCTCGACGAGAGTGATTGATTCGAGATTGGCCATCTTGATCAGAATCGGGTCGAGCGATGCATCGTGGTGCCCCTTGACCTCCAGGGTCAGAGCCTCACGCTGCGGAATCTGCTTCTGCTTGCGGATGGTGCGTATGCCGGCGATAATCTCCTTCAGCGTCTCAAAACGATTGAGCAGATCGGCATCAATCTCACCCGGCTCCGGGAGGCGGGCATACATGATGCTCTCGCCATCCTTGCGTTCATAGAGATGCTGCCAGAGCTCTTCGGTGATGAAGGGCATGAAGGGGTGGAGCATCTTCAGTAGCGAATCGAAAGCTGCAAGCACTGCCTCATAAGTAGCGCGGTCGACAGGTGAACCATAAGCCGGCTTCACCACTTCGAGCAGCCACGACGAGAACTCATCCCAGAAGAGTTTGTAGAGAGCCATCAGTGCCTCTGAGATGCGGAATTTGCCCATGAGGTCCTCCATCTCGACGAGGGTGTGGTTAAGACGGGCCTCAAACCATTGCAGGGCCAGGCGCGAAGCCTCGGGCTGCTCTGCGGTGTCAGAGGTCTCCCAACCCTTTACGAGGCGGAAGGCATTCCATATCTTATTGCAGAAATTGCGGCCTTGTTCGCAGAGCGAATCATCATACATGATGTCGTTGCCCGCAGGGGCAGCCAGCATCAGGCCCATGCGCACGCCGTCGGCTCCGAAGCGGTCGATGAGTTCGAGCGGATCGGGCGAATTGCCCAGCGACTTCGACATCTTGCGGCCGATCTTATCGCGCACGATACCGGTGAAATATACATTATTGAAAGGCTGCTTGCCCACATACTCATAGCCCGCCATAATCATGCGCGCCACCCAGAAGAAGATGATGTCGGGTCCGGTGACGAGCGTTGAGGTAGGATAGTAGTAGCTGATTTCCGGATTGCCCGGTTCGAGGATACCATTGAAGAGAGTGATGGGCCAGAGCCATGACGAGAACCATGTGTCGAGAGCCCCCTCATCCTGACGCAGAGAGTCGGGAGTGAGCGGCAGTCCTGACTCAGCGATAGCCTTCTCGAGAGCTTTCTCAGGAGTCTCAGCCACAACGAAGCGCTCCTCGCCATCGGCGGCGGTATAGTAGTAGGCCGGGATGCGGTGACCCCACCAAAGCTGGCGGCTTATGCACCAGTCCTGGATGTTCTCCATCCAGACGCGGTAGGTGTTCTTATACTTCTCGGGTACGAACCGGATCACATCCTCCATCACCGGAGCAGTGGCGATGTCGGCGAAATGCTTCATCTTGATAAACCACTGCAGCGACAGGCGGGGCTCGATAGGCACCTTCGTGCGCTCGGAATAACCCACATTATTGGTGTAATCCTCCACCTTCTCCATCAGTCCGGCCTCCTCAAGGTCGGCTGCAATCAGGCGGCGCACCTCGAAGCGGTCCATGCCCGCATACTTGCCGCCATGCTCATTGAGAGTGGCATCCTCATTAAAGATGTCGATGACCTCGAGATTGTGGGTCTTGCCCAGCATCTCGTCATTCTTGTCGTGGGCCGGGGTCACTTTCAGGCAACCGGTGCCGAATTCGATGTCGACATAGCGGTCCTCGATGACAGGTATCTCGCGTCCTACGAGAGGCACGATGACGCGTTTCCCTTTCAGCCACTCATTCTTCGGGTCTTTCGGGTTGATGCACATGGCGGTGTCGCCCATGATGGTCTCCGGGCGGGTAGTGGCCACCACTGCATATCGGCCCTCGGGATCGCCCGCCACATAATAGCGCAGGTAATAGAGCTTGGAATGTTCCTGCACATAATTCACCTCATCGTCAGAGATGGCGGTGCGGTTTTGCGGGTCCCAGTTCACCATGCGCAGGCCGCGATAGATGAGCCCCTTGTCGTAGAGATCGCAGAACACCTTCACCACACTGCGCGAGCGCAGCTCATCGAGAGTGAAGGCAGTGCGCTCCCAATCGCACGAAGCACCCAGTTTGCGCAGCTGCGAGAGAATGATGCCGCCATGATTGCGGGTCCAGTCCCAGGCATGTTCAAGAAACTCCTCGCGCGAGAGGTCGGTCTTCTTGATGCCCTGTTCGGCGAGTTTGGCTATGACCTTGGTCTCGGTGGCGATGGCCGCGTGGTCGGTGCCGGGCACCCAGAGGGCATTCTTCCCCTGCATGCGTGCGCGGCGCACAAGGATATCCTGGATAGTATTGTTGAGCATGTGACCCATGTGGAGCACGCCGGTGACGTTAGGGGGCGGAATCACGATGCAATAGGGTTCGCGATCATCGGGCACGGAGCGGAAAAGACCATGCTCCATCCAGAAGTCATACCATTTTTGTTCAACCTCCGAGGGGTTGTACTTCGAAGCCAGTTCGTTCATGCGATATGTTATTTGATGGATTTTTATACATTCCATATGGCTGCCATGCGCTATGCGGCCAATGCAGAGTACCACCGTCAGCGGTGTCGCCGCACGCGCCGCAGCATGCAGAGCCATGTCGGGTCAGCTACAGCGGGTCAAGCCTTACCAGCAGCCCCGCGCATAGCTTCAAACTGCAAAATTAACATTAAATTTTGATGGGAATGATACATATCCTTAATTATTTGTTAAATTTGTAGTCTTCATTCAGCAGTGTGGTCGAAATCGCCTCACGGCAGAGGGTTTGATTCTGCCCTTAAGACTGCATTTGCTGCGGAATGGAGAGAGAGGGAGCGGCATCGCCCGGTGAGGCCGTCGCCCCCGGCAACGTTATCAGCAAACTTTACTCAATGTCAATAAGAAATAAACTTCTCGGCGGCCTTGCCGCCAGCGCCCTCGCCGGCGTGATGACCTTCGGTGCGATAGCCTCGCCCGCCTATACCGACCCCAATCCCAAACGCGAATTTCGCGGCGCATGGCTGCATGTGATCGGCCAGAGCCAATATCAGGACATGGGCACCACCCGCGCCAAAGCCTACATCCAGCAGCAACTCGACAAACTTCAGGCCGCAGGCTGCAACGCCGTCATCTTCCAGGTGCGTCCCACAGCCGATGCCCTCTATAAATCAGACCTCGAACCCTGGAGCACCTGGCTCACCGGCAAGCGCGGCCGCGCTCCGCAGCCCGACTGGGACCCGATGGAGTTCACCCTGCAGGAGGCCCACAACCGAGGCATGGAATTCCACGCATGGCTCAATCCATATCGAGTCACCTCAAACTCCAAAGAGATACTACCCAAAGACCACGACATCTACAAGCATCCCGAGCGCTATGTGAAATTCAACGGCCAGACATTCTTCGACCCCGCATATCAGGAGAATCGCGACTTTATCTGCAAGGTGGTCAAGGATATAGTAGACCGTTATGATGTCGACGCCATACATATCGACGACTACTTCTATCCCTATCCGGCCAATGGCAAACGCTTCGAAAACGACAACGCCTCATACGCCCGTTTCGGCAACGGCATGAACCGTCAGGCCTGGCGCCGCAAGAATGTAGACCTCCTTATCGAACAACTTCACAATACCATCAAGGATGCCAAGCCATGGGTGAGATTCGGCGTAAGCCCCTTCGGCATATGGCGCAATAAGAAGAGCGACCCACGCGGCTCAACCTCAAGCGGCCTTCAGAACTACGATGACCTCTATGCCGATGTGCTGCTGTGGGACCAGAAGGGGTGGGTGGACTACGTCGTGCCCCAGCTTTACTGGAGTCTTGACCTCGCAGCCGCTCCGAGCCGTCATCTCGCCCAATGGTGGAACGACAATATCAAGAATGCCCAGCTATACATAGGTCAGGACACCAAGCGCACCATGGACTCAGCCGATCCCAAGAACCGCGACACCAATGAACTTGACACCAAGGTGCGCCTCTCGCGGAGGCTTGAGAATGTGGACGGCAATGTGTGGTGGCATGGCTACTGGGTGACCGACAACTATAAAGGCGTAGCCGACTCACTTGCCACAAAATACCAGCGCACCATAGCCCTTCCGCCGGCGTGGGGCGACAGCAAGGTGCATCCCGACAGGGTGAGCCATCTGCAGGTGCAGCGCTACGACGGCAAGACATTCCTTGAATGGACTCCACCTTCGCATGGAGGCAAGGAGCGTGAGGATGACGCAGTGATGTATGTGGTCTATAGTTTTCTGCCCGGCGAAGACACCGACGACCTCACTAATTCAGAGACCATCATAGCCGTCACTCCATTCAGCCGCGTGTCGATAGCCGATGATGTAGACCCTGAGAGCGTGCGGGGAATGACCTTCGCCGTCACCTCGCTCGACCGTATGAACCGCGAGTCAACCCCCGTAAAGATAAAACTATAATCCTGGCAACGATGCAGAACGAATCATTAAGCATGCGCGAACTGAAAGAGCTGCTCGATGCAGAGGCCGCCCGCATAAATTCCCCTGCATTCATAGCTGACGACCCGGTGCAGTTTCCGCGTCGGTTCAGCGATGTGAGAGATATCGAGATTGTGGCATTCCTGTCGGCCATCATAGCCTGGGGCAACCGCAAGATGATATGCCGCGATGCCGAGCGTCTGCTTGCCCTGATGGGGGATCAACCATATGAGTATATGCGCGATGGCGCCTATGAGCAACTCGACCCCGACATGAATATCCACCGCACATTCTTCGCGCGCAACCTGCAGCATTTTCTGCGTGGACTGCGTGAGATTTATCGTAGGCACGATTCGATAGATGCCTTCGCCGCCTCGCAACGAGTGGGGGAGGCCGAAGCCCCCTCATGGGTGCTTATAGAGCGCATGAACGCCATAATGGCTGACGCCAACGGTGGCATTGCCGATTCACGCGCGCTACCTCAGAATCTCGCCGACACCGCCCTGAAGCGTGTAAACATGGCCCTGCGCTGGCTTGTGCGTGATGACGGCATAGTCGACATGGGTGTGTGGCACTCGATTCCGAAATCGAAACTCTATGTGCCCCTTGATGTGCATGTGGGTAACACAGCCCGCAGTCTCGGACTGATAGAGCGGCGAGCCAACGACCGCAAGACAGTAGAGCAACTCATGCGCCCCCTGCGCGAGTTTCGCCCCGATGACCCCTGCATCTACGATTATGCCCTTTTCGGCATAGGGATAGAGACCAAAGGCGCAAAACCAAAGGAATAAGCGTCTATCAAAAGAGCACTTACCACATTTGGCCTTATGTAATAAGTCTGATAGCTGAAATAGGCGGCACGCTGCTCCACATAACGAGAGCCTCCCGCACTGCCATTATATCTGTGCAGTGCGGGAGGCTCTGTATCTGTAGCGGAACTCTCTACGTATCGGAACTCTCTACGTATAGAGTCAAGTATCGGTCAGAATCGGCTTGACAGCTGACGCGCCAGGTCAGGGCGCGTGGTGCGGATGGTGGATATGAAAGCTGAGTCGTAGGCCTCCTGGCAACGGGGTTTCCCGGCCAGTTCATATTCCGACTTGCGCGAATTGGCCTCCAGCAGGGCCTGATGGAAGGCCATCGAGTCGTTGAAGGTGCGGTTGACTATGCGCCGGGCATCGCCGCGACCCTGCATTATGGCAGCCTCAATCTGGGCCGTGGTCTCTTCTGACTGTTCGATATCCTTGGTCTGCTTACTGCCGCACGAGATGCAGAGAGCAAGCAGCGCCGTGTATGCTAAATATCTTGTTTTCATAATATTTCAGATTTATGGAGGAGAATGCTCCGCCACCATTTGGCAGCGAAGGCATCCTCTTCAAAAATTACTTCTTATATATAGAATCCCACCAACGTGAATCACCCTTGAGCCACTTCTCAAACCACGCCATGATAGTGGCATGCCACTCCTTGCGCTTCTCGAAATCGATGACCACATGGTTAGCCCCCTCGACGGTGATGAACTCCACCTCGCGGTTGAGAATCTTCAACGCGTTATAGAGCTGGATTGACTCGCCGATGGGCACATTGGTGTCGACAGTGCCATGCAGCAGCAGCAAGGGTGTGTGAATCTTATCGGCATTGAAGAGAGGAGAATGCTCGGTGAACAGCTTCGGATTATTCCAGGGATATGAGCGTGCTGCAGCCACAGAGTTGTAAGAGTAGCCCCAGTAGCCTTCGCCCCAGTAAGAGGTGATGTCGGAGATTCCGGCATGCGACACGGCGGCCGCGAAGATATCGGTCTTGGTCTGCAGCAGCTGGGTCATGAATCCGCCGTAGCTTGCTCCCAGGCAACCGATATGCTCGGCATCCACAAATGGGTGCTCCTCGCAGAAACGCTTCACGCCATAGATGATTTCATCGGCAGTGCGCTCACCCCAGGCATTGACGTGGCGTGCGGAGAACTCCTGGCCGTAGCCGGTGGTGCCTGACGGATTGAGCACATAGACCACATATCCGCGGGATGCGAAGAGCTGCGGGGTGTAAGGATGGTGATTGACATGGCTCGAGGGGGAGGTGCCACCGTAGTAGTATACAATCAGCGGATAGCGCTTCTCGGGTGAGAAATCGGGGGGCAGAGTGATGGTGCCCTCGATGACAGTGCCGTCAGGAGCTGTGAAATTCCAGGTGTCCCACTCGCCGAACTCGATGTCGGCAAGAGTCTCGCGCATAGGGTCTTCGATGAGTTCAGACTTGCCTGACTTCAAGTCGAGCAGGTAGCCACGTCCCATATAGGTATACGACATGCCGGTGTAAGAAAGATAATTACCCTTCTCGGCCACACTGAATCGGGTGGTGAAATCGACTTTGGTGTCAAGTTTTGTAATCTTCCCCGATTTGGGGTCGAGGCAGAAGAGATTGGCATCGAAGCCATCCTCACCACGCAGGTAAATCTTTCCGTTGCCTCGGCACCATACCGGGGAAGCAAGGATGCTCGGATTGAAATCGCGCGTCATGGCTCTGACACTCTTTGAATCAAGATTATAGATATAACCCTGCACATCGAAGTCATTGCCCCATTCGAACTCCCCGGCATTCAAGCCGATACCGTCGAAGGCATTCGGGCCGTCGAGGATGAATACCTCGCGGGCATCGGGCGAGAAGATAGCCCCCTGCATCGAAGCATCGACACCGCGGATGGTGTCGGTGGCCAGGGTGGCGAGATTCATCTGCACGAGATTCGTCTTATAGAACGGGAACTCCTCTGGAGTCTCCTTTACCGACGAATAGAGAATCTTAGAGCCATCGGCCGAGATGTCGCAGAGAGTGGTCGAGCCCCCTCCATAGGTGAGCGGCAGGCTCAGACCGTCGGCAAAGCGGATGATGGAGAGATAGTAGCGGTCGCGGTTGCCGGGCTGGCGGTCGTCGGGCGACTGGATGCGATGCATGACACCGGTGTTGTCGGCATCGCCATCAATCTTATTATAGTAGATGATATAGTCGGCCGTGGGGGATAGCTGGCATGACATAGCCTCAGAGGGGAGGCGTGAGGCGAGTATGCCGCGCTTCTGCGATGGGAAATCGATGGTGTTGATATTGAATGTGCCGTCGCCATTATCAGTGGGGAATGCCAACCGCGCATCCGCATTCTGAATCCACTCGGCATTGTCAGGTAAATTCTCAGCCACAACTTTGCACGACGGTGTGGCCACTACCTTATATGTCGTCTCGGTGTCGATGCTGTTGGCCGAATAAGTGTCGGTCAGCAACATGAATTTGCCATCGGGCGAGAGTTGAGTAGTCGCCAGGCGCGGTCCCTCGGAGATAGTGTGGATATTGAAGCGAGTCTTGCCGGCGGCACTCTCTGCGAGCGCCACACCCTCAGACTTCTCATCAGGGATAACCTCTACGGCCAGAGTCGGATTCTTTGAGTCATAGGGAGTCAGCGTGCGCACCTCCACCATAGCATCGCGGCCGGGTTCGAGCGAGAATTCCCCCTCGGAGCTTTCAGGAATCGAATCAAACGTAGACTTTGAGATAATCTCCTGTCCGTTGATGAATACCTTTGCAGCCGAAGGTGTTGCAATCTTCAGTTTCCCCTTCATGTATCCCTCCGGACGGAAGAAAGTAGCGAAGCGCTGCATAGAGAGCTTATTCTCAGTATCCGGGCTGACGAGGGTGAGGCGTCCGGCAGTGTCGGCCACCATAGTGGTGTAGTCAGCCATCATGGCCTGCGCCTGCAGAGGTGTGAGCTTCTGCATGGCCGAGAGGAGTTTAGTCCGGTCGAAAGGGTGCTCGGCATGCGCAGCTGAGTCGGGCGAAGCCGGAAGCTGGATGCTGACGGGCGACGAGGCTCTGAAATCGGTGAGTCTGTCAGCAGACACAGCTGCCAGGGCGCAAGCGCCGGCAGCTGTGAGAGTAAGAAGTAAAGTCCTCATAAAGAGAGTCGTTTATAGGGTGATATTCAAGTCGATGTCATTACGAGACGGAGGGGCGATCAGTTTGACGGCACCTCGTAACGCGGTATGCTCACAAGCTTAATCTTATAAATCAGAGTCGAATAAGGCGGGATTGAGCCGGTCTGGACATTGCCATAGGCAGCGGCCGCGGGGAGTATGGCCGTCACCTCATCACCCACGCGCATCTGGGTCACCACGTAGTGGAACCCCGTGATGTTCTGGTTGGGGCGTGTCTGATAGATAGAGTCGCCGTAGCTTGCACGGGCCGAGTAGGAGTCGGAGAGGCGGTTGCCATCGATATCATCGAGCGCATATTGCACTCTGACCAGCGAGTTGTCCATCGGCTGGAGGTTACCCTCGGTCAGAGTCCGGTCGTTCTCCCACTTCACGAGAGCGAAAGCCGCCGGCGACCAGTCGGGAGCCAGGCGGGTATATACCGGCTGGCCGTTGTCGGTCATGGCCTCATGCGATGTGATATAGTCGATGTTTCGCTGATTCCACTCGGTATAGTCCACCTCATCATCCTTAAGGCACGACGATGCGAAGAGAGCCACGAGCGGCAATGCGAGCAAATAGTGTCGGATAGTCATAAAAGAATAATCAAAAGATCAGAACTTCACCTCCGGAGCCCTCTCGGCGCCGGCAGATGCCGAGAACTGGGGTTTAGGCTTGAAGCCGAACCATCCGGCATAGATATTGGTGGGGAATTTCTTAATCTGAGTATTGTATTCACGCACCGCCTCAGTATAGTTGCGCCGGGCGATGGTGATGCGGTTCTCAGTCCCCTCGAGCTGGGTCTGGAGATTGATGAAATTCTCGTTGGCTTTCAGTTCGGGGTAAGCCTCAGTGACCGAGAGGAGCGACTTCAGAGTCTGGCTCAGCTCATTCTGGGCCTCCTGGAATTTTGCGAGATTCTCTTCTGTAAGGTCAGAGGCCTCGAGGGTGATTGAAGTGGCCTTGGCGCGGGCCTCGGTCACCTTCACGAGGGTCTCCTCTTCATGCGAAGAGTATCCCTTGACAGTGTTGACCAGATTGGGAATCAGGTCAGCACGGCGCTGATACTGATTCTCAACCTCGGCCCAAGCCTGGTCGACTCCCTGCTGCTCCTCTACGAGGGAGTTGTAGTTGCACGACTGCAGCGCGGGCATGGCAGAGAGTATGGCGATAGCGCAGATGATGCGCGTGAAGAATTTTTTCATATTAAAGGAGTTTTTTGAGAAGGTTGTTGAGGCTGACCTTTTCAGCGAGGATGCGTTCGAGGTCGGCCACAGCCACACGCTCCTGCTGCATCGAATCGCGGTGGCGCAGAGTGACGGTGTTGTCTTCGAGAGTCTGATGATCGACGGTGATGCAATAGGGTGTGCCGATGGCATCCTGACGACGATAGCGCTTGCCTATAGAATCTTTCTCATCGACCTGGCAAGTGAAGTCGAAGCGGAGACGATGCTGAATCTCGCGCGCCTTCTCAGGCAGTCCGTCCTTCTTGACGAGGGGGAGCACCGCACACTTCACCGGAGCAAGCGCGGCCGGGAAGTGGAGCACCACGCGGCGGTCGCCGTTGCCGAGATCCTGGTCTTCGTAGCAGCTGCAGAAGATTGAGAGGAACATGCGGTCGACACCGATTGAGGTCTCGATGACATAGGGCACATAGCTTTCATTGAGTTCCGGATCGAAATATTGAATTTTCTTGCCCGAGAACTTCTCATGCTGCGAGAGGTCGAAATTGGTGCGTGAGTGAATACCCTCAACCTCCTTGAATCCGAAGGGCATAAGGAACTCGATGTCGGTGGCGGCGTTGGCATAGTGGGCCAGCTTCTCATGGTCGTGGAAGCGATACTTCTGATTGCCGAGTCCCAGCGCCTCATGCCATTTCAGGCGGGTCTGACGCCAGAAGTCAAACCACTTCAGCTCCTCGCCCGGACGCACGAAAAACTGCATCTCCATCTGTTCGAACTCGCGCATGCGGAAGATAAACTGGCGGGCCACAATCTCATTGCGGAAAGCCTTGCCTATCTGAGCGATACCGAAGGGGAGACGCATGCGGCCTGTCTTCTGCACGTTGAGGTAATTGACGAAAATACCCTGTGCAGTCTCCGGGCGCAGATAGACCTCCATGGCGCCATCGGCCGTAGAGCCCATCTCAGTCTTGAACATCAGGTTGAACTGGCGCACATCGGTCCAGTTGCGGGTACCGCTGATGGGGTCGACAATCTCGTAGTCAAGGATAATCTGCTTGAGCTCGGCCAGATCGTTGGCGTTCATTGCATCTGCGAAACGCTGATGCAGAGCATCGCGCTTCTGGGCGTGCTCCAGCACACGCGGGTTGGTCTGACGGAACATCGCCTCGTCGAAGCTCTCGCCGAAGCGCTTGGCAGCCTTGGCCACCTCCTTATTGATTTTCTCGTCAAACTTCGCGATTTCATCCTCGATAAGCACATCGGCGCGATAGCGCTTCTTGGAGTCCTTGTTGTCAATCAGCGGGTCATTGAAGGCATCGACGTGGCCTGACGCCTTCCATATTGTGGGGTGCATGAAGATGGCGGAGTCGATGCCCACGATATTGTCGTGGAGCATTGTCATAGCCTCCCACCAGTAGCGTTTGATATTGTTTTTCAGCTCCACGCCGTTCTGACCGTAGTCATACACAGCCGAGAGGCCATCGTAGATTTCGCTTGACTGGAACACGAACCCATACTCCTTGGCATGGGCTATTATCGTCTTGAAAACATCTTCTTGCTTTGCCATTATCTTGAATTGTAAATGATATTACGTCATTAGTGTCCACTAAAAAATCATAAGAGTGCTTTGAAATTATTGATATTCAAT
>OFFN01000516.1_pt1 | contig 31107 bp, 30 predicted proteins | sample 1521381 | NCBI WGS metagenome assembly OFFN01 (sample SAMEA3504112, study PRJEB24116) | mouse gut metagenome | biome: mouse gut; feature: mouse-associated habitat; material: faeces | place: Denmark | collected 2011 | reverse complement strand
TCGGCGGCGGCCTTTCTTTTTGCTGTTGGCGGGGCATGCCGCCCGGGATTCTTTTGGCGCAGGGGGACGGCTGTTTTCAGACGATTGCTTCTAGCCAGCCATTTCACTTATGAAATGGTTCGATATACTAGGTAAGCCTTGGACATGGATGTCCATTGCTTCCGACCCGATCGGTTTGAAAAATTCCCCCATTTCATTAGTGAAATCTGGCCAGAAGCTCCCGTCTGAAAACAGCCGTTCCCCGGGCGGCATGCCCCGCCAACAGCAAAAAGAAAGGTCGCCGTCAACACCCTCCACCCCTCACACACAACCCAAGGAGCCACCTATGAATACACACACCCCTCTTTTTAAAACCATCCTCTTTTTCATCCCCCTCTCCTTGATTATTTTCTTCACAGGATGCAGCAAAACCCCCGACCCCCTATCCAAAACCGGCTTTTATTTCGACACCGTCATTACCATCACGCTCTACGACAAGCCGGACGAGTCCATCCTGGACGGATGTTTTTCCCTTGCGGAAACTTATGAAAACAGATTGAGCAAAACAAAGGAAAACAGCGATGTATGGAATATCAACCATAGCGGAGGAAAACCGACGGCGGTAAGCGAAGATACCCTTGCCCTGCTCCGCGCATGCCTTTTCTATGCGGAGCTTTCCGATGGAAAGGCCGATCCGACTATCGGGCCGGTTACAGAATTGTGGGATTTTTCCGGCTCCTCCCCCGCCGTCCTCCCGGCTCAGACAGATCTGGAGAATGCTTTAAACCATGTGGGATACGAAGGGATTTCTATCGAAGGGGACATGGTACGGCTTGCGGATCCCGATGCTGAAATCGACCTGGGTTTTATCGCCAAGGGATATATCGCGGACCGGATGAAAGAGTATCTCGCCTCCCAGGGCGTGGCAAGCGCTACCATTAACCTGGGGGGAAATGTGCTTGCCATAGGCTCCCGCCCGGACGGCTCTCCGTTCCGCATCGGTATCCAAAAACCTTTTGCTCCCAGCGGCGACATCGCCCTGGTATTGCCTGTTTCCGATCTTTCCGTGGTCTCTTCCGGCACGTATGAAAGGTATTTTGAATTGGACGGAACGATTTACCATCATATTCTGGATACAAAAACAGGTTATCCCGTGCAGAATAACCTGTTTCAAGTTACCATCCTTTCCCGCTCTTCCATGGATGGGGACGCTCTTTCCACCACCTGTTTTCTGCTCGGCCTGGAAGAGGGGATGAAGCTTGTCGAATCCATGGAGGATACGGAAGCCTTATTCTTTACGTCCGATGGAGCTATCCATGCTTCCAGCGGACTGGAAGATTTTGTGCCTTAAACTTTTATAATCGACTTGCGCGGGCATTTCTCCAAGCAAGTGCCGCATCCGCTGCATTTTTCATAATCAATCGCCGCATGGAAATCCGCGATCTCCACCGCCTCCGAAGGGCAGTTTTTCTTGCAGAGCTGGCAGCCGATACAGCCGACCGTACAATCTTTCATTGTAACAGGGCCTTTGTCTTTGGAGCTGCAAGCCACCGCATATTTGGAATCATAAGGAATCAGCTCGATCAAATGCTTCGGGCAGACTTCCACGCATTTCCCGCATGCCTTGCAGGCCTCTTTATCCACTACCGCTACCCCGTTCACCACATGAATCGCATCAAAAGGGCAGACGGACACACAGCTCCCATAGCCGAGGCAGCCGTAATTGCAGGATTTCGGCCCGCCGTTCGGCACAAAGGAAAGCATCCGGCAGTCTTCAATTCCGTGGTAATCATAATCCGATTTTGTTTTTTCGCAATCCCCCTGGCATTTTACAAAAGCGACTTTTCTTACCGATTCCCCGGCTTCTACCCCCATAATCCCGGCGATTACTTTTCCCACCGGCTCGCCGCCCACCGGGCATGCGTTTACCGGGGCTTCCCCTTTTGCGATCGCCGCCGCCAGGCCGGAACAGCCTGGGAAACCGCAGCCCCCGCAGTTATTTCCCGGCAGCGCATTCAGCACCGCCTCTTCTTTTTCATCTACCTCTACTTTAAACTTGATTGCGGCAACACCTAGGAACAGGCCGATAAAAAGCCCCACTCCTCCCACGATTGCTGTTGCCGTAAGGACACCCATCATCATCCTGCCACCTCCTATAGCAAACCGGAAAATCCGCAGAACGCAATCGCCATTAAGCCAGCTGTCACAAGCACGATCGGCATTCCCCGGAAGGATTCCGGAATATCGTTATACTCCATTTTTTCACGGATGCCCGCCAGAATCACGATGGCCACCGTAAACCCTGCCGCCGTTGCAAAACCGTTTACAATTCCTGTCAGGATTCCATACTTTTTCTGCACGTTCGTAAGGGCGATCCCCAATACCGCGCAGTTCGTCGTAATCAAAGGCAGATATACGCCAAGCGCCTGGTACAGAGGGGGCATGAACTTCTTCAGAAACATCTCCACAAACTGCACCAAAGCCGCGATCACCAAAATGAATACGATCGTCTGAAGATAGGTGACATCGAATTTTTCCAAAATAAATTTATATACCAGCCCGGAAACGGCAGAAGCCAAGGTAATGACGAAAATAACCGCAACTCCCATTCCCGCCGCCGTATTCGTTTTCTTGGATACCCCGAGGAAAGGGCAAAGCCCCAAAAACTGGCTCAACACCACATTGTTTACCAAGGAAGAGCTGATCAATATAATAAGCAGATCCTTTATCATTTTTGCTCACTCTCCTTTCCCTCTCCATAAAACCGATGGCTGCATCCCTTTTCCTTGCAGTTCATGCAGTCTTCGCTGCATCCCGACTGTATCTTCGACATGTCTTTTCCTTTCCGTTCCCCGTTGATCCGTATCTTGTTCTGTACGGCGGTCAGGGCTGCCAGCACGAAGAACGCGCCGGGAGCCATAATGAAAATCGCGCAGGGGACATAGGAATCCGGCATAATATGTAATCCGAAAATCTCCCCGGCCCCGATCAGCTCGCGAACCGCGCCGATGCAGGTCAGCGCGAAGGAAAAGCCAAGTCCCATGCCGATGCCGTCAAACAGCGAAGGGATCACCGGGTTTTTGGAGGCATACGCTTCCGCTCTTCCCAAAATAATACAGTTTACAACAATCAAAGGAATATATAAGCCGAGCGCGTCATAGAGGGCCGGAATAAATCCTTCCAGCAAAAGCTCCACCATCGTTACAAAAGAAGCGATGACAACGATAAAAGCTGGTATCCTCACCTTATCCGGAATGATATTCCGCAGCAGGGATATGATCATATTGCTGAGCGCCAATACCACCATGGTCGTCAGGCCCATCCCCAAGCCGTTCATTGCCGATGTCGTCACCGCCAGGGTCGGACACATGCCGAGCATCAGCACGAAAGTAGGATTTTCTTTGACCAGGCCGTTATACAGCCGTTCCATCGAGTTACTGTTATCCATTGCCGTTTCCTCCTTCCGTCAGCATTTCCCTGAAATAATACAATCCTGCGTTGACTCCGTTCGTAACCGCATGGGTCGTAATCGTAGCGCCGCTGATCGCTTCGATCTGATTATCCCCAGCAGCGCCGGATTTCACATATTCAAAACTTTCGGCATTTTTATTCACAAACTGGGGCTTCAATACTTCTTCCGCCCGCATTCCAAGACCCGCCGTCTCCGCTATGGACAAAAGGGATATCCCGTTCAGGGAGCCGTCATTCCTTACCCCCATCATAAACTCGATATCGCCGCCGTAGCCCTCATGGTCATTGACCGTGATCACATAGCCCAAAGTAGCGCCGCCCGCATCCTTCGCCGCCATGACTGCTCCGATATCCACGCCGCCATAGCCCTGCTCCGTCCATCCGGCTGGCATCTCCCGGCTGACTCCGTCCTGCGCCAATATTTCTATTTCTTCGAAGGAATCCGCATCCTGGAACACTTCCATGCACGCTTCCTGTTTCGCTTTTTCCTTTTGTGCCGCGATCGGCTCCTTCGTCACCTGGTACACGGTTCCAAGAACCAGCCCGGCGATCAGGGTGATCGCGAACAAAACAAGGGCATCTCCTATCATGCTGCCGCTCTTTTTCTCATTCATGCGCGTTTTCCCCCTTTCATGCCGAATGCCGTCGGAAGGGTTATTTTTTCAATCAACGGCACCAGAAGGTTGCCGATAATGATCGCATAGGAAACTCCTTCGGACGACGGACCGAAAATACGGAAAATTCCTGTCAATATTCCAAGCAGTATTCCATATACATATTGCCCGTTCTTCGTGATCGGCCTCGTTACATAATCCGTCGCCATAAAAAAGGCGCCAAGCATCAATCCGCCGCCAGCCAGCTGGGCGCTGATATAAGCGGGATCAAAGCCATGCCCCCCGAACAGGCAGGCAAATATGACAAAACTTACGATGTAGCTGCCGGGAATGCGCAGGTCGATCACTCCAAGAAGAATCAGAAAACACGCGCCCAAAACAATAGCGATCATGGAAGTCTCTCCGATCGTGCCCGAAGTCCTGCCAATGACCATGGACAAAATATCCACCGGCTCGCCGCTCTTGATGGCCGCCAGCGGAGTCGCCCCTGTATAGGTATCGCATTCAAAATTCGTCATGATGGATGTAAAGGAAATCAGCAGGAAGCATCTGGCCGCCAGCGCCGGGTTCATAAAGTTCTGCCCTAACCCGCCAAACAGCATTTTTACTACCAGTATGGCAAAAACGCCGCCTAACGCCCCGATCCACCAGGGCGCGCTGGACGGAAGGTTCAGCGCCAGCAAAAGCCCTGTCACCACCGCCGAATAATCTCCGATCGTCACTTTTTTCTTCATCAATTTTTCATAGGCAAACTCCGTCAAAACCGTGCTTGCCACTGTCACCACTATCAGTATAAGCGCATCGATCCCAAAATTATAGATACCGAAGCCCGCCGCCGGGAGAAGGGCGATCACCACCATCATCATGATACTGCTGGTCGTCACCTTGCTTCGCACATGGGGATTGGATGACACTTTCATCAAATCACTCACTTTTCGTACCTCCTGTTATTCTGTCCATTGCCGCCGCGCCCGGGATTGGTCAGGCTTTTGCCTTTTCCTGCTTTGGCGCGGGCTTCTTATTGCGCTTTGCCAGCTGCATCTTGCGCATGGATTTGATCGTCTGCGTCAACGGCCGTTTCGCGGGGCATACAAAGCTGCAGCATCCGCATTCGCAGCACTCCATGCCGTTGTGGGAAAGAAACGCCTCCTCGTCATAATGTTCCGCAAAATCAGCCAGTTTTCTCGGCACGACCCTGCCCGGACATACTTCCACGCATTTCCCGCAGTTAATGCAGGCGCTCGGCTCCATCCTGGAAACATCGTCCTGGGTCAGGCACAAAAGCGCCGAAGCCGTCTTTGTCGTAGGAACATCCAGGTCAAAAATACCGAAGCCCATCATCGGGCCGCCGGAAACGATTTTCACCGGCTGCTCTTTAAAGCCTCCCGCTTCTTCCACCAATTCATGGTAGTTGGTTCCGATCCTTACGATAAAGTTGCGGGGATCGGCGACCGCATCCCCCGTTACCGTCACAATACGGTTCATTAATGGTTTTCCAAGCATCACCGCATGGTAAATCGCCACGATCGTATCCACATTGTCCACCACGCATCCGACATCCGCAGGAAGCATGCTGGAATTGATGCTTCTTCCTGTTGTCGCATAAATGAGCTGCCGCTCCGCCCCCTGGGGATACTTTGTCTTCAATGCCTTGACGCTGATTCTTGTTTCATCTTTTGTTATTTTCTTTAAAAGCTCGATACAATCAGGCTTATTATCTTCCACCGCCAGGATTCCTCTGGCATGATCAAAGAGCCGCAGCATGATCTTCATTCCTTCCACCAGCTTTTCCGGCTCCTCCAGCATCCTCCGGTAGTCCGAAGTCAGGTAGGGCTCGCACTCCGCGCAGTTAGCAATGACATAATCTATCTTATCCGGCTCTTTCGGCGAAAGCTTGATAAAAGTAGGAAAGCCCGCGCCGCCCATGCCGACGACTCCCGCCTCTTTTACCCTTCCTATAATTTCTTCCTTGGATAATTGATCCGCCGATTCCACCGGCGAATATTCTACTTCTTCATATTCCCCGTCATTCTCTATGATGATGCTCATCACATTATCGCCTGTCACTACCCGCCTCGGCTCGATCGCCTTCACGGTTCCCGACACCGTAGCATAAATCGGGGCGGACACAAACCCGGAAGCCTCTGCGATCTTCTGCCCGGTCAGCACATGATCCCCTTTTGCCACGATCGGCGTTGCAGGAGCGCCGATATGCTGGGACAGGGGGTATACCAGGTCTCCCTTGGGCAGTACCGCCTTGATCGGCTTATCCTTCGACAGATCCTTTCCGTCATAAGGATGGATGCCGCCCACGAATGTTAACTTTGCCATTTGTCACCCTTCTTTCTCTCAGAATTCAAATGCCGCCGGACAGCCCTCAGAGCATAACTTGATTGCTCCCGTCCTGCCGAACGCGACAACTTTTAATACCAATATACTATTTTTCTACAAAAAATACTACTGAATTTTGAAAAAACATGATAAAATAAACAAGGAAATATTTTAGAGGAAAGGATATGATCATACCATGAGAACATTACGCCAAACGATGCACCTCCCAAGCCTCAACTATCCTTTGGAAAAAATCGCGCCTTTAGATAAAATTCTTTTTCTTGACATAGAGACCACCGGTTTTACCGCGAAAAGTTCTTCTATTTACCTGATCGGCACCGCTTACCAGGAGAACGGCAAATGGTATGTAAAACAATGGTTTGCCAATCATTATGAAGAAGAAAAGGAGGTACTGTCCGCCTTTTTCAGTTTTGCGGGAAACTATACCCATCTGATACATTTTAACGGCAATAATTTCGACCTGCCCTATCTGATCCAAAAATGCGAGCAGTACGACCTGCCTTATCGTTTCGATTCTTTTGAAGGAATCGATATTTACCGCCGGATCGCGCCGTACAAAGCCTTCCTGCGCCTTCCCAACTGCAAGCAGAAAACGCTGGAGCAGTTCCTTGGCATCGAAAGGGAAGATTCCTACAGCGGAGGCGAGCTGATCAGCGTATACCACACATATGTCAAAACCCCTACGGACTATGGCCTGCAGGCGCTCGCCCTCCACAACGCGGACGATATGAAGGGCATGCTACAGATCCTTCCGCTGCTGTCCTATTACGATCTGCTCAATGAGCTGCCACGCCCGAAAAAGGTACAAGCCAACTATTATCTCGATATGGACGGCAACAAACACCAGGAACTGATCATGAAGCTGAATCTCCCTTCCCCTCTGCCGCGCCCTCTTTCCGGCACTGCAGAAGGCTGTTATTTTAAAGGCGAAGGATCGGAAGCCAGCCTCCGCGTTCCCCTTTATGAGGAAGAAATGAAATATTTTTATTCGAATTATAAAAACTATTATTATCTGCCGGAGGAAGATACCGCTATCCACAAATCGGTCGCGTCCTATGTGGACAAGGCACGCCGCGTCCAGGCCACGGCCAAGAACTGTTATACGCGCAAGCTTTCTTCTTATCTCCCCCAATGGGATATTCTCTTCCAGCCGTTCTTTAAACGGAAATATGAGGACAGGGATATCTTTTTTGAGCTGACGGAGGAAATGAAGACAGAACGTTCGCTTTTTTCAAGGTATGCGGGGCATGTGGTGAATATGATTGCGGGGTCTTATAAACAAACGTAGCGCATAAAAAAGGCAGATCTTCACTCCCATGAAAATCTGCCTCTTATTCTTGCTTTTAAAACATATTGTTTCGCTTGCTCCGTCAGGGCTTCTCGTAAAAGAAGGAATTCTTTCTGTCGTATCCGATTTCCTTATAATTAATAATCTGCTCCGTACTGCCGATAAACAGCAGGCCGCCCCTTGCGAGCGCCTTCTGGAATTTGATGAATACTTCGTTTTTTGCTTCTTCCGTAAAGTATATGAGTACATTACGGCAGACGATCATATGCCATCCGTCACGATATGCATCCTTCAGGAGATTATGCTGGGTAAACTCCACCCGCCTTTTTACCTGGTCTGAAATCTGGTATGATAAACCGACTTTTGTAAAAAATTTCCGTTTCAAATCATCCGGCACACTGGCAACGCTCTTTTCATTATAGAGTCCCACTTTTGCCTTGGCAATGACTTGTTTATCCAGATCCGTGGCATGTATCTTTATCTGTTCCAACGGAATATGCCTGGACAAAGCCATAACAAGAGAATACGGCTCATCCCCTGTGGAACATGCAGCGCTCCATATTTTCAGGTTTTTCCCGTATTTGGAGATCAGCTCCGGAATGATCTGCTGATCCAATACCCTCCACTGATCCGCATTCCGATAAAACTCGGATACGTTAATCGTCAAATAATTAATAAATTCTTCAAACTTCGCAGTATCCGCTTTCAGAAAAGCAATGTATTTGTCATAGCCAGTCACACTATTCTTCGCAATCAATGTATCGATGCGACGTTTCATCTGCTTTTCCTTATATGCGTTCAAGTCAATTTTTGTAAGGTCAAATACCGCTTTCTTGAACCATTCATAATCATAAGCCATGGCAATTACCTACCGTCATTTATTTTTTGTTCAATGCTTTATTCTTCTGCGTTTTCTTCTTGTTCATTGGCAATTACAGCATCGATATCCACCGATACCACATCGGCATCTTCTTCCGGCGCTTCCGCTTTCGGTTCAGGAGCGAGCATTGCCTTTACGCTTAAGCTGATCTTTTTATCTTCATTATTAAAGTCAACTACCTTCGCTGTAATCTCTTCGCCCACCTTCAATACATCCGCCGGTTTCTCGATATGCTCCTTGGAGATCTGGGATACGTGAAGCAATGCATCCACGCCCGGCTCCAGCTCGATAAATGCGCCGAAATCGGTCATTCTTGCTACTTTTCCTGTGACAACGTTGCCCGCCGCATATTTCTCAGCCGCATCTTTCCACGGGTTTGCATCCGCAAATTTAAGGCTTAACGCGATCTTATTCCCGGAAATTTCTTTGATCAATACTTTTAGCTTCTCGCCAACTTTGAATACCTTCTTCGGATTCTCCACTCTGCCCCAGGACATCTCAGAAATATGAAGGAGCCCGTCTGCACCGCCAAGGTCGATGAATGCGCCAAAGTCCGTTACATTTTTTACGGTCCCTTCCACTACATCGCCTTCCTGGATGGATTCGAACAGTTTCTTCTGAAGCTCCGCTTTTTCCGCCACGATCAGCTGCTTGCGGTCTCCGATATATCTTCTTCTCTTAGGATTATATTCGCTGATAACGAATTGTATTTCCTGTCCTGCATATTTTGACAGATCTCTTTCATAGACATCCGATACAAGGCTGGCGGGAATAAAAATCCTTACTTCCTCCACGACAACGCTCAAGCCGCCGTCCAAAACCTGCGCCACTTTTGCCGTCAGCACTTCTTTGTTGTTAAACGCTTCTTCAATCCTCTTATTTCCACGGTCAGCAGCCAGCCTCTTATAAGTAAGAAGGACTTGTCCTTCGCCGTCGTTTACTTTCAATACCTTCACTTCCATCGTATCGCCGACTTTTGCGATCGTTGTCAAATCTACATTGGGTTCGTTCGTGTATTCATTTCTTGTAAGTATGCCGTCCGATTTGTAGCCGATATTGAGAATAATCTCTTCTGGCTTGACATCGATTACTGTGCCTTCCACTACCTCTCCCGCATGTATTGTCTTTAATGATTCTTCTAACATTTGTTCAAAAGTTAATTCTGACATAATTTTGAACCTCCTCAATAATATTATTTGGGGTAGACGCCCCGGCAGTGATACCGACCGGTGAAGCCGTTTTAGGTAGTTCTAAACGCAAGTCATCCAGTGTCTGTATAAAATAAGTATTCTCACATTCCTCCTTACAAATCTCGTACAGCTTCCTTGTATTAGAACTGTGAGTACCCCCTATTACTATCATGCTCCCAACCTGAGACGCAATCTGCCTCGCCTCAGTCTGCCGTTCTTCTGTTGCGTTACATATGGTATTCGCAACACTAACATTGTAACCTTTTTTTAAAAAAATTTCAACTAGTTCTTTAAATTTGTTGTAGTTAAATGTCGTTTGGGAAACAATGCATATTTCTTCTCCCTTTATGGCAAGTTTTTTTTCCTCATTCGCAAAGCGTTCCGCCTGTTCCCTGGATTCCATGACCTGCGCTTCTCCCGATGCCCATCCTCTGATTCCTTCCACCTCGGGATGCCCTGGATTGCCGATAATAATAATTCTTTTCCCCTGGCCGCTTTCCTTTTCTACAATATCATGGATCCTTTTCACAAAAGGGCATGTGGCATCCACGCACTCCAGCCCTTTTTCTTCCAGCAGATCATACACTTCCCTGGAAACGCCGTGGGAGCGTATGACTACCATGCCCTCTTCCAGCCTTTTCAGTTCTTCGATCCCTTCCAGCACCGTTACGCCGCGCCTTTCCAGGTCTCTGACGACTTCCTCGTTATGTATGATCGGACCGAATGTATATATCTTCCTTCCTTTCCCGATCTGTTCATACACTTTCTCAACAGCCCGTTTCACCCCAAAGCAAAATCCGGCGCTTTTCGCCCTGACCACTTCCATTCCCTGTCCGTTCCCTTCTTCCTTTATTTCCAATCACACAATCCGATGATTTTTTCCGCCACTTCTTCTATCGTCATATCCGAGGAATCCACAAGCACCGCATCCTCCGCCTGGCGAAGCGGTGAGAGTTCCCGGTTCATATCCCTTTCATCCCTCTCGATAATATCCTGCTCGATCTTCTTCAGATCGCATTCCACTCCTTTGGCACGCAATTCCTCGTATCTTCTTTTCGCGCGGACTGCACTGCTCGCCGTCAGATAGATTTTCACATCCGCATCCGGCAGCACGCAGGTGCCGATATCGCGCCCGTCCATGACCACATCCACGCGTCTTGCCAGGCGCTGCTGCAGCTCTACCAGCTTCTTGCGCACCTCGGGATTCACGCTGCTGACGGAAGCCATATTTCCCACTTCTTCCGTGCGGATCCGCTCATTGACATTTTCACCGTCCAGAAGCACCACTTGCTCCCCGTCCACATGGCAAATCGTAATATCCGCGTTCCTGCACTTTTCGCTTATTTTCTCCCCGTCTTCCGGCCGGATCCCGTTTTTGATAAAATAAAGCGCCATGGCGCGGTACATCGCTCCTGTATCCACATAGACAAATTTCATCTCTTTGGCGATCCTTCTTGCTATTGTGCTTTTCCCTGCTCCTGCCGGACCGTCTATCGCTATACTGTAACTCATGCCTTTCCTTCCTTTCCTACTCCTTCTGTAAGAAGGAGTTTCCCTCCGCTGCGGAAATCCCCGCCTGATAGCCGGTAGACCAGGCTATCTGCAGATTGAAACCTCCGGTCAGCGCATCCACGTCCATCACTTCGCCTGCAAAATACAGTCCCTCAATGATCCTGGATTCCATCGTGGAGGGATTGATCTCTTTTACATGGATGCCGCCCCTTGTCACCACCGCTTCCTCATAGCCTCTCGTTCCCGTCACCGTCATCTCCATGTTTTTGATCAGATGAACCAAACGGCTCCGCTCTTCTTTCGTAATCTCATGGACTTTCTTTTCCCCATCTATGCCGGACAACATAATCATAACCGGAATCAGCCTGGAAGGGAACAGTTTGCCAAGAGAATTCTTAAACTGCTTCTTTTTGTTTTCTTCAAAATCCCTTAAAAGTCTTTTATCCACTTGCTCCGGCGCAAGGGCCGGTTTCAGGTCCAGGCGAAGCACCGCCTTTTCACCTTTGCCTTTTTTTCCATAATAGCTGCTTGCACTTAAAACCAACGGCCCGCTTACCCCGAAATGAGTAAAAAGCATTTCCCCGAATCCTTCATATAGCGGTTTTTTCCCTTGCATAAAAAGAGAAACCTTTACATTTTTCAAAGAAAGCCCCTGCAAAGATTTGCACCACTCTTCCTGTATCGTCAGCGGCACAAGGGAAGGAAATGTTTCTTTTATGGTATGTCCTTCCTCCGCCGCCATCCGATAGCCGTCCCCGTCGGATCCCGTCAGGGGATAAGACAGCCCGCCGGTAGCCAGGATGACCGCATCCCCATATTCCAGCTTTCCGTCCGCCAGTTCCACGCCTTTTATTTTTCCATCCTCTGCCAGAAGTCTTTTTACCTCCGCACGGAGCCGGATATCTGCCTTTCCTTTCCGCAGCCGTCTCTCCAGCGCCGCCGTTACGTCATACGCATGGTCGGAAACAGGGAATACTCTCCCTCCCCTCTCCACTTTCACCGGACATCCCCAGGTTTCAAACCATTCCATCGCCGCATGGTTGTCAAACCCGTAAAAAGAGCTGTAAAGAAACTTGGCATTGGTCATGACATTCTGGAACAATATTTCCATATCACAGTCGTTGGTCAGGTTGCATCTTCCTTTTCCCGTAATGAACAACTTTTTCCCCAGTTTCTCATTTTTTTCAAAAAGAACCGCCCTGCCTCCTGCCTGCAGTACGGAAGCAGCTGCCATCATCCCCGCAGCTCCTCCCCCTATTACTATTATTTTTCTCATTTTTCCTCGCTTCCAAACTTTTTCTGCCAAAAATACTTTTATCAAAAGCCCGATTCACTGCCCGAAGCTTTCTCTTCGGTCCGAAGCGGATAATTTAGCATCGGCTCCTCATCGATAAAATTAATCTCGTCGTTCAGGTAAACCTGGTAATTATTCCATGCCTGCTCCAGTTCTTCCAGATTATGTTTGACATCCTCAGGACGCTTTAGGCAGAGCGCCACTACCAGCGCATTGATCAGGCTTAAGGGAGCCACCAGCGAATCCACGATAGAAACCATATCGCTTCTGGCAAAAAGGTTGCAGGAAGAATACAAGTTCATCGGCGAATGCACGCTGTCCGTAATGGCAATCACTTTGGCGTTCCTGTCATTGGCAAATTCCATAGCTTTCAGCGTGCGCATGGAATACCTGGGGAAGCTGATCCCCACGATAGCATCCTTTTCGTTGATTCTAATCATCTGCTCGAACATTTCGCTGGTACTGGTCGTCCGCAGAAGCACCACGTTCCCTCTTATCATATTCAGATAAAAATGCAGGAAATCCGCCAGCGGCTCGCAGCTCCTGATTCCTACAATATACACAGCCTTAGCTTCCAGAATCGTATCCACAGCAATTTCAAAAGACGCGCTGTCCAGATGGCCGATGGTATCCCTGATTTTTTCTATATCCGCTTCCAGCACGGAAGTGACAATTTCCGACTGCGTGCTTCTTCCATACTTCACGCCGATTTTCTGAACCGAATTCAGCTTATCCTTCACCCATTCTTCCAAAGCCTTCTGGAACTCAGGATAACCGTCATAGCCAATGCCGGAGGCAAACCGCACTACCGTAGACTCGCTTACTTTCACGGTCTCGCCGAGTTTGGCCGCCGTCATAAATACCGCCTGTTCATAATGGTCGGTAATATAAGCCGCAATCGCCTTATGGCTCTTGCTCATTTTGGGATATCGGCCGCTGATCTTTGAAATAATATCGATATCTTCTTCCTTCCTCGTATCTTTTTCCATCCTGTGTATCCTCATTTTTGAAAAAGGAGCTGGCCCGGCGGCCAACTCCTGATAAAATCCTTCTTAAACCGGATAAGCCCCATTTTTCGTATCCGCTTGGGTCATATCCACTTTTTCCTGCTGTGCCTGGCGGTATTTGAAGAAATCGGTAGCTACCTGCGGGAACAACGCATAGGACAATACGTCCTCGTCCTGCTGCTTCCATTCCTTCATTTCTGCTTCCAGCTTATCCATCTCGTTTTCGATCAGATCCGCCGGACGGCAGGTGATCCTCTTTTCGCCCGGAATAACCTTATCGATGATTTCCTGGTTCATCGGCTTGATCGTCTGCCCGTATTCACCGCGCAAAACCGCCTTTGTCTCCTTCGTCGCCATCTTATAGCGCTCGCCCAGCAATACATTAAATACAGCCTGCGTGCCGACGATCTGGGATGAAGGCGTAACGAGCGGGGGTTCGCCGAGATCCTTCCTTACTGCCGGGATCTCTCTCAGCACATCATAATATTTGTCTTCCGCGTTCTGCTCTTTCAGCTGGCTTACCATGTTGGAAAGCATGCCGCCCGGTACCTGGTAGAGCAGAGTCTTGATATCCACGCCCATCACCTTCGGATTCAGAAGGCCGCTTGCCAGACATTCATCCCTATAAGGCCTGAAGTAATCCGCGATTTCCGCAAGCACGTTCTGGTCATAGCCAGTATCATAAGGAGTCCCCTTAAAGGTTTCTACCATAACTTCCGTCGCCGGCTGGGAAGTACCCAGGGCAAACGGCGAGATCGCACAGTCGATCACATCCACGCCCGCTTCCACTGCCTTCAGATAGGTCATGCTGGCTACGCCGGAAGTATAATGCGTATGGAGCTGGATCGGCAGCTTCGTCGCGCTCTTCATGGCGGAAATCATTTCCGTCGCCTTATAAGGAACGAGAAGTCCTGCCATATCTTTGATACAGATGGAATCCGCGCCCATCTCTTCAATCTTCTTCGCCATGTCCACCCAATACTCCAAAGTATAGGCATCCCCAAGCGTATAAGACAATGCTACCTGGGCATGGCCCCTGCCTTCCCTCTGTTTTACCGTATTGGTCGCATTCACTGCTTCCTGCAGATTACGCAGGTCGTTCAAGCAGTCGAAGATTCGGATAATATCGATGCCGTTGGCAATGGATTTTTCTACGAAATAATCCACCACGTCATCCGCATAAGGACGGTATCCAAGGATATTCTGTCCCCTGAAAAGCATCTGCAATTTTGTATTTTTAAAACCGTCCCTTAACTTTCTCAATCTTTCCCAGGGATCTTCCTTCAGGAAACGGAGAGAAGCGTCAAAAGTAGCCCCGCCCCAGCACTCTACCGCATGATAACCCACTTTATCCATTTTCTCAATGATCGGAAGCATCTTTTCGGTAGGCATCCTCGTTGCGATCAGTGACTGATGCGCATCGCGGAGAACGGTTTCCATAATTCCAATCGGTTTTTTCACCTGTTCTGACATTTTCTATTCCTCCTTAACAATCCGGCTTTAAGCCATTCCATTAAAATACTCCAAATACCGCCATGAAAGTTCCGGCCGCCACTGCCGTACCGATAACCCCGGCTACGTTAGGCCCCATCGCATGCATAAGCAGGAAGTTGGTCGGATCTGCTTCCGCTCCTACCTTCTGGGACACCCTGGCTGCCATAGGAACTGCGGATACGCCCGCAGAACCGATCAGAGGGTTTACCTTTCCATGGGTAAAGATGCACATCAATTTACCAAACAATACGCCCGCCGCCGTACCGAATGCAAACGCGATCAGTCCGAGCGCGACGATTTTCAGCGTATCCAGATTCAGGAACGCTTCCGCGCTGGTAGTAGCGCCTACGGAAGTGCCGAGCAGGATGACTACGATGTACATAAGAGCGTTAGATGCCGTATCCGTCAGCTGTCTTACCACGCCGGATTCCCTGAAGAGATTACCGAGCATCAGCATACCTACGAGGGGCGCTGTGGTAGGAAGGATCAGACATACAACGATCGTTACGATAATAGGGAACAAAATCTTCTCCAGCTTGGAAACCGGACGAAGCTGCGCCATCTTGATCTTTCTTTCTTTTTCCGTTGTCAGCAGTTTCATAATCGGCGGCTGGATGATCGGCACCAGCGACATATAAGAATACGCCGCTACCGCGATCGGTCCGAGAAGGGCCGTCTGTCCCAGTTTTCCTGCAAGGAAAATGGAAGTCGGGCCGTCCGCGCCTCCGATGATGGAGATTGCTGCCGCCGCCTTATCATTAAATCCAAGGCCGATTGCTCCGAAGTATGCGGCAAAAATACCGAACTGTGCCGCCGCGCCGAGCAGAAAGCTCTTAGGGTTGGCAATCAAAGGGCCGAAGTCCGTCATCGCGCCGACTCCCATAAAGATGAGGGAAGGCAGGATCGCCCATTCGTCTAAGAGATAGAAATAATAAAGCAAGCCGCCCGCTCCGTTTGCTGAATCCTCGATACTCATCATAATATCGGGATAGATATTCACGAGCAGCATGCCAAACGCTATCGGCGTTAATAACAATGGCTCAAAGCCCTTTGCGATAGCAAGGTATAGAAATCCGCAAGCTACTGCAATCATCAGGTAGTTCCCCCATGTAAGGTTGAAAAAAGCCGTCTGATGCACTAGGTTGTCTAATGTATTTGCTATATAACTGAAATCCATTACTTTGACCTCCTGTTTTGATTCACGATCTGCAAACGCGTATCAAATACGGATATGTTATGCCGTATTTGCCCGCGTCCCCGTCTTTAGTTTAAAGTTGCGAGCAATGCACCCGCCTCTACGGGATCGCCAACGGATACGTCAACGCTTGCCACTGTGCCGTCCTGAGGAGCCACAACCGGGATTTCCATCTTCATAGCCTCAAGCACAACTACGGTATCGCCTGCCTTTATTGTCTGTCCGACTTTTGCCTCCACTGCAAATACTTTGCCGGCTGCGCCCGCTTCTACTCTTACGCTTCCTGCCGCGCCGCCCGCTGCCGGTTTTGCCGCTGCCTTGGGAGCTGCTTTCGGCGCTGCCTTGGGAGCTGCGGGAGCCGCTGCCGGAGCTCCTGCGGATGCGCCTTCTTCTACTACTACATCATATACGTTTCCATTTACGGTAATGGTATAATTTTTCATTTCTTATTCCTCCTGTTATCACCTTACAACTTACAACTCACAACTTATCAACTTAGATTAAAACATTCTTCTTTTTCTGATCGATCTGACTACAAAGCCGTCCGCGGAAGACGCGCCTTCGCTCGCCGCGATTGCCGCCGCAATAACAGCCACCAGTTCCAGGTCGTCCGTTTCGTCTTCCCCTGCCGCCGGAACAGCTGCCGGAGCCGCCGCCGGAACGGGTTTTGCCGCTTCCTGTTTCGGCTTCTTTGTAAATGCCGCCTGGATCTTAGGGATAAAGGTAAAGCATGAAATAATCAGGCTGATAAGAATCAGCACGATAAATACCGTTCCCATGCCGAGCAGCGTATTCATGAATGCCTTTGCCATTAATTCTTTAAATGAATAGATCACGTTTGTGGACATGCTGGTCAGCCTGTATTCATCATCAAAAATCATTTCGATATTTGCATCATGGCTTGTGCCGTCCACCTTCAGATTGACGATGATCCCGTCGTCATTGATTTCTGCGCTTCTTTCCACAATATCAACATAATCACCCATATCGGCCTGAGCGCTTTCCCAGCTGGCAAATGCCGCTGCCAAAACCGGATCCGCCTTTGCATACTGCGCTTTGTCCGCCTCATATGCGCCGGAGCAAAGTTCCCTGACGCTCAGGAAAAACCCTTCGCCATTGTAGATTGCCTCTTCTTCCGACATCTCCATCCATGCGGCCGCATCCTTCTGCTCGTCCCCGCATGCGCTCGCTCCCAGGATACAGGTAATCATACCTAATACTAATAACCATTTTTTCATATTAAGTATCATCCTTTCTATACGGTGCCGTGTTTTTTTGCCGGGCGGTCTTCCTGTTTGGTATATAACATTTCAAATGCGCCGATCACATATTTCCTCGTATCTTCCGGCGACACGATCTGATCCACATATCCTCTTCTTGCCGCGCTTTCTGCACTCGTCTGAAGACGCGCATATTCTTTCGCACAGGCATCGATCGCTTCGGAACCTTGTCCATCGCAGATAATCTTCGCAGCAAGCTTCGCATCCATCGTTCCGATCTCCGCATCCGGCCATGCCATCGTAATATCCGCGCCGATCGCCTTGGAATTCATCGCCACATAAGCGCTGCCATATGCCTTGCGCGTAATTACATTCACCTTCGGAACCGTAGCATTCGCGAAAGCGTATGTAAGGCGCGCAACTGCCTTAGCCATCCTTTTTTCCGAACATTTTGCGGAAGCGAATCCTTTGACATTCGTCAACGATAACACCGGAATTTCAAAAGCATCGCAGAACGCGATGAAGTCCGCCGCCTTTTCGCATCCCCTCACCGACAATACCTCGTCAAACTTATCCGTAACCGTTCCCTCTTCGCCGTAAACTTCCGTACGGTTCGCCACAGCGCCTACCGTAGCCCCGTTCAGCTTGATAAAGCCTGTCACCATATCTTTTGCATAATTTCTCTTCGTCTCAAAAAATATGCCGTTGTCAGAAATCTGGGAGAGCGCAATTGAAGTATCTCCCGCGCAGTTTTCCAGCCCTTCGCATACTCTGTTCAAATCATCCGCGCATTCATCGAATGCCGTATTATCTTCATTATTTGCAGGAAGCATGGAAACCAGCTCCCTGATCTGTGCGAGTATATCCGCTTCGGATGCCGTCACGTCTACAATGCCGGCCTCTTCGCTCTGGAATGCCGCAGAAGAAGTATCGCATCTGGAAATCTCATTGCCATCGATCGCATTCGGGGCATTGACAAATAATTTCGCCGTCTTTTCCTCCATGAACGTGAAATCCGTCAATGTCGGGACAACGGCAAGGCCGCCGCCGCAGGTCCCGAAAATCGCCGTAATCTGGGGAACCACTCCCGACGCATCCACCTGCTTCTTATAAATCTCGCCAAAACCATTCAATGCATCCGTCGCTTCCTGCAGCCTTAAGCCGGCAGAATCGATCAGCCCGATCACCGGTGCGCCCATCTTCATTGCCAAATCATAAAGACCGGCAATTTTCTTCGCATGCATTTCACCGATGGTTCCATTCAATACAGACGCATCCTGGCTGTAAACATACACAAGATTGCCGTCGATCACTCCGTAGCCGGTAATAACGCCGTCCGAAGGAGTCTCTGTCTGCTTCAGATTGAAATCAGTCGCCCTTGCCGTAACAAGCGCCCCTATTTCAACGAAACTGTTTTCATCGAGTAAAGCATTGATTCTTTGACTCGCTTGTGAAGTAGTACTCATTTTTTCAGCCCTCCATTTTATATTAAATAAATAAAAACTATTTAACGGGGAACATACCGCATCTTCGGCATGAATGCCGCACGCGGAATCTTAATGCCCAAACTTCCCCATGATTCACGGTAGTAGTATATCATAAAAGCGAGAAATAGCATAGAATTATTTTTACTTTTTAACACAATTTTTACCCCTGTCTTTGTAACCCCCCGTTTTACAGCGCATACAAGCTCCATATGTATCCAATGGTCCACCGAAAATCCATCCGCTCCACATCCTGGTCCGCCACAATCGAATATTCCCCGATCAAATCCCCGTCCAGATAATATTTTACGCTGCCCACCTCGCTCCCGCTCTCCACCGGCGCTGTCAGCGCCTTTGGCAGCTGGATTTTCTTCTCCACAGCCTCCCCTTCCTTTAAAAGAACCCGCAGCTCCTGCTCCGGCTCTTTCATGGAAATCTTCACGTAAGCCTCATCGTAGGGACGGCCGGACCCCGGCACGCCGCCTTCCACCGGAAGGGGTTCCAGTTTTGTCTGCTCATAAACATCCCTGTACTCATAATTTTCCAGCCCGTACCCCATCAGTTTCCTCGTGTCGCTCCATTTATAATTCTTATTGTTCGGCCAGCCGCATGCCAGAAGAGCCACCACAAAAGTTTTCCCGTCCCTCCGCAGCGCCCCTACATAACAGTAACCGGCATTATTGGTAAACCCTGTTTTGCCGGACAGCGCGCCGTCCATCATGGAAAGAAAGGCATTATGGTTATTGCAGGAATAACTGCCCCTTCCCTCCCCGTCAGAAAAGAAATGGCTCTGCGTCCTTGTAATTTCCAGGAATTCCTCTTTTTTCTCCGACTCCTCGATACAATATTTCATGATGCGCGCCAGATCCTTCGCCGTCGTGGAATGCACTTTCCGTTTGCCCTCCTTGTCTGTAGCGGAAGCATCCAAGCCGTTCGGAGTAATAAAGCATGTATCGAAGCATCCGATATCCCTCGCCTTCTGGTTCATCATCGCCGCAAAGCCCTCCACGCTTCCCCCGATATGTTCCGCAATCGCCACCGCCGCATCATTATGCGATTCCAGCATGAGGGAATACAGCAGATCCTCCAGCCGAAACTGCTGCCCTTCCCGCATGCCAAGATGCACCTTCGGCTGCCCCGCCGCATAAGCGGATACCGTCACCATATCCTCCATATTGCCGTTTTCCAGCGCCAGTATGCATGTCATAATCTTCGTGGTGCTCGCCATGGGCATTGGTTCGTTTTCATTTTTCCCAAATAAAACACGCCCGGAATCCGCATCCATCAGGACTGCCGAACGGGCGTATAACTGTATGTTTGTACTATTTTCTTCCTTTTCCTCCTCCCGGCCCGCCAAAAGATATCCGGCCGCCGGAACGGTTACTTCCGCCGACATTTTTTCTTCCGGCCTCTTCCCCTCCGCCGTCAGAATCTGTCCTGCCATAAATAAAATAATTAATACCAGCGCTGCTGTACGTTTTCCATCTCTTTTCTTTTTCTCTTTCATCCCATGTCCCAATTTCTCTTTATCAACTAAAATATATGCTCCTGAAAAGAAAAATAGTCATCCGGCTTAACGATTTTGCAGCATCAGATAACAGCCCTTAAATATCCAGCTTCAGCTCCACCTCTGCTTCCGCCTGCTGTTTGAATTCCTCCACCTGAACCGCATCCAGCTCCGGCAGCTCTTCCAGGGATTTTACCCCGAAACTTCTTAAAAACTCCTCCGTCGTCCCGAACAAAAGGGGCCTTCCCGGCGCATCCAGCCGCCCCACTTCCGTAATCAGGGAAAATTCCATCAGACGGTTCACCGCATGTTCACAGCTCACCCCCCGTATCTTCTCGATTTCCAGCTTCGTCACAGGCTGTTTATAGGCAATAATGGACAACGTTTCCAGCAGCGTATCCGTCAGCACAAATTTTTTCGGCGCCTTCGCCACCTTAATCAGATATTCATACATTTCCGGCTTCGTGCAAAGCTGGATGGAATCTTCCAGTTCCATCAGCGTGATACCCCGGTCCTGTTCCGCATACCGCTGCCGCATTTCCTCCAATATTTTCTTCGTTTCTTCCACATTCTCGCCTACTGCCTCCGCAAGCCTCGCTATCTCCACGGAATCCCCCATAGTAAAAAGAACCGCTTCGATTACCGCTTCCGCCTTTTGTCTTTCCACGCTTACCCTCCGTCTATCTTCTAATCAAATCATCCTGCATGGGATATAATCACAATATCGTCCCCGATCTCCTGCTGCTCGATATCAATCCGTCCCAGCTTCATCATTTCCAGAATCACCAGGAAAGTAACAATAATCTCCATCTTGCTGTGCTGTTTCTCCAAAAGGCTTTGGAAACGGAACCTTGCATGGCTTTTTATGTATTCCTCCACATAAAGCGCTTTCCGATCCATATCCACCTCGTCCTTTTCAATCTTTCCGAACGTGCTTCTCACCGGGTCGATCTTATCTTCCTGCCGCTTCATCATAAACCGGAACACTTCCTGCAGCCTGCTCAAATTAACATCCGCCAGCAGCTCCTCATAATCCACCGGCTGTCTGTAATCCGCCACTTCCTTCGGCAGATGCTGTTCCCTATATAACGTCTTCCCTGCGTCCACCTGCCTGTCCCTCAATTCAAAAGACATATACTTGTACATCTTATATTCCAGCAGCTTCTGCACCAGCTCCGCCCTGGGATCTTCCTCTTCGCCTTCTTCATTGACTTCCTTCGGCAGAAGCATCCTGCATTTGATATCGATCAAAGTCGCCGCCATAACAAGGAACTCGCTCATCACGTTCATATCTTCCGTTTCCATCTGCCTGATATATTCCAGATATTGTTCCGTAATCTCCACGATAGGAATATCATAAATATCGATTTTATTTTTCTCAATCAAGTGAAGCAGCAGATCCAGGGGACCTTCAAACGCCTCTAACTTTACCGGAATCGCCATAGACTTACCTCTCATTCCTCTCGGCCGCTTTCAGCCGCCCCACTATTCTACCCGCAAATCCCGATAATTTCAACCCTTATTTGCCGCCGTACACGAAAATCAATTTCTCGTGAACCAAGTTGGCATTTACACAGATGAAGGAAATGCTTCTGACACTGCTCCCATTGTAAAACTACCGCATAGCAAAGCCGTTCAAACAGCTCTTAGATGAAGGAATCAGACTTGAAATGTATTACTGCCTCAAAACACTGCAATGGGGAGCAGGATGTTTCTGCATAAGAGGCCTGGATTCTGTACGGTTAGAGCTTTTCTTTGTATCTATAGGCCATAATCTTTATAAATTTCACAATAAGCATTTCACCTTTCCAGATGAATCACCACCAATTCCCCCGGATTAAAAATCCTGATCGGAATCGTATGCATGCCAAGCCCTCTGCTCAATACCATCCGTTTCCCATATTCTTCGAACATCCCCCCGTCATATTTGGGGAACAGGCGAAAAGACGGGGATATGACTCCTCCAAGCAGGGGCAGTTTCATGACCCCTCCATGCACATGCCCGGCCACGGTCAGATCAGCCCCCCATCCGGCATATTGCGGGAAATAATCCGGGTTATGGCCGATGAGCAGTTCAAAATAATCTTCCTTAGTTTTTCCAAGCAGGCTTTCGATATAGCCTTCCCCCATCGGTTCCCTGTGCAGCCTCTTATAATAGCGCCTCCTGATTTCCAGCCCGCAGATCTCTATGTTGTATTCCGGCAGATAAACTCTTTCGTTTTCTAAAACACGGACACCGTATGATTTTAGCTTTTCTTTATATTCGTCAAACAGATTCCCATATGCTTTCCGATATACTTTTATCCTATATTCATGGTTTCCCATCCCATAGTATACGGGATAGTGTTCTGCCAGGCGCTTCATCAGCGCCATTGGAACTTCAAAACGGGTTTTCTTCTCATTCGCAGTCACCATATCACCAGCCACGACGACCAGGTCCGGGTTTACTTTCTCGATTTCTGCCAACAGATTTTTATTATTCTTTCCGTAACTTTTATTATGAAGGTCGGACAAAAGCAGAATTTTTGCCTTTTTCCTGATCTTATCCGAACGTATCCTATATTCCCTTCTGATAAAACGCGAACTGTCATATGCGACAGCCACTGCCAAGCCAGCCAGCGCCGCTCCCGATAGCGCAATCACCATTCGGATCCCTCTTTCCTGCATTTCCATCATCATTCCTTTCTCTTCCCGGCAATCCGGGGGCGGCGGGCAAATGCGTCCCTGCGCAGAATTTACCGCAACGCCAATAATCGGCCGGATATAAAAATCTTCCAGCCGATCATTAGTGTACCACGTTTTCTCTGTTTATAAAAGTCATATCCATTATAGCAGGAAATTCTTCCACACTTTCTTTACATAATCCCGGTATCCGGCTTTATCAATGCTCTTAGCCGCCACGATCGATACGCCGCCGATCCTCTGTCCGTCCAGTTTATAAACCGCCTCGCCGATAGGCTGCCCTTCCGCTATCGGAGCCACGACTTCCTCCGGCAGGGTGATCGTCTTCTCGATCTGGCTTAAGTTGCTCCCCTTCGTGTCCAAATACCGAAATTCCCCTGCAAAACTTAAGTTGACCGTATCCTCCACGCCTCCTTTTACGAGCTGCGACGGCAGCGCCTCCTTGTTTTCGTCGATATAAATATTGCTTACGCTGTATCCAAAATTCAAAAGCGCCATCGCATCCTGGAACCGCACTTTATTGTCCGGCGCCCCCATCACCACCGCAATCAGGTCGATGCCGTCCTTGCTCGCGGTCGCTGACAGACAGTATTTCGCCTTGCTGGTGGAACCTGTTTTTAACCCGGTCGTCCATTCATACTGTTTCAGAAGCTTATTGGTACTGGAAAGGGTAAACGTCGTGGAACCCTGCCTCGTTACATGGGTAATATCCTCCATCCAGATTTTCGTGTAATCATAGACCTCCGGGTGTTTTGTCACCAGCTCTCTGGACATAATTGCCACATCCCGCGCCGTTGTATAATGTTCATCGGAATCCGACAGCCCGCAGCAATCCACAAAATGCGTATTGTCCATGCGGAGTTCTTCCGCCCTCTGGTTCATCAGTTTTACAAATTCCTCCTCGCTGCCGGCAATATATTCCGCCACAGCCACACAGGCATCGTTGCCGGATGCCACCGCGATACACTTTATCATCGTCTCTAACGTCTGTACTTCCCCTTCTTCCAGAAATACCTGGGAACCTCCCATGGATTTTGCATGGGCGCTCGTAATTACCTCGTCCTCCAGCTTGATCCTCCCGGTATCCAAATGGTCGAAAATAAGAAGCAGGGTCATAATCTTCGTTATGCTCGCCGGACTCCGCCTCGCATCCGCATCCTGCTCGCAAATAATCTGCCCCGTAGAAGTTTCCATTAATAGGTAGGAAGGGGCGGACACATCCGGCGCCGCCTGCACGCACAGAACGGAGGCCAATACCATCCAAACGCTGAATAAGTAGCATATAGTAGTTTTCACCAATCTCTTCACATTGCACACTCCTGTCAGGTGTTCTACTACTATAAATATAAAAAAACGGTTCCCGTTAGAACCGTTTTATAGGTAAGGCATATGCTTTTTTATAAACTGTGGTACCAATTCACCAGCCTGTCTTTTTGTTCTCTTACATCGATATGGAAAGCACGCGTCAGCTGGATCACATAATCCACTGTCACTATCGCCAGAATCAGGATGCACAGCTTGCTCCCCATGGAAAAACTCCAGCTGTCAATAAACGCCATCACTCTGGAATGCAGGAAAACAATAATAATCACCGCATAAAATCCCCAGGCCACCGTACTCTCCAAGCAGACGATTCCTTTATAGTTGCAAGGCTTATCATTATAATCCCACCATACTTCCCCGAAAAGCCGGAGCATCAGCTTTCCTACAAGAAACTCAAAAATGGTCGCCATCACCGCTCCCGCCAGGTACAAGCGGAACAAATCGGTCCGCAAAGGGCAGAGCACCATATAGCCGATGACAGCCCCGAATCCATAAATCGGGCAGAACGGACTCTTCGCAAACCCACGGTTTGTCAGCTTTTTATTGCAAAACGACATATAAATGGATTCCACCAGCCAGCCTAACATGCTATAAACAATAAATGCCGAAACTAAATGATAAACATCCGTGCCCAAAACCTCTTTTGTCCACATAATAGTCCCTCCATAACAAAGTCCCTGATTAAATAATCAGGGACCTGCCACTCACATTCACATAATTAATTATATTTACGTTTTCTTGCTGCTTCAGATTTCTTTTTCCGTTTTACGCTTGGCTTCTCGTAATGTTCTCTCTTACGAATTTCCTGCTGAATACCAGCTTTTGCACAGCTTCTTTTAAAACGACGTAAAGCACTATCCAAAGTCTCGTTTTCTTTTACGATTACGTTTGACATTTTACACCCGACCTCCCTTCAGTCCCTTCAAGCTACTCGACTGAGTGGGTTTATTCTATTTTTGTACAAGGACTGTTTATGTATCCCTATGCACTTTATTTATTATATCACATATTTTGGCAGAGTCAACTGTTTTTTGAAATATTTTGGGTTTTGTCCTATGAATATGCTTTTTACTTTTTGTTCTGATATTCTTACTATTCTATTTTATGATATTAGCCTTCCTAAATCATATAATTCATCTGGGCATATATCTTGCCCGTCAGGCCATACCACTGTATATCCATCCGTAGCAACACGCTTAAAGTATTCAAAAGAATTTAATTTCCCATACCATTCACCTTTTATATATGGTTCAACATCAAAATACTTTTTTTCTCCATTGTCAAATAATACCAATATCTGATAGGCACAAATTACTTCTACCTGAACCGCTGTTGGTCTTAACATAGCAATACCTCGCTGTCTAACGCAATGGTTCTATCTTGAAATACCCGTCTCCATTACGCAAAAGTTCCCAATTTGCCTGCAATTCATCCTCATGAATCGCCATCCATGCCAGCAAAAGTTTCATTTGCTTATTTGGTAAATTTCCTTCTAAGATTTCCCCATCTATTCCTGCCACCACTTCATAATCCCCATATAAAGCATGCACATGCGCTTTATTGTGTCTACCCCCTTTTTCACTTTGCATTCGCACAATAATTCCAAAGAACATAGATAATGCTGGCATTTTAAACACCCCCAAACATAAAAGGAACAGAACGGGAATCCACTTTCCGATTCCCGCCTTGCCGTTCTTTTATCCCAGCTGCCCCGCCAATACTTTCGCCGCTTCCGCGATAGCGCCATCGATGCCCGCAGGGTTCTTGCCTCCCGCCTGGGCCATGTTCGGCCTGCCGCCGCCGCCTCCTCCTACCAGGGCGGCGATGCCTTTGATCAGGTTGCCCGCGTGGGCGCCTTTCTTCATCGCCTCTTCTGTTGCAAAGGCAACCAGGTTCACTTTGCCGTCCAGGTCGGAGAAAAGGACGATCACGCCTTCTCCTAATTTCGCCTTCAGCTGATCTCCCAGATCCCTCAGCCCGTTCATATCCACTCCCGATACTTTTACAGCCAGAAGCTTTACGCCGTTGATATCCTGAACCTGGTTCATCACATCGCCCAGAGCGTCCTTCGCCGCCTTGCTCTTTAAAGACTCGTTTTCGCTCTGTAAAGCCTTGACTTCCGCCATCAGATGTTTCAGTCGCTCTACTAGGTCAGCCGGGCTTGCTTTGACTGTCTTCGCCGCCTCCGCAAGAACAGATTCCAGCCCTTCGTAATATTTCAATACGCCGTTCCCGGTCAGGGCTTCGATCCTTCTTACGCCTGCCGCCACGCCGCTTTCCGACAATATTTTGAAATGCGCGACCGCGCTTGTATTTGCCACATGGGTTCCTCCGCAAAGCTCGGTGGAGAAATCCCCCATTTTCACTACCCGCACCGTTTCGCCGTATTTTTCCCCGAATAATGCCATCGCGCCGCTTTTTTTGGCTTCTTCAATGGACATGACACTGGTGATGACCGGGAGGGCATTGGCGATCTGCTCATTGACGATCGCTTCCACTTTCGCAATTTCTTCTTTCGTCATCGCAGAAAAATGGCTGAAGTCAAAGCGCAGCCTTTCCCCGTCCACGTAGGAGCCCGCCTGCTCCACATGGGTTCCGAGAACCGTCCGCAAGGCTTTCTGCAGCAAATGGGTGGCGCTGTGGTTTTTGCAGGTATCCCCGCGCCTTGCGGCATCCACCGTAAGGGTGACGGCATCCCCCGTCTTGAACATGCCTTTCGTCACCTTGCCGATATGGCCCACTTTTCCGCCCAGCATCTTGACGGTATCGACCACTTCAAAAGCGCCGTCCGCCGTAACGATCATGCCCGTGTCCGCGCATTGTCCGCCCATCGTCGCATAGAAAGGAGTCTCTTCCACGAAAATCGTTCCAGCCTCCCCGTCGGTCAATGCATCCACGATTTCCGTTTCCGTGGTCAGAACGGTGATCCGCGAGTCGTGCGACAGCCTGTCGTAGCCTACAAATTCCGTCGTAATATTCGGATCGATGGATTCGTAAACAGTCACGTCAGCGCCCATGTAGTTCGTCACCTTACGCGCCGAACGGGCTTTTATCTTCTGTTCCTGCATCGCCTCTCCAAAGCCTTTTTCGTCTACCGTAAATCCCTTCTCTTCCAGGATTTCTTTCGTCAGGTCAAGCGGGAATCCATAAGTATCATACAATTTAAATGCTTCGCTTCCTGCCAGCTCCTTTTTCCCCTCTTTTTCCATGGCCGCTTCCATCTCTGTCAGGATCGTAAGGCCCTGGTCGATGGTTTTATTGAATTTGCCTTCTTCCTGCGTCAGCACATTAAAAATAAAATCTTTCTTTTCTTCCAGCTCCGGATAACCGTCCTTGCTTCCTTCGATCACCGTATTGCTCAAATCCGCAAGGAACTGCCCCTCTATGCCGAGCAGCCTTCCATGTCTTGCCGCACGGCGGATAATACGCCGCAGCACATACCCCCGGCCCTCGTTCGTGGGCATAATGCCGTCCGAAATCATAAAGGTCGCGGAACGGATATGGTCCGTCACGATACGGATCGATACATCCCATTCGTATTTTTTCTTATATTCTTTCCCCGCCAATGCACAAACTCTGCCCCGAAGCGCCTGGATCGTATCCACGTCAAAAATAGAGTCCACATCCTGCACGACGGTCGCCAGACGCTCCAGCCCCATGCCGGTGTCGATATTTTTTTGCTCCAGTTCGCTGTAATTGCCTTTGCCGTCATTGTCAAACTGGGTAAATACATTGTTCCACACTTCGATATAGCGGTCGCAGTCGCAGCCTACCGTGCAGCCCGGCTTGCCGCAGCCGTATTTTTCCCCCCGGTCGTAATAAATCTCCGAACAGGGGCCGCAGGGGCCGGAACCATGCTCCCAGAAATTATCTTCTTTTCCAAAACGGAAAATCCTCTCCGGCGCAATGCCGATTTCTTTATTCCATATATCAAACGCTTCGTCGTCCTCCAGATAAACAGAAGGATAAAGCCGGTCCGCATCCAGCCCGACCACCTCCGTCAAAAATTCCCAGCTCCAACGGATCGCGTCTCTTTTAAAATAATCCCCGAAGGAAAAGTTGCCCAGCATCTCAAAAAAAGTCCCATGCCTTGCCGTCTTGCCGATATTTTCAATATCCCCGGTACGGATGCACTTCTGGCAGGTCGTCACCCTTCTCCTGGGCGGTATCTCCTGGCCGGTAAAATAAGGCTTCAAAGGAGCCATGCCGGAATTGATCAGCAGCAGGCTGTTATCGTTGTGTGGAACCAGCGAAAAGCTTTTCATCGCCAGATGCCCTTTGCTTTCAAAGAACTCCAAAAACATCCTTCTCAGTTCGTTTACCCCGTATTGTTTCATCGTCGTTCCTGTTCCTTTCCCACTTATTTAAAAATCAAATTTATCCGCAAAGTAAGCATCCAATTCCGCAATCGCCACCCGCTCCTGCTCCATGGAATCGCGGAAGCGCACGGTCACGCAGCCGTCGGTCTCCGAATCAAAGTCATAAGTCACGCAGAAAGGTGTTCCGATCTCATCCTGCCTGCGGTAACGCTTGCCGATATTCCCTCTGTCATCGAATTCACAATTATATTTTTTGGACAGGCTGGTAAAAATCTTCTCTGCCCCCTCGTTCAGCTTCTTGGAAAGCGGAAGCACGCCGATCTTCACGGGAGCCAGCGCCGGATGGAAATGAAGGACGGTACGCACGTCCCCTTCTCCTATCTCCTCTTCGTCATAGGCTCCGCACAAGACAGCAAGGAAAAGCCTCTCCACTCCAAGCGAAGGTTCGATCACATAAGGAATATATTTTTCACGCTTTTCATCATCAAAATAACCCATATCCTGGCCAGATACATTCTGGTGCTGGGTCAGGTCATAATCCGTCCGATCTGCAATCCCCCAAAGTTCGCCCCATCCAAAGGGGAATAAAAATTCAATATCTGTCGTCGCTTTGGAATAGAAAGATAACTCTTCCGGATCGTGGTCACGGACGCGCATCTCCTCTTCTTTCATTCCCAGCTTCTTCAGGAAATCAATGCAATACTGTTTCCAATATGCGAACCATTCCAGATCCGTATCCGGCTCGCAGAAAAATTCCATTTCCATCTGCTCAAATTCCCTGACGCGGAAAATAAAGTTCCCAGGCGTAATCTCATTCCGAAAAGACTTTCCTACCTGACAGATGCCGAACGGGATTTTTTTACGGGAAGTCCGTTGTACATTTTTAAAATTCACAAAAATGCCCTGTGCAGTTTCAGGCCTTAAGTACACCGTATTTTTCGCATCTTCCGTAACCCCCTGGAAAGTCTTGAACATCAGATTGAACTGACGAATATCCGTGAAATTATGTTTGCCGCAGGTAGGGCAGGGAATCTGGTTTTCCTCAATGAATTGTTTCATCTGCTCCTGGCTCCAGCCGTCCACAGAGGATTCCAGGGAAATTCCCTTTTCTGCCACATAATCCTCAATCATCTTGTCTGCGCGGAACCTTTCATGGCATTCCTTACAATCCATCAAAGGATCGGAAAAACTTCCCAGATGGCCGGATGCCACCCATGTCTGGGGATTCATCAGAATCGCACAGTCTACGCCTACATTATAAGGGCTTTCCATCACAAACTTCTGCCACCATGCCTTTTTAATATTATTCTTCAGTTCCACGCCCAGATTCCCGAAATCCCATGTATTGGCAAGCCCTCCATAAATTTCCGAACCGGGATACACAAATCCCCTTGATTTCGCCAACGCTACGATCTTATCCATTGTTTTTTCCATTTTCTCTCCACTTCTCCTTTAGCCCTATTTATATATGATATAATATCTTCCTGACGCTTCCCCGTTCTCATCCGGCTGCATATTGGCCTGGTTCTTTCCAGAAACCGCCACATTCTCCCCCACATACAATATTTTCCCTGATACTTTCACACGCGCCGGAAACTCCGCGATCAATATCTTCGAGCTTCCCATGCCCAGAATATCCTCTTTCCCTATCGTCTTCTCCCCCTTCGCATCCGTCATGGAAATATCAAAGTCATATCCCTTGCCCTGCGCCTCCGCGACCGTCCCGCAGAACAATGTCTTATGGTTATAGGAATCCGTATTATACGCCGTATAAGCGTCCGCAGAAGGATATTTCATCCGCACCGTCAGCCTGCCGTCCGCATTTTCAAACCGATCCACAACAATATCCGCGCCTTCTTGTCCCTGGTTAAAACTCTCCACCTCGTCCAGCAGAATATCCCTCAGATTCGTTTCGTCGTAGTATTCCTCGCCGAACTCCTCATTGATCGTTTCCACGATACTGCCGTCCTTCACAACCTCGATTTCGGTGCCTGCCGCAGCATCCAAAGCCGCCGGTTCCTGCGTCTCCGCCTTCGTCCCGCTTTCCCCGCAGCCGCATAAAACAAAGCTTATCAAACATACGCATGTTATTGATTTTACCCATCTATCCATCCGTTCATCCTCCATATCCACCATATTATATCCGACTTACTCCTTTTTTTCAACACCAAAATCAAACGCTTTAGGATAGCGCCTTGGGATAGTGCCTTAGGTTAGGGGAAATCAATTTTTGCAGGATGGATGGCGGCAGGGCATGGTTGGGGGGGAAAAGAAGGGCGGCGGGGGAACCGTAGGG
>OFFN01000373.1_pt1 | contig 40675 bp, 39 predicted proteins | sample 1521381 | NCBI WGS metagenome assembly OFFN01 (sample SAMEA3504112, study PRJEB24116) | mouse gut metagenome | biome: mouse gut; feature: mouse-associated habitat; material: faeces | place: Denmark | collected 2011 | reverse complement strand
AAAAATGTTTTCTTTCGTCAAATAGCTAATTTTGCACTTGCCAGTTGAGAGTAGGGTTGGTATGATATATTAGACTTTTTACGCCTCTCGTGAAAATTTATTTGGCGGATTTGTGAAAAAGTATTAACTTTGCGGCCACAAAAAAAGAAACAAATGGCAAGACAGCATTGCAACATACTAATCATCAAAAGTATTCAGAGCTTAAAAGGCTTTGAACGCAATGCATGTGTGCTTATGCCGTCAACAACAGGCACATCATATTGCGGAACTGTCCGACGGTTTCGTTTCAGTAACCCAACTGACATAAGTTAGTCTACAAATACAGACTACTGAGATATAACGACTGTCGGAAAGTCCTTACCAAGCTTCCCGACAGTCGTTTTTTTTGTGTCCAAACCGATATAACCTTCTCCATCGCGATTAGCTGCGGACACACATTTCAATAATCGCGTCTTATGACGCATAACCCGAATGAAAATGAAGTTTAATGATCAAAAGAAATTATATCGCCAGAATGCTCTGACTCAGTCAGACATCCTCTACCTCCCCGACAGTCGCGGTCTTGATGTGACCGTCGTTTCGGGGAAGTGTGCTGATATCATACGCAGCATACATGGCTCGATGAGTCGTCTGGCTCCTATGGGCGATGATGAGAGGAGAAGTCTTTGGTTTGAGGTCAAGGGTAAAAGATGGGAGTGGTATAGGTTGTCGGTATCAACCTATAAGAATCGCCATTATCTCTATATCACCGGAGACACTTATGACCATCATGTATTTTGTGACAAGGATGATTGTAATTCCCGCCATTGTTTCTATGAGGATGAACTCGTCGGAATATTCTCAAAAATCGAGAAGTATGTTGCCGGACTCGTTGACAACATCTTGTCTGCGCCCGAACAATATAATTCGTATGTTGATAAATATTTGAGTTACTACCGGAGAGAAGGGTTGATAAAGAGATCAGTCCTGAACTCTTTGATTCCTGACAATAGCTATGACGGGATCGATATACCTCGGGTAATCAACTTATACGAGAATCAGGTCGAGCCTACTCAGTTCTCCGAGATGACCCTCAGACGCTATATGCACTATTGGTGTATAGCATACGAAGCTGTATATGGCAAGATGTCGGGGGATGATGTCGAAGTCTTCAGGCATTCAAGCAAAGGACATGAGGCAAGAGAATATAATCTTGATTCTGAGGATGATTTCAGAAGATGGAAGTCCGATGTCTCTCCTTATCACGGCTTTGATGTGGTGTATGCGAGAGTTCACTTGTACCCTACATATACCAATGGTCAATGGCACTTTTCTGTCGGCACCGGTAGCTATTGGAATCTTGATGATTGCTTTCGAGCTGTCATAGGATTGTCTGATGCCGGAATCTCGGTTGAATTGGGAGAAGTCGATCATATTCTCGGAATCTTGAAGGAAACCGACTACGTAGAGATTACCCCTTATGCGTATCGATATATGCAGGGCGATGACATCGGTAGCCAGATGAAACTCCCTTATGCGGACGAAGTCGGCAAGGTTGTTATCAAGGAAATAGTCGCAAACACTAAATGGAATAAGCTTGAGAAGGTAAGTCCTCTCGCTTAACAACTCAGCAATAAGGAAATATGAAAATACAATACGCATCTGACCTCCACTTGGAGTTTCATGAAAACAGCCGTTGGCTGAAAGAGAATCCGCTTATAACTGTCGGCGATGTTCTATTATTAGCCGGAGATATCGGCTATCTGGGAGATGACAATTACGCACATCATCCCTTCTGGGACTGGTGTGCAGAGTCTTTCCATCAGACTATCGTAATTCCCGGCAACCACGAGTTATACAAGAGTTTCGACATCAACGACCTTCACGAAGGCTGGCAGCAAGAAATACGTCCGAATGTAAAAACTTGCTATAACTGTGTGATTCAGTTGGCTCCCAACATCGATCTCATCGCATCGACTCTTTGGGCAAAGATTCATCCTTATGATGAGTATCAGACCGAACGCGGAGTAACTGACTTTCATCGTATCAGAAACGGACAGTTCCGTCTCTCGGCCCAGCGTTTCAATCAGGAGCATGAGCGTTGCCGTGAGTTTATCGAGAGAAGTGTAGAGCAGAATAACGCAAAGCATATTATCGTCGCCACACACCATGTGCCGTCTTTCGAGCTCATGGCCGACGAGTTCAAGGGTAGCCCGATAAATGGAGCCTTTACATCCGAACTTGGCGACTTTATTGCCAGTAGCCGTATCGAATACTGGATATATGGCCATTCGCATCGAAACATAAATATAACCATCGGCAATACCCGGTGCATCTGCAATCAGCTTGGTTACACCTTTCATGGTGAACAGGCCGATTTCCGCCGGGATGCTGTAATAGAAATAAATGACAATGAATTTCAAATTTGACGGTGACCGGTTGTTTTTCACTTCCGATACACATTTCAATCATACCAACATACTGCGATATTGCAATCGCCCTTTCAAGACTGTAGGGCAGATGAACGAAACAATCATCACTAACTGGAACAATGTGGTTGGGCCTGATGATGTAATCTTCCATCTCGGAGACTTCTGTCTCGGTGGAGCTGAAGAGTGGAATAAGATTCTTGACCGTCTAAACGGCAGAATCTATCTCGTTCTCGGTAATCATGACCTCAAGAATATCCGGCAAGGATTCATAGACAGGTTCGAGCACGTTGCAATGTCGATGTGTATTCAGGTCAGCAAAAAGAAAATCTATCTGAATCACTTTCCTTATCTGTGCTTTGATGGTGGCTATCATAACGATGTATGGCAACTGTTCGGTCATGTGCATACCCGCCCATCGAACACCGGGATTGACGCCGGACGACTTCAGTACCTCTTCCCGACACAGCTTGATGTCGGTGTAGACAACAATAATTTCACGCCTCTGTCTTTCGATGAGGTACGACACAAGATTCAAAGGCAGATCGAATCGAACTAAGTATTTACCTTCTCGGCGGCGTCTCGTTTGCGAACAAGACGCCGTTGTCTTTCAGTTTATAAGTTTCCCGATTTGTCCTTCAATCTGGGTAGATGGCAGTTTTGATGACGCCGTCGGCGCGGGTGGCGAAGAGGGTGTAGGCTTCCTGAATGCGGCTGAGAGGGAAGCGGTGGGTTATCAGATGGGTGGTGTCAATCTTGCCTTCGGAAATCAGCTGCATGATTTTGTCGCAGTCGCAGGCATCGACACCGCCGGTCTTGAATGTCAGGTTCTTGCCATACATCCACGGAAGGGGCAATATCTGTTCCTTCTCGTAGAGTGCGACAATCGTAACGATGGCATTCGGTCGGGCACAACGCCATGCGAGTTCAAATGTCTCCTCGCCACCGGCAATCTCAATCACACAGTCGGCACCACGTCCTTCTGTTAATGACTTAAGGACTTCAAGACATTTTGTCGGCTCTAATACCTTGACATTTGGATAATGCTGGCGCACGAAATGCCGACGGCTCTTTTCAGCCTCGCAAACGACTATCTTATGTGGCTGATACAGTTGCACACATTCTAAAGTGCATAACCCGGTAGGCCCAGCACCGATGATCAGTACCGTATCTTCCTCGGAAATTTCAGAAATCTTTGCAGCCCAATAACCCGTAGCGAGAATATCGCCGGCAAATAGAGCCTGCTCATTGCTCACGTTATCGGGAATCGGAGTCAGACCGTTGTCGGCGTATGGCACACGGACATATTCCGCCTGACCGCCGTCGATGCGGCATCCCAACCTCCAGCCTCCTGAAGTGCAGTTGTTCACATACCCTCGTTTGCAATAGAAGCACTCGCCGCAGAACGTCTCGACATTCACGGCAACTCTGTAACCAGGCTTTACCTTGGAGACATCCGAACCGACAGCCTCAACGACGCCAACCAGTTCATGCCCAACGGTAATGCCGACCTCCGCTTGAGGCACAGCCCCATGCAAAATGTGAAGGTCCGACGAGCAGATGCTCGAAAGAGTAACTCTCACCACGGCATCCTTCGGGTCTATAATCTCCGGCTGCGGTTTCTCAATCAGCTCGAACCGTCCCGGCTTCGTATATGTCAATGCTTTCATTCTAACTTTCTTCTATTCCTCTTTTTATCAAGTTCTGCATAAAAAGTCGGACGGAGTTTTCGGTTGTATTCCTCTATCTCTTTTATCTTCGGAGAATCGGGTGGTAAAATCTCATAACCTCCATCAAGCAAGTTTTGGGATTCATCATATAAATTATCTCCATAATGCTCCCTTAATCTTTGACTCACTTCATCACGAGAAATCTCGCCTTTGACATTACTGATTACCAAATCAAGCAAATATGCAGACACCTTCAGTTCTGCCGCATCTTGCAGACCGATACTGACGAGCCAGGCATCCGCTTGTTCTCTTATCATTGGATTATCGCTGCGTGATAACTCAACAAGTTCCTGATATTTATCTTTATATGTCATGGAATTGTTACTCTATGTCTAAAGGAATAAGATTGTCATCGTTGAAACTGTCAAAGTCAGACTGGAAGAGTTTGTCCTGAATGACGCGATATTTCTCAAACTCCGTTTCAGCGTATTCTTTAGCTTGTTCGGCTGATACATGTCCGGCATCAGTCAGAACGGGACGGTAGGTAATATCAAGAAACTTATCAATACGCTTCGCCCAGTCCTCCATTGTCATAGGAATATGACGCTTTGCCATATCTTCCGCCAAATCAAGGAAAGAGTTGACAATTCGTCCCATGTCCTCCAGCTCACTCTCTTTGAGATAATTTTTGGCGATGCTGACATCCGGCTTAACAATCTTCCCGTTGGGAGCATTTTCCCATGTTGTGAGACCCATATGCTCCTTTTCAGCATTAGCCCGGTCAATTATCAGTTCAGCCGCCGTATGACCATGAACAGCGTAGTGCATCTTATTCTGCACCTTCTTGAAGAATAATCGAGTAGTGGGCGCATCACGATTGTAATCGATGCTTGTAGCGTAAATATCCGTCAGCTTCTGATAGAAACGCCGCTCGCTGAGACGAATCTCACGGATTTCGGCCAATAGATGCTCGAAATAGTCCTCGCCTATAAACGAGCCGTTCTCCATACGCTTCTTGTCAATCACATATCCCCGGATAGCAAACTGATGCAAAATAAACGTACACCACTGCCTGAACTGCGTGGCCCGAGTGCTGTTCACCCGATAGCCAACTGATATGATGGCATCGAGATTGTAGAACTTTAGCTTCCGGTTCACCTGACGCTCTCCCTCGGTTTGAACTACCGAGAAATTCTCGGCAGTTGCCTCTTGGGACAACTCCCCGGTCTCGTATATATTCTTCAGATGCAGTCCTATGTTGTCAGAAGAGCAATCAAACAACTGCGCCATAGCCTTCTGCGTACACCACACAGATTCGTGATGGTACACAACCTGCACACCATCCTCCTTCCCATCAATCTGAAAGATCAGGAACTCCGCCGTGCTATTTCGTATCTCAAACTTCCTTGCCACTGTATATTAGAGATAACATTAATATACAAATTTCATTCAGGTCTATTAATCAAAAATCCATTTAGCAATTCTTTCCCAAATTATGTCAAGCATTGCCTCTGTTCTATCTTCAACGATTTGTCGAGTCCATTCCATATCATATGGGATGCACGAAATAGCTTCCAAATGCTTGCTAAATTGGCAACTTTTAAGCAGTTCTACCGTATTAGAATTAAGCTGTATCCCTAATTCTTTAGCCTTATCTTCCAATGATTGGATTTTTGCTGGATCTTTTTCTGCTACGGTTTGATAATACAGCAATTTTTCTTTCCAACCTTTATTTCCAGCTGAGGAATTTAACTCTTGAGGAAGTAAAGTTAAGTTCCCTAAGGACTGAAAAGATTTAGTCGTAGGTTCATATAATGTTGCATCCCAAAGACTATCTTTGTTTACTCGCGGAGCGATATGTTCAATAGTCTTAAGATGAGGTGACATCCATTTCTCAAGATTTAAATATGGTGAGACTCCTATACGTCCCAACTTTATTGCTCCAGGACGATCTATATCTGGAATTGTATCATGAGCTGCTATTATCAGAGCTAGCCGTACTACATCGTTTCCTGTCTCTCCATATTTAAGATGTAGTTTAGCCTGTTCTATCCATTCGGATTTTGAGTGTATCTTCTTAAGTAATGTGTCTCTGAAATGGGTCTTAACCTCAGATAGGGAACAACATCTATTCGTTACAGAAAGTTTCTTAAATAAGTCTCTATATGTAGAATCTAACCCTGCATTAGAGCATACCGATCTCCATAAAAAATAAAAAGCCCCAATGATTTTAACCGCATTAATGAAGTTTCCTTTTGCATCAGTTAAATCTTTGATGACATCATTATATAGAGTCCCCAATACCGTAATAGCCATCTTATGGTTGGAGGCTCTTAAAAACAGGATAATTAACGACGCTAATTCAGCATCCATTCCAGTGCCTGTATGAGGAAAATTTGCCTCGCCATTGTATCTAAGCCATTCATGATAAAATTGGGCATAATTACCCATTCGAATGATAAATTCCTCTTGCTCTTCGATATTATCGCCTAAGGAAGAAAATGCTTTATGTAAAGCTTTCCTTTGAGCACTAAAATGAGAGGCGACACTTTTTCCGTCTAAAGTTACAAGGAATGATGTAATATAATCATTTGTACGCTTGGTTTTCTGCATCGCCGTTTTCGTTTCATTTAAAAAGGCTTCAATTAAACCAAACGCTTTATCACATTTTGAGCCCTTAAAACCAGACGTTAAAGCCTTATCAAATGTATTTACGATAGTAGGTTTAAAAGTCTCAATGGCTGTTAATGGATTTCCTGTAGCATTTAACGATTGAAACATATCAAATGCCCAATCTTCATTTGCCGGCTGAATTGTAGTGAAACAACAGCGGTCGAGTAGATAATGACATACGGATAACGTTTGCACTAACTCACAAACAATTTCATATTTGTCGATATTTGAGGAAGGAGAATCTGAAAACAGAGCTTTCAAATCATCTCGATCCAAGCGCCATAGTTGCTCTTGCGTGAATGTTCCCATTATCTGTTTTGCTGAGACAAATTCGTCAGATGAATGGTGAGCATTCGCTACAGTATTTTTCAACCAAGCATACAAGCGTTGGTAATTCTTGTATAATAAGGTATCTCCGTATTTTTTCTTATCAAAATTTGGGAACGATGTTTTGTCTACAAATGCTTGTATACAGTTCGCAAAATAATTTGAAAGATCTGACTTGTAGGCTTCATCAATCGGTCGCTCTAAAGTCCAACAATCTTTATTCCCCCTGATAATCTTTGGTTTTAGGGTTGGGGTACCCTCCTCTAAGTCAAAACTAAATGTCTTGACTAAACGTTTGCTCCAAAAATCATAAATGCTATTGATATTTTTTTCAATCGAGCTATTTCTTTTTAATTTTTGCTTAATCTCATATATACGGCGTAATAATGCAGTACAAGCCAATGCAATTGTTGACAGTCGTTGTTGCCCATCAATTAGCATCGCAATCCCTGTTGGAACTGCCTCTATTTCGATTGGTTTAATTTTTGATTTATTTCCCTCGGTAACTATAATGATAGTACCCATGAAACGAATTTCTTGTCCGGAATTGTGTGGATCTTCGACAATGCGTCTTATTCCACATGACAAATCTTCGATTAATTGGTCAATATTATCAGTATCCCAACTATAATCTCGTTGATAGAATGGAATATATAATCCCATTCCAGGTTGATTGAGGAATGTTGCTACGCTTCTGTTATCTGTAACAAAAGATGTTTTTATATCAATGTCTGCCATATTTCAAGTTTTTATATAAAGCAATTAGCGCAGAAAGCATCGTTATCTTCATCTGGGTCTCCAAAAAGATCCACTAGTTTGCCGGAGCCTTTCTGTTGTTTAGCCTCTTGTTTTCTGATGGCGTCAAGTTTTATCTGACGTACTCGTTCAGGTTTGATCAGTTCTGCCAGACTTTCGTTTTGATTCCACGTGTAGCCATCTTTCTCAAATTCCATTGCTTTGGCAAAAAGGTCAGGATGTTGTTCGTAAAGCCATATCCATTCTAGTTTCTGCTGGAAGAAGCAAAAATAGCATCCAGAACGGCTACGGTTGTATGTCCCAACTTTTCCATCCACCTCGAATTCGATGGGTTTATAATACGCTGGAACACCGACGCCACTGTCTTCAAGGATGCGAAATATATCATCTCTAACAAGGATATCGTCATTGTCGATAAGAGGAAACTCTTCCAACTTACCAACAGGATAGTCTGTTCCCTTGAGAAACTCGAATACAACTTTATTGAATAATTTGACATCTATGTCCATCAACGCATTGGCTTTCTTCCCATAGTAAAAATCCTTAGTCAATGGATGTTCCAATATCTTCTTCAACTCAAATTTTACTTCTACTGATGCAAGATTGAGATATATCTCACTAAACCGTTTAATATTATTCTGATGAAGAACATTATGGATTACATCAATACTCCAGATATTTTTGCGGAAGGGGAATATTGCCTGAATATTTGGCTTGGTAGATACATATCCTTCGCGGTCTTCGTCTCCTCGAATGCCAACATAGGAAATTGTCGGCGCGTCACCAACAAACCGTTCCATCTCGGCAAGTTTCATTTTCTGAGTACACCAGCGTTGCTGTGGTGACGGCAGGTAGTTGCCACTGGCTTTTAAGAAATGCTCGAAAGGTGTTGGTTCGGGGCTGTCTTCGGCTGCCCGCAAACGACGGATGCCGCCGAGATATGATTCCAGACGGTTAATCAGCAGGTCAGTTTCAGCTAATTCACACCCGGTGTCAGTGTTATAGTATTCTACATGAAGATCGGGATATTTCCCTTTCATGTATATAGCAAGAGCCGCACTATCTTTGCCGCCCGATATACCTAATACGTGTCTTACCTGTGTCATTTTATTTTGCCGTTTAGGAGTTTAAGAAGAATACAGATATTAAGTTCGTCATCATCGGTAAGCAGACTCTCAATCTTTGATGCTGTTTCCTCAGCTTTCTTGATTTTATTCTTGGGTAGCCTGTATGTTTGTGATTTTGAAAACTTTCCCTTATTGGATGCAAGTTCAAAGTTGAATGCTTCCGTATAATCAGCATTCGAGGATGACTCTCCCAAAGCGGAATATCTTTCAAGTTCGCTTAGAATATGAAGCATCTGATGGATTAACATAGGTTCTTCAGGATCCTTTGTTTCATCTAATCGTTTGTCATTAATGACTATCGCGAGTTTTTCTACAAACTCACGTTTTGATTCCGACGGCGCGAGGACTCGGTCAAGAAACGACCGAGTTTTAGGGGTTAGAATATAAGAATCGATTGTTCTATATCTTGCCTCAAGAATCGCCTTATACTCTACATAATCAGTTGGTAATCCAAGATGCTCAACTATTTTTTTCTCAATCCTGTCTATCAGATTGTCATAACAAGTGTTTAGTTCTCTAACTGCACGGCGAATCAAATCAAGATACTGCTGTACGAACTCGTCACTATTGAGGTCTTTGTAACCTAATGCTGTCGGTAAATCCTCAAAGAATGTCTTTGCTGGGTCTTCGGCATTTGACAAAACATCTCTAAATTTTGCCGTATAGGCATTGTCAAACTTCCTTGTGATTTTAGCATAGTTATTCAATCCACGAATGAATTGGAAGAACGGCTTTACAGTTTCAGTTAATGTATCTGTAGACACATAGACAGTATCATCCTTACGCAAAAATTGACGATACCTCTTAAAAATTTCTAATTTAACACCTGAGACGTTGAATGCTTTTATGGCGAAATCTTTCAAACGTTTCTGGAGCAACTCAAATACTTCTTTATTAATTGACAGAACAAACGTACCATTATTATACAGGGCGAAATCCTGTTGATTTATATAAAGAAATATTGGAATCCAGAAATCAATTACACCTTGTTTCAGCTTGTAAGGAGCAGACTTCAGAATTTTCGCCAATTCGGTAAGTTTTTTCGGTTTATCTACTGAAGAATTGACAAACTCAATTGATACATCCCAAAGAGTTCTTAATTCATCGAATATTGGAGCACCAAGAATCCACCTGCCGTTTTCGTCTTGACGGTGTATGCCCGAATCACGAAATAATGTGAAATATATGGTCTTTTCAGGTGGAAACGATTCAATATCAAAATTCTCCTTGTCACAATGATTAAGCATTGCATCAAGCAGATTGATACGTGCGAGTGAAATAGCAGAGCTTAATTTTTGGCGATTGAATAGTTCATTTCTGATTATAGGTGTCTTCTGATAAACATCATCGCATACACGGGAAAGTAATTTATTAAAGTCGCGTACTGATTTAATATTTTGAGGATTACCATTGTAATACCATACTATATTATTAGTGCCAGATGTTAATGAAGCATTGAGTATAGCATTAAGTTTCTGAGTCTCAAACTTCTTTTGATTCTCAAATTCAGATTTGGCTATGCTATCATCGAATGCAACATTCTCGATAACATATTGCAGTTTCTTTATTTCATATAGATGCTTAACAATATCGTCAGTATTTTTGAAATATCCATAAATTGATGCGCCTGCACTTGTAGATGCAGACATTACAATAACTTCAGACTCAATATCTGAAAGAGGAAACACTAAGTGGATAAAGCCATCGATATCACCAGCCGGTTCGATAATAATTGGCTCATTGGAGATACGATATTCAAAATATCGTGGCGTACCGGTCTTATAGTAGGATGCCGATGCGATTGCTGCTTTTTGACTAATATATGGAGCAATCTCTTCAACTGATAAATTCGGAGTGGGGACAATTGCGGCTGCTTTATATAACTCATCCTCCAGATCTATATTAGTGCCCTCGAAAAGAATATATTGAGATTTGTATTTTGCAAATCGAATGATTTTATGAGAGATAAGGGTCTTTATTAAATCTTGGGTATTTGTCAATCCTAATGCGTTATCTCCATACGTTATGAGAAAGTCATCATCAAGAATGATGCCATTAAAGAACATATTGATAAGCCCAATTGTCTTAATCAACTTAAGGCAGTGCTTTATTATCTCACCATCAAGATTGGAACCTTCAATTCTTTCAATGGCCACAGAAAGAGAACGCCAACCCATTGAATCAGCATTTGTCTCCGTTATGGCTGAATAGAAATGGTAAGTCAGATAATCATATACCATCGCGACATTATAGGTCGTGGACGGTAGAGCTTTGAAGTCATTGATTGATCCAATGCCTTTTGCAGACAGAAATGAAAACAAAGAACGTTCGTTTTGACCGTATTTCTGAATAGCCAATGTCAAGCAAACAGCAGACACTGGATCAAGCGGATAAAGTGATTCAGTCGTTTTGTATTTAAGATTTCTGGATACAATATGACTGTGAATTCCTAAATCATAGAGAAGACTCAATGAAAGTTCCTCAGCCTTGGATAATTTTTGACTTTTACTGAGTCTTTTTGCTGTAAGTGATAATAGTTGTTCTACCGGCTCAACAAAAACTATCTCTTTGAATCGTCCTTTAATCTTATGCCATTCGTTTCGCTGTGCTTCGGTGAGTTTTGCCGCATAACTACTGAAATTCTGGTGAAGTGTAGTCAGAAGTATTATACTCCGAGTCGGCACATTCACAAATTCTGAAAGTTTCTGTAGAAAATAAAGTTCCTTTTCAGGATTGTTGTTTGCCGCATACTCAAGAATTTTGCCAAACTCATCAACAACAATGACAAGGAATTTATTTTCATTGCGTAATGATTGATAGTAGGTATTCAGCGCATTTATGGGATTACCTTCAGCAGAGTTAAGTCTTTTGGAAAGCAGTCTTGAGAGTGGAGCGTAGTCTCCAACAATATTCATGAATTCAAAACCCCTTGCAGCACCAAGGACACCATTCTGTATTATCTGATTGTTGCCATTGGCAAGATCATCTTCAAGTGCAAGGATAAAACTTGATTTGCCGGTTCCATATGTGCCAATTATTGAAAACGAATGGTGTCCGGCATTAAAGCTATTGACAATATTCCCGGCTACAAGCTTAGCATTTTCGGTAACGATGTAACGAAAATCCGAAACTTTGTTCATTTCAATATTAACTGAAGGGATATAAGTCATAGATTGTCGTAATAATGGTTGAGTGCTTCGCTTTCATCAATTTCTCTTAGAAATTGAACATTCTTTATGCCGCTGTTATCAGTGAATACGAGAGTCTCCGGAAATATAATCTCCAAAGATCTGATAATATCAATTAATGAGACCATCGGGAGACCAAAAATAAGGGACAGCTTTTGTAGTACATCAAATGATACCGTGAAGTCAGTACCCTTCGTGCTGATAAGAGAATAAAGGATAATTTCAGAGGCTATCTCTGAGGAATCGTTAGTCTTGAAGGTGAATATATTTTCTTTATTCGTGGATTGCTTGCCAGTATCTACAATAAGCCCCAAAGCAATAAGTAGTGAAGAGAAATCCTCTATTGCCTTCAAGTCTTTTGGAGCAACATAATTTTTCAGAAGAACTCCAATATCTTTCCGAACGGTATTTTCATTATACACATTCTTTTGCTCTGGTACGGCACATTTTCGTTTTATAAACGATTGTAGTTCTTGCTTTGAAAACTCCCTCTTCTCTCTCTGATATTCTACAAAGAGTAGATTATAAATACTTGCGACTTCAGATGAAACAAGGAGAAAGTGCAAAAGCCAAAGAGTGTTCAAATCTTCAGCAAATGGGTCTCGTCCATTATCAGAATCAAAAATGTATGTGGCTATTGGATTAAGCTCGTCAGCCTTTGTAAGCCCGAAAGCGCGTAGCCAGAAACGGATAGCCGACACCATATTCTTGCCGACACCTAACTTCGCTACAGCATCAATATCTGTGAAGCTATTGCCGTCAAGCAAATAGTCGTATCCCTTTTTCAGCCAAAGAGATTTGCATTGAAAGGACTCATGTCCTGAAAAACTATATTTGCTCAAATTAGTGAATTTCTTATTTATTAATACCTCTACACATGAAGCATAAAGACTGCAAAATTAGGTAATTTTTCTCAAATTTGCAATAGCTCTTGAGAGATTTAGAGGTCTATGTATCAGGGATTATACATTTATAAAAGCCCCGGCAAGAGGGTGTGTCCTGCCGGGGCGTCGGGGTGAGTTAGGGAATGTTAGAGGCGGATGCAGGCGATGCGGTAGCCGGGGACTTGGCTGGTGGCGAGGGGCTGGCAGTCTTCATCGGCAAAGTGGAGGAAGCCGTGAGTTTTGGCGGTTTGTTTCAGCCAGTGGATGAAAGCTTTCATCTCTGCGCGGATGACCTCCTGTGTGCCTCGGAAGCTGATGCGGATGATTATGAGGGTCATATCGGAGATTCCGAGATGGCTTTCGGAGCGTTCCCATAGGCGGAATTGGATGGTGCGGTCCTCGCCAAAGTAGTGGATGCAGGCTCCGACGGAGTTCCAGTCGAGAGTGGCAGCATCGGTGTCGCTGCCGAATACTTCTGTGATATATGCGCGGAAGTGCTTTCAGCCAATCTCGGCTGCATTCGGTAAAGCTCAAGCAAGCTTGGCTTTGCGCTCATTGGCACGAGACGTCGAGGAAGAAGTCCACGATGGCGTCGCGGGTTGTGGATTTGATTGCTTGCATTGTCGGATAGGGCGTTAAAGGGTTAAACAAGCGATTTTGCATCCGGGTACCTGATTCGGTGCGTCCGTGGAGCCGTGGCTCTCGTCGGCGATGTGGCGGAATCCGTTTGCTTTTGCCGCATCGCGTAACCATATAGATACGGCATCGGCTTCTGCCTGAGGATTCGCCACGTGACCGGAGATGTAGAATACGTGGACGACGACGGTCATGTCAGGAATTCCGAGATGACCTTCTGAACGTTCCCAAAGGCGGAACTCGAAGGTGCGGTTATGACCGTGGTATCGGGCTGTTGCGCCGACACTGTTCCAGTCAAGCATGAGCTGGTAGGGAGTCGCTGAATAGTTTTCTACCATGTACTTACAGAAGTCATGGTAGAAGGCCTTGATGCTCATCTGAGCACCTGCCGAGATGGGATTGGAAAAAATTGCTTTCATCGGGTTTGTGAGGTTTGAAGTTTACCAAAGATGGTTGTTGGACTCTGGTGTCCAGGGGTCAGAAGGTCGGAAATAAACATGGGTGCGGTCGGCGCTCTTGCGGCGTTCAAGTCGGATAGTCATCTCTTTGATGCTGTCCTGCTCCTGTCGGTTACCGACCATCATCGCTTCTTCGCGGAGCATCATGTTGCGGATGCCCTCGGCGTCGTAGCTCACGCGCTCGTAGCGGTAAAGCCATTCGACTTTTTGGAGGTGCTCGTTCTCTTTATAGAGATTGTAGCACCAGATGCCAAGACCGACAGCGATAAGCAATAAGGCTCCCGCAACGGCATAAACCCATTTGGGAATTGCCGCCCAGATAGCGCCGTTGACGATGCTATACATCCGGTCTGTGAGTCGCTTTGCGGATTCATTGAGTCCGTTAATCTGGCTTGTGAACTCATTCCGGATACCGATATGAAGGGCCTTAGCGACGTTCTTGTCAAGTCCGTCCTTGAAGGCTTGGACGAAGGCTTCTGCTATCTCCTTCGGGAACTGAGAGAAGTCGAGACTTTTGAGTGCATCGACTCTTTGTTTGACGAGCGCTGCCTCAACGAGCTTTTTCACTGACTCGTTGGTGGCGATGCTCTCAGGCAGTTCTACCTGAATTTTGTCGGGTACCGCAGGTTCACCTGACGTCCGCTCCGGAGCTGATGCCAGTCTTGTATCAATACCCGTGAGCAAATCCTTGTTCTCTTTCGCAGTTTTGAGAAGGTCGTCAATCTTCTCGTCTTGTTTCTTGACTAGTGAGTATAAATCTGCCATTACAGTGATCTGCTTTTTTCTTTTTGGGTTTCTTTTTCATTCTGTTGATAAAGGATTGTTCCTCGGGGTCATAGCCGGGCCCGACTTGGAACAGTCCCCCGATAGCCTGACATCCGGTTTCGATTACGTTCTCTACTACATTTGTCACGGGCGATTCTTTGACCTTTGTCGCTACTGAAATCGGTGCCGATTGCTGAGGCTGTGTTTCCCTTATCCCGGCGTTCTTAGCAAAGAATTTGTCAAGACGCCTGTAGGAAAAAGCGCGGTCAATTTTCGAGCCGTTGAAGGTAAATTCGCCGTCGGAGAACCGTATGCCCTGCGGTTTTCCGGTATCGCGGTCGTTGTAAAATTCGACTGTTATCCCGGCTGGACTGAGGCGGCGACGGAATTCGTCCCACGATTTGCAGCGGTACATCGCAGCCTGAATCTTGGGTTTCATCTCAGCTATTGCATCTTCATACAGTTTCTTTTTCGGCGAAAAAGTCAGTCCGTATTTCAGCTTGATTGCCTTGGTAGCATCACGACTTTTGTCGAAATTATTACTTTCGTCGATGGCTTTACCGTGGAGATTGACGCGATTATAGACGATATGAAAGTGCGGAGAGCCGGTTTCGAGATGACGAACTATCAGATATTGCGTATCCCGGATGCCCATACATTCCATATATTCTTTAGCCAACTGAACCATAAACTCATCGGTGAGACGGGGCAAATCTGCCCTGTCGAAACTCACGGCGATATGTCCGATGGGCTTGCTGATTCTCTTGTTGAGACTCGCCCCGATGTCGAAACTGTCCACAATTCGGCGGTAATCGTTGCCGAGAATCCCGTCGGAATCTATCACTCGCCAAGTATCGTCGGTGAACTGTTCCTTGTCGTGAAACTCACGCATAACGTAGCCAACAATATCGGCTGCGGCTCCTTTTGCGAGTATTTTTGCTATCATAACAATGAGGAATTTGAGGTTTTCAACTTGCCGAGTGTGGCTAAAATTCCATCGAGACAAGCCTCGGCTTTTCGCTTTGTCGAGGGCCATGCGTTAGCCTGGCACGCCTTGACTTGAGCGTTCAGATTCTTGCCTTGATACATCAGTTCCCGTATCGCCTCACGTTCAAAATCGGTAAGACGACCGACAATCGAGAGCCGGAAGACGCAAATTCTAAGCAGCTCGGCAATGCTGACACCGGCAGCCGCAGCCTTGGCTTTCACCTCACGCTCCTCCGCATCGGTAAAATTCACGGAGACTTTTCGGTCTCTCTTATCACTGGATTCTTTCTTTGGTCGCCCACGGAGTTTCACACCGGGAGCGTCCTGATTGAACTTTCTCATTCGTTGGGTTGGGGATGGTGACCGCAGGGAACAGAGAGCGTCCTTCGGGATGCGAGGGGTTTCGGCTGGGGAATTTTTTACCTCCCGAAACATACCCTTGCATCCCCAACTAATCCACTATCGTTTCTTAGTTGTGCGCTGACGATAACCGCTCCCTGCTGTCGGGTTAATACTAACGTTATTTAGTACTGAAGTAGGTACTGAGGTACCAACGTACCTTAGGTGGAAAGGTCGGACTACCGAACGGTCTATGGGTCGGAATGTCGTTAGACCTATGAGATGTCAGATAGAAATTTTTCATAGTTTACGCCAGATTTCGATGTCGTCAGCATATATTGTTAAATGCTCGACCAGGATGGCATTGATATAGCTGCCGACAGTAGAGTCGCGGTCACCGAGGATGCGGGCGATGCGTTCGAGCTTCTCCCATACACTGTCCTCAATGTTTATCGGATGACGCTTTGACAGCTTTGACGGCATGAGATAGGCTGTCTTGAACTCAGCGAAGTCTGATTTGCGCTGTTGCTTGCCGATGCGCTGTTGCTTAGGTGGCTCGGTCGTGTCGGTTGCGGCTGTTGCTTCGGTTGCTGCCTGCGCGTTGTCAAACAGATTGTCGGCGTTGGCAGGTGTGGTGCTGTTAACAGTCTTGCCGCTGTTAACAGGATTGGTGGAGTTGATAGGGTTATCTGATTCCATAATAAAATCGGGATTAAGGGTTGATACTTTGGTTTCGGGTGCATCGGTCAACTCGGTTGACTTGGATGCAGGTGTTGACGGAGTTTTCTTCGCAGTCATTGTTTTTCAGTTTTTGAGGGTTGGTGAATAGTATCAGTATCCGGGTTATACCGTTCAACTGACACGAGAGTGAGTTGCAGGTCATCAATGAGTTTCTGTAACATCGGATTATTTTTAATCATGGCTTGCAGCACAGCTTGGTCAGGTTCGATTTGCAGGAGATAGTCTGCAATGTCAAGTCCTGCTGTCCGCTCGTTATCAGTGGCAACTTCTTCGAGGTAGTTGAAGATGCTTGCCTCGATACCGAGATTGTGGAGCAAACTAAGTTTCTGCTGCCACTGGTCGGTCGCGCCTATATCGGGATACAGGATTACCTGACGACCTCGGAGAACATGTAGTGCATCAGAATTGAAGCAACCGTTTTTCCCGCCGGAAGCGAGCCACACATATTCGGGCAGATAGTAAGCTGCCACAAGTGCGGTCTTTTCGCTTTCGACTATGGCAACAGGCTTGCCTCTGTTCATCGGCAAGAGATGTTCTCCGAAGAAGCACTGACGCAGAGTGAAGTCGGGCAGTCGGAGCAACGAATGAACCCATGTAACATGGTTGAACGGTTCCTTCACGCGCCTACCTGTCTCGGCATCGTAGAGCATCACCTTTCCGGTGCGTACATTGCCGTCAATATCAGTCTGCCAAAATACGCATGACCCTGGCCAGTGCTTCGATGTGCCGACGCGGTAATCCTTCATCAACCGGAAAGCATCCTCGGCTCCGAACCTGGAGCGGAGGAACAGATAGAGATTGTTCTTCTCATATCCGTGCAGAGTCTGTGAAACAGTCTCTGCCGCGATGAAGGAGGTTGGCTTTCGCTGCTCGGTCGGCTTGGCCCTCCACGCTGACGGAGCAGCGAAATCGCAGTGCCGAGGCTTTGCCTGAGGATTACGCTCGAAATACTCCTTTGGCGTAAGATGATAGCCGCAGCTTTGTTCATGGTCACACCTGCCGACATCGTCGGGAAACGAGATTTGTTTTTCGGTGTCAATATACCGGCTAAAACAACGTTTCTTGTGACAGGCGGGGCAACAGTGACGGCTTCCAACCCCTTTATAGGGCTGGAGAATGAATCGATGATTATTCATTGTCAAATTATGGGATTAAGATGGTGCGGTTCTTGCAGTTTCCGCAGTTTGGCGATTGAAACTGCTGAAACTGCGGATATTGCATGGGTCAAAGTTTGATGTATTTGCCATGCGAGGACTTTTGAAACAATTTTCCGAGGTTATTCTTCAAAAATTCCATAAAGGTGCGCTCTGCCATACCGTTCTCCATTGCCACGGCGATACCTCCCCCTGTCTCAAATTCTTGGGGCAATGCGGTGACGATGGCCAACTGCTGGGCAGTGAGCGACAACTCTTTTAGAATTGTCTGTACCTTTACGGCTGATTCCTTGAAATACTCGGCAAGAGAAATGGCACGTTCTACCGATATGAGGTCAATCATATCTTTGTCGGCATCATTGCACGCCCAGCGTGCCATCTGAATTATCAGACAGAAACGTATGGCGTAGATCTGTAGTTTGCAGTATATACCGACAAGGGTCTCGTTCGGCTCTCGGTCGCAAATGTCCGACAGATTGTGCTGCCACTCGAACAACCGGGTCATGGCTTCATCCGTGAACGGAATAGTCGCAGGTATGATGTCGTTGTTCTCATCAACAGTGCATTCCAATTCCATAAGCCGGGAGAGTATGCGCTGCCATTCGGCGGCCACATCGAATGTCGGTTGCTTCATCGACCACCGTGTAGATTTTTCGTGGCGGAGCAGGACAAACAGAATGCGGTCAATAAAACCGTTGGCGGAGCGTTCCCCTTTGGCAAGTTCGGAAAGAATGCGTTTCTGCATTGTGCCGATTACCGATATAAACGGACGCTTGATGAAGATAGAGCTGCGCGAGCTTTTGCGGTCGGACATGGTGGGCTTTGCGCTGAACACCGACAGCCAGAATTGTTCCTCAGAGCCGTTGTTGTAACGGTTGAAGTTCTTGACCCATGCCGACAGTTCATCGGACAGCAGACACAGACCACGGCGATTCTGCGAATGAACGAGGCTCAGACCTTCCGGAGTAATATCAGACACAAGAAAACGGCGGCGGACAGGTTCACGGGGGCAGACCTCAATACCTTTTTCTGCACGTTCCTTCCGGCTCATTTCAAGTTGCTCCAGATATTCCAGATACTGTTTCTCGTAAATCCGGTTCTGTTCGTAGTCGTGTTCCACAAACGGACGCATTGCAAAACTCAACGGATGGCTCTTGTTGGCGCCGGGTCTTCCGATGAGAGCCATATATAGAATGGCGCTCTCGTCCCAGCCTTCTTTCATCCGCGCGAGATGCGTGTTGCCTATCGCTACCGACACCGCCGCCAGCATTGCCGCCGCCACATAATCGACAGGAAATCCATAGCAGTCGTTCACCTCCCTGATGATACGTTGTATTTTGGAGGGATAGAGGCTAATGGGAAAACCGCCGCCTGTGATTGCGGTGCAATGGTCAATGGCCTTGTCGAGCACGAGCTGAGGAGTAATCTTATCGCTCATAGGCTAACGGCTCAAACAGTTTCGTCCGCCTGGGCGCAGACCTTTGTTCATCTCGGCAACCATTTCATCATACTTCTCCTGCTGAGATTTGGGCTTGCCGGATGCCATGTATTCAAGAAGCTCGCTCTTAATGAACCTCCACGACTTGCCGCCGGGATTCTTGTATGCCGGTATGATTCCGGCGCGAGCCTTTTCATAGAGAGTGTTCTTGCACTCTCCGAGTAGTTGACAGGCCTCCTTTGTGGTGATGAAAGGAGAACTGTCTTTTGATGGTGGAGCAAGCGCGTTGCGCAGCTCCCGTAGCTCATCTTGCAAGGCTGAGACTCGCTCGATGAGATAGACAACCGCTTCGGGCAGTCTGTCGAAAGTCACGGGTGTTGTGAACATAATGCAACCGAAACCTTAGGAAACCGTCATGCCAACGCGGCACGTCCGGGCTAAGATTTCGGTTGCAAATGTATAAGGAGGAAAAACAGAGAACAATGAGGTCTAATCCCTCTCAAAACGTTCTCCAAAACGTCTCCAAAGCCTCTCCTACTGGAGATATATGATTCTCCAATAGGAGATTGAAGTTTTATCCGGCAATAAGGTCGCCACAGTCTAGACTTCTTGAATCCTTACCACGTTCCATAGAGCGTTGAACGAACTCTGCCCACTCTTCGTCATTCATAGGCTCATCGTTGTCATTATCCATATCTCTATCCTCATCGTAGTCGTTAAGATCATCGTAATCGTCGCGTTCTTCATCTGCTGGTTCTTGGGCTTCCTCTGATTCGGCAATTTTCGATTTTTCTTCGGTAGAGATTGGTGGATCGGGTTTATAAGATATGGGAGCAGCCGTTTTAGGGATTGTTTCCTTAACGACCTTTTCAGTGGCAGGCTCAATATTTGATGCTTCTGTATTTGCGGAAGTGGTTGTATCCTCCTCGATATTATAATCCGCTATCGTTAGACCTTTATCAAAACGTTCCTCAATTTTGATTACGCCTTGAAGAGGATTTTGCTTGAGCTTCTTTGGTAGTTGATTATCTGAAAGACCATCAAGGTGGTAATGGAACGTGGTCTTTAGAAAATGGTTAATAAAATTATTAGGTTTGCCAAATAGTCTTCCCATGTTCCAGCCAAAATGCAATAATGCCCACTTCTCTATCGGTGATGCGACCTCGATTCTTGCAGCCGGTATATTAGCCTCGATTTCCTCCGGAGTACGTGAATCCCAGTTTGGAGACGATGCTCTTTGAAACAATCCCAAACGGAAAAACAGCTTTTCCAAATCACAAGGTTTGACATATGGACCTAGTTTCTCGGCGGTGTATTCGCAGGCAAACCGATATTTGGCGTCTTCCTGCGACTGTACCAGAGATGCGGCTGATTCCTTCATGTCATTTATGTTGAAGGATACGACTCCGGTCTCATCATGTTTCTTTAATGATGCTTCCGGCGGGATTGCCGTTTCTTGCCGCAATTTAGTTACAACATTAAGCATCATATCCTCAAAATCACCACGAGATAAGGGCCTTTCTTTGGACTGTGGAGTGGATGAATTGATGTCAATAACCGGTTGCGATACAGGAATCTGCTGTACAATCTTCGCTTCCTTTTCTTCTGTTTCGCCGATTAGCGGCATATCTTTGCCTGAAAGAAATTCGACGAGCAAAGCATATAGTGCAAGTCCGGCGACAATGACAATAAAAAAGAAAACGTTAGCATTGAATTCTGATTCTCCTTTTGATAAAATAGAGTGGCGGATGGTCAGTGCTGAGAAAATATCGACAGCAATCACCAGCACAAGCAACCATGGATGATGGCCTTTGAATAGGTCTTTCATTCGCGTAATTGTTTAATCGTATAGCCTTAAAAAATGATGAGTTATGCAAACAAGATTAAAACACGGTAACACTTTCGGTTGTTCATTCTCCGAAAATTGAATCAGCATTGTTGGTTGGAGATATGCTTGATTCGTTGTACCTTTGCACTCAAAATAACATAATGGCGACATCAGCTCAAAAGAAAATAATTACGTTCTCTCTGGGAGTAGATCTCATAGAACGTCTTAAAGATATGGCTAAACAAGAGCATTGTAGCCTTGACAATTTGGTTGAGAGCATATTGTTTGAAGCTGCTTATAATGAGCCTAATGAGATAACAAAGGCTGCTCTTGAGGAAGCTATTAGTGGAAAATTGAGGACTAAACCTCCCATTGATACATCATCTGTAGAGGCTATGTTTAAGTCAATCGATTAGACACTATAATAGCAATATAATTATAGACCGAGACAATGCTGACAAGGCAATCATCCCGGTCTATATTATTATTATTATTTCAGAGTGATGGCGTTGGATGCCTCGCGTTTTTTCTCGCTTACGACATCTGCGTAAATCTGCGTGGTTCGGACACTGCGGTGGGTCAGCATCTTTGATACTACATATACGTCGATACCCAGCGAGATAAGGAGCGTAGCAAACGAATGGCGAAGACAGTGGAACGAGAGTTTTTTCTCGATGCCTGCGGCCTTCACCCATTTCTTGAATGGCTGTTGTGCCATTGAGCGGCGGAAGCCTTTGAAGATAAGTCCTTCACCACGTTCACCGCAATATTTCAGAGCCTCTTCACTTATCGGTAATGTCGCTTCTGTCTCGGTTTTCTCGGTACATAGGCGTATGCAGTGGCCACCGTCCGGGCTTCGCTCAATATTATCCCATCGGAGCTGCAATAGGTCGCTAAGTCGTAGTCCGGTAAACAGCCCGAACATAGATGCTTGTTTGAGGATAGGCACCTCACACTCGGTAGCATCAAGGATTTTCATCTCGTCGAGCGTCAGATACTCCTTCTTTACCTCCTGCCATTTGATGCCTTCAAGAAAGTCGTTGACGTTCTCGGTGATATATTTTTCCTTATATGCCATTTTTAGCAGACAGCGGAATGTTGACCAATAGCCTGACGCAGAGTTGTTGGATAATGGCATCTTTTTGTCAGGGTGGCGCAGACTATGTGCATAGAGAAGATACTCCCGGAATTCTTCGCACAGTTCCGTAGTAATATCGCCGAATGTGCATCGGCCACCGCAGAATTTTTTGAAATGGAGATAGACGCTCATCCATTTGTCATACTTGCTTTTCGCCTTCTTCTCGAAGTAGGCAAGAAAGTCCATCTTCTGTTTAGTCTTGTCAAGGAATCCGAACTGTTCGTTTATGAGGCTCTGATAACGGATGCAACGGATGGCCTCGGCTTTCTCCTCCATTTCCTGATTGAAACGGCGTTGTATCTCGTTGGCTGGTTCGGCAAAGATGACTATGCCGAGAGTTTCGCGGCGGGTCATCTTGTTTGTGTGGGGATTGCGTATCGCGGGATAATAATCGAGATAGAGCGATACCTTACCTCCGGCATACGGGCGACGACGGAGGAACACTTTGGTGCAGGTGTTTGTCATTGCTTTATGGGGTTTGAGGGTTTGAAAATCAGATACAAAAGTAGCGGGAGAAGCATGAGAGAACAATGAGTTCTCCAGCAGTCCCAAGGCTTCTCCAAAGTCTCTCTGGAGATTAAATCTCCGGAGAACCGAGGAGAGAATCAAGTTCCGAGCAGAGTATGAGAGTGTATTTTCCTTTCTTCACACGAGTGATGTTGTGGTATTTCAGATAGTGGTGGAGTTGGTCGCGTGTCAGCCCATACTTCTCCATTGCCTCTGGATAGGTGTAATATTCCGGCTCCTTTGGCGCGGTCGTACCCTTCGCCAAATCGAAGTGATACTTTGAATACATCACATAGTTGCCATGCTTTTTTTTCGGGATTCCCTCCTTTGATACGAGAGTATAGATTGCCGATAGCGTCATTCCATAGGCGGCTTGAATATCAGCCGCGGTGTACCACTCGTTGATTTCCTCTTTCGGCTGCTGATTGGCAAAGTAGCGGTCAACATGGCTTCGGCTCCAAAGAGTCTTTCCTCGGCTCTGAGTCTTCGGCCAGCCCTCACGTTCCGCAATCTTATACATCCCGGAGTTTGACACGCCATATTTCTCCTGAACCTCTTTCGAGGTGTAGAACTCGGTGATTGGTTCTCGTGCCGGCTTCTCTCGTTTAAGATACTTATGACCATTCTCAAATAATTGGTCAATATCCTGCCGACGTACCAGTGTCTTTCCTTTGAACTGCACAGTTGCTATAGCGTTGTCGGCAAAGTATCGGTATACAGTAGCCCGGCTGACTCCAAGCAATCGGCATACCTGAGAGGGGGAAAGGAACTCAAGTTTCTCAATTTCTATCTTACCTTCAATCTGGGTTGAGTATTCCGCCTTGAACTCGCTGAGTTTCGCTTGCCGTTTTCTCTCCTTATAGGCGAGCCCGGAACATCTGTGGCTACAGTATTCCGTGGTAGTCTTTCGTGCGACAAATTCTTTGCCACACCACTTACATTTTTTGATGATTTCAATATTACTGCTCATATTCGCTTTTATTGGTGGTTATTTCGCCAGTTATTTCGCCGAAAGTGTCTCATCGCGTCTCACTGCGTCTCATGGTGTCTCAAAAGTCCACGACCTTGCGACACGATGTGACGGGATTGACCGACTTGCTACAAATCGGGTACAAAAACACAGGTAAAAAGGGGTGAAAAGCGGTTATATTACAGTATAGGCATGAAAAAAGTCGCCCGATAATGAGCGACTTTTCAATGTTTTACACCAGATGGCACCAGTTGTAACCAATAGGCTACTTGCCGATGCAGAAGCGGGAGAAGATGGTGGCGAGGATGTCGGGGGTGGTGATGGTGCCGGTGATGGTGGAGAGGTGGTGGAGGGTTTCGCGGACGTCCTGGGCGACGAGGTCGCCGGGGAGGTTGGTGGTGAGGCCGTCGATTACAAGGCGCAGGGATGTGGCGGCCGAGAGGAGGGAGCTGTAATGGCGGGCGTTGGTTACGATGACGGCGTCGGGGGTGTCGGCTGCGTGGGGTATTGAGGCGGTTGCTATGTGGTGAAGCTCGTTTTTCAGGTTATCGATGCCTTGGTTGTTGAGTGCCGAGATAGGGAGGGGGGGGATGGTTGCGAGGTCTTGGTCGGGGAGGGGTGTGGTTTGTTTTTGTGGCTGGGTGGCAAGAAGGTCGCTTTTGTTTAGAACCGGCAGGATGGTTGTGCCGGTTGTGCATTTGGAGGTGAGCTCCTTATGGAATGACCGTAGGTAGGAGGGGGTGCTTTGTGGGGTTATTACCCAAAGGATGATTTTGGCCTGGGTGGTTTTTTCCCATGCACGCTCGATTCCGAGGTTTTCGATTTGGTCGGTGGTTTGGCGGAGGCCGGCGGTGTCGATGAACCTGAATGTCATGCCGTTGATGTCGGTCGTGTCCTCTATTGTGTCGCGGGTGGTGCCGGGGATGTCGCTGACTATGGCCCTGTTGTCGCCTAGCAGTGCGTTTAATATGGTTGATTTGCCTACATTCGGTTCGCCGATTATTGCCACGGGTATGCCTCGGCGGATTGCGTCGCCGGTGGAAAAGGATTCGGCGAGGCGTTCCACGGTTTGAAGTGTGGTTTGTGACAGGTCGAGCAGTTGCCTGCGGTCGGCAAATTCCACGTCTTCTTCCGAGAAATCGAGTTCAAGTTCGAGCAGCGAGGCCAGTTCGAGCAACTGGTCGCGCAGGTGGCCGAGTTGCGACGAGAAGTGGCCGCGCATTTGCGACATTGCCACGCGGTGTGACGCGCGTGAGGTGGATGCTATGACATCGGCCACGGCTTCGGCTTCTGCAAGATCCATTTTTCCCGATGCGAATGCGCGCATTGTGAATTCACCGGGTTCGGCAGGCCGGCATCCTTGCCGTATCAGCAGGTTTATAAGTTCGGTCTGAATCCAGATGGAGCCGTGGACTGAGAATTCCACTACGTCGTCGCCTGTGAATGACCTTGGCGCGCGGAAGATTGTTGCCACTGCCTGGTCGAGTGTCTCGTTGTTCTGAGGGTCGACGATATTGCCGAGATGGGCGGTATGGGATATGGCGTCAGAAAGTGTTTTTCCGTGCCATACGGTATCGGCTATACGGACTGCATCGGGGCCGCTTATTCGGGCTACGGCTATCCCGCCTATGCCTGCCGGGGTGGAGATGGCGCAAATAGTATCGTCGTTGTTGGTCATTGCCAGGGTGGGTTTATGGGTCATGAAACTCTGTTTTTCGGGGTTATCTGCGGGGCATGCGGCTCCAGCGGTTGAAATCGCATTGTGCTTCTACGGTGGTTTCCACATCGTCGGGGAGCGCTGTGAAGAAGTCGTGACCGGTCAGTGCCTCAACCGAGTCGACACTGACGGCGTGTGTCTGCATACCTCCTTTCACATAGCTGTTGGGCATGATGAACCCTATTGCCGACGGAGGGTCGGTGTAGGGGGAAAGTATGACTTTGAAGAATTTTCTTGGCACGGCTACGCCTGTTGTCCCGATTCGTTCTATGCCTTCGCCAGGTATGAAGACCGGCCCGCATACGATGACGACAGCGCTGTCGGCAATAGCCCGTTGCCGACATTTTTCTTCAAGTTTTTTCCATGCGCCACGGTTAAGTTCGCCAGCCTGGGGGCAGATGTTGGTCAGCAGGAATGATTCGCGCATGGTTTCGGGGCTCCATTTCATGTCGCCTGCAGGAGCCATATGGCCTCGGTCATAGCCTGAATTGCGATAGTCGTCGGTAGTGGCGCATCCGTCGACAGCGGGGTCGGTCTGGAAGGAGCTTTCGCGACTGTTTTCGCCATCGGTTTCTGATGTAAGCAGTTCCCATGCCACCCAGTTTGGCTGGTGGGTGGAGCGGTTGAAAGATACTGTCATTCCCTTGTAGTTGATTATTTCCTCTTCAAGCATCGGGTTTGTCTTGACATACTCCAGCGAACCATCCGGCACGATTTGCCTGTGCGGGTGGTTGCGGGCTGAGGTGACCAGGTAGACTATGGCTGCCACCACGGTCAATGCCAGTAGGTAGCCTGCACGTTTTGTTGAAGCATCGGAGGCCGGGCGTCTCCGTTTGGAGGGCCCGGCCTTCCGGCGTTGGGGTTGTTTCTTTGGCATTATCTTGTTGCTGTCACAGGTGCGGTTTTGTTGCCATACCTGTTGATTGCCTTCTCTTTATCAGAGAATGGCTGATATGTTGAAGTTTTGGAACTCAAGGTCTTTTGCAGCTTTGTCGGCCAGTGAGCGGTCGAGTTTCACAGCCTGGCGAAGGTTGTTGTTGACCATGGTGTCGTTGTTGGTGCGTGCACCGAGGATTGCCGTGATATAGTATGTCATGGCGTTGGGTGCGGTCACACCGGCGAGGGTTGATTTAGCCTTGCTGTAGTCTTTTGCAAGGATTTGGGCAAGGGCGGCGTTGTTTGTTTTTGCATTACCAAAGGCTTTGACTGCGGCATTGGCGTCGCCTGTCATGAGGTAATATGTACCCATGGCATCGTTGAGTTCCTCAAGGCCGGCTGCTGCACCGAATTTCTGGTTTGCCTGGCGGTAATCCTTGTTCATGAGCGAAATCAGCCCGAGGTTCATCTGGGGTTCGGCTGCTTCCGGCGCAAGGCGGGTTGCCTTTGCAAAGTTCCCTTTCGCAGCGTCGTAATTGCCTGCTACATACTGGGTGAGGCCGAGGTCGTTGAAGGCGCGGTAGTCGTTGGGGTAAAGGCGTGCGGCTGTTTCGTAGATTTTCATTTTGTCGCCGTTGTCATCAACCAGCGTTGCTGCATAGAGCAGCTCGTCGGCGCTGAGAGCCGATGGGTTGGAGCTGTATAGGTCGAGTATTTCCTGATCGCTCTTGCCGATTACGTTGATTGACGCTGTGATGCGTGATTTACGCAGACGTGGAAGAATCTGGTCGGCGAGCTGGTCGAAAATCGACGACAAGTTGCGTATTTCTCGTTCACGTTGCTCGGGGTCTTTATACATTGACAGCACGCTTAGAATAAGCTCTTTGTCCTGGATGTTGCTGGCGGCTACAAGTTTTTGGAAGCCTTCCCAGTCCTCGGGGGTGAAATTGGCGGTGAGTTCGCCAAATTCGGTCACATTGTCCTTTTTAAGTTGGTTTTTGAGGTAGGCCGAGGTGTTTTTTTCGCGGTTTTCTGCGAGACGGGTGTTAAGGTCGAGCGAACCTTCAGGCGATGCATATGATGAGATGTTTATTTCCTCGATTTCGCGGGTCTTGTCGCCGCTGGCATCCTTTATCTGCTGGTTGAGCGCGAGCATTTCGCTTGATTTCACCTGGCCGTCGCGTACGTTGGCCTGGTTGATCAGGAAATGTATGTCGGCATTGTATTTTTCGTTGATGATGCGTTGGAATTTGTCGTGGGCGAGTGCGGGTGTCACCGTGGCGGCATCCGCAAGTGCGGCAGTGGCTACTACGCCTTTGGCCACTTTCACACGCGGGAGCACATATTGCTTGTTGCCCTGCCTTACGTCGAATGCGAGTTCGAGTTCGCTTTTCATCATGTCGGGCTGGTACTCATACATGACCGGTATAGTCACCGTGCCCCCGTTGTCGTAATTTATTACAGGGGCGTTGCCACGCACCTTTTCCCCTTGGAAGGCATAGGGTTGGGATGCCACTTCCTGCCCGTTGAAGCAGAGGTAGGGGGTCACTGTTACCTGGGCGTTTTTCACGAAGAATTTTGCCGGTACGCGTGCTGTGACGGTTGCGGGAACGCGGTCGCCTACTACTTCCAGCGGGTTGGGGTTGACAGTGAAATAATCAGCCTGGAACTGATTCAGTTTTTTGCTGCATCCCGTAAGCATTACGGCGCCGGTGGCAGCCAGCAACATGAGGTGTTTAGAGTTCATGACGAATATTGGGTTAATCCTTAAATGCAAGTTTTTGTGATGTTTGGATGTCCTGCCAACTTCCTTGTGGGAAACGGTCAGACATTTAGGGCAAAATTACTGAAAATTTGTAATTTCGCATACCTCATACCGGCATAAAAGAAGTCGGGTGCATATAAGAAAAGTTACAAACGGGCGTTGCTAGGTTAAAAATAGTTAATAGTGGTTCCGTTTTAAAAATGTACACATATTGTAACGCATGTGTAATAAAGTCGGCCTAACTTTGCAATGCAATCTGGCAATGATGCTTTGATTGTGAACTCAAGGTGATAGCACCTTTTCTAACTACAGAAAGAATATAGTTCAAAAGATAGTAATTTAGAGCAAAGTAAATAGAATACTTCATTATCCCTTAAAACGGATCGTCGATGATGACGCTCCGTTTTTTTATTGTCCGTTATGGCGGGACTAGTGGACTAAGGTGGACTAATTGCAAAAAAGTAGGCTGGAAAGTTATGGCGTGGGGTACCTATATCGTACAGGAATCCTGAATCCATAGCAAGGCATAAGAAATCGTTCTTGAACTCGTAGCATGAGGTGGAATAACGTCTTGAGGGTGTGTCATAATGACTCATCTGGGTCGTTGCTTGCGGGATTCGGCTTCGGTCATTGACCTTGGTCAACTCCCTTCGGCCTCACCCTTAATCTCCTACCATCTGAATCATTCTGACAGCACCCTCGACATCCGGGCGAAAGCCACGGCGGTGAATGTAGGCATTATTTTTTTTGTATAGCGCTCCTTTATTGGGCGCCAATTCCATTAAAATAGACCTATACCGTTGTAAAGCCTATCCAGTATGGGCTTGTTTGCTGGTGATGGATATGGGTCGCTGATACGGGTGCAAACCGATGTGTGGCGTATTAGAATTTCTGCATGTCGACGAGGTGGCGGTAATAGCCGTCGAGTGCGAGCAGTTCTTCGTGTGTGCCACGTTCAACTATGCGCCCTTCGTGGAGCACGCAGATGAGGTCGGCATTTTTAATGGTCGACAGGCGGTGTGCTATGACCAGGGTGGTGCGTCCGTCCATAAGGCGGTCGAGAGCCTGTTGAACGAGTTTTTCGCTTTCGGTGTCGAGGGCAGAGGTTGCCTCGTCGAGAATCAGCACAGGGGGGTTTTTCAGAATTGCACGCGCTATGGATAGGCGTTGGCGTTGTCCGCCTGACAGGCGGCATCCACGGTCGCCTATGTTGGTGTCGTAGCCCTTTTCGGTCGCTGTTATAAAGTCGTGGGCGTTGGCTACTTTGGCGGCGCGAATCACATCGTCCATCGAGGCGTGCTGAACCCCGAATGTGATATTGTTTAAGAAAGAGTCGTTGAACAAGATGGCTTCCTGGTTGACATTGCCCATAAAGGAGCGGAGGTCGTGGACGCGGAGGTCGCGGATGTCTATGCCGTCGATTTTGATTGCCCCCTTCTGCACATCGTAGAACCGTGGCAAAAGGTCGGCCATTGTAGATTTTCCAGAACCGGACTGCCCTACGAGGGCTACGGTTGCCCCGGCAGGGATGTCGAGGTTTATGTCGTGGAGGACATCGACATTGTTGCCGTAGCCGAATGTCACGTTATCATAGGTGATGCGCCCCTTGAGTTGTTTTATCTCTTTGGGTGATTCTGGGTCTTTGATGGGGTTTTGGGCGCCGAGGATTTTATCGACGCGTTCCATTGATGCCAAGCCTTTCTGAATTGAATACATGGCTTTGGAAAGGTCTTTGGCTGGGTTGATAATGCTGTAGAAAATCACCATGTAGTAGATGAAGTCGGATGCCTTCAACCCTGAGTTGCCGCTGAGAATCAGTGAGCCGCCGAACCATAGCACGATGGCGATTGAGCAGGTTCCGAGGAATTCGCTCATAGGGTGGGCCAGGCTTTGTCGGCGGGCAATCCTGTTTGACAATCTGTAGAACAGGTGGTTCTCGCGATGGAAACGGTCTTTTACTTTCTCTTCGGCATTGAAGGCTTTTATGATTCTAAGGCCGCCCAGGCATTCCTCGATGTTCGACATCAGTATGCCCCATTGGTTTTGCTGCTCAAGTGATTTCCGTTTGAGCGATTTCCCCACATTCCCCATAACTAGTCCGGCCAAAGGCAGGAGTACGAGTACGAATATCGTAAGCTGCCATGAAACGAGGAACATCATTGCAAGGCATGACAGAATCATGATGGGGTTTTTGAACATCATGTCGAGCGACTGCATTATGGAGTTCTCTATTTCAGCCACGTCTCCGCTCATGCGTGCCATCACGTCGCCTTTCCGTGCGGATGTGAAAAAGGAGATTGGTAGTGTCACCATCTTGTTGAACACATAGTTGCGGATGTCGCGCACGATGCCGTTGCGCATCGGGATTATGAAATAGGAGCATAGATATGCCACGCCGGTTTTCATCCCGGTAAGCACCACAAGCAATGCTGCGAGTGCTGCCAGTGTGGCGGGGGCTCCCCATTGCACTATTGCCTCCTGTGTGTAGTAGTAGAAATTGTTGATCAATACATCCTTGAGCGAATGGCCGCCGCCCAGTTGCATGTAGTCATAAACCTCTTCGTTCACCTTGAAAAGCATTTCAAGGATAGGGATGATGATGGCAAACGATACCAGTGTGAGTAATGCCGAAAGGATGTTGCAGATTATGTTGAGGGCTACATATTTCTTGTATGGTGGCACGAATCTGCGGAGCAGGGCGAACAATTCCTTCATCTGTTGATTTGTTGATGGTTTTCCATGCAAAGGTACAAAAAAGAAGTCATAAGCAGAAAGCCATAAACCAAGGAGCCTGCATAAAATAACCTGTACGGTTAAATTGCTTAGACTACTTGGTTTATGGCTTTCTGCTTATGACTTATAGCTGATAACTTGCAGCTAAGGGTATGCTTATGCGCCTACAAGTTCCATCCCTTTGCGGATGGCGGTTTCGTTGACGGGTATAAGGTGGTGGTGACGTTCGGGGAGGGCTTTCTTCAAGCCGCGAACCACAGCTTCCACAGGCACATCGGGGCGGAGTTTCAGGAGTGCACCGAGCAGAATCATGTTGTAGCTCTTGGCCTGTCCCATCTCGATTGTAGCCTCCATAGCCTTTACAGGCACCACTGTTATATCGGTGCGAGTCGGGGCATGGCGGATTTCATACGGGTCATATATGAGTACGCCGCCGGGCTTTACCTTGCTCTCGAATTTGTCGAGGCTCTGCTGGTTGAGGATTACAGCGGTGTCGTATGTGTCGAGTACTGGCGAACTTATTGGTTCGGTACTCAGGATTACGGTTACATTGGCCGTGCCGCCTCGTTGCTCCGGGCCGTAGGATGGCATCCATGTAACTTCCATGTCGTTTTCAAGCGCGGCATAAGCCAGGATTTTCCCCATTGAGAGGACGCCCTGTCCGCCGAAACCTGCTATGATAATTTCGTCTGTCATGGTGATGTTCTGTTGTTATGGGGGATTTATTTGGCATTTTCAGCCGGAACGGTTGTATCCTTGATGTCGCCGAGCGGGTAATGGGCAAACATGTTGTCGACCATCCACTGGTTGGATTTCGCGGGTGACATTTTCCAGCCGGACGAGCATGTTGCAACGACTTCGACAAACGAAGTGCCCATTTTGCCACGTGCGTTAAGGAAGGCTTTGCGGATGGCGGCCTTGGCTTTGCGGACGGCTGCGGTGGTGTGAACCGCCTGGCGTGTCACATAGCAGGTGCCGTCCAACAGGCTGACCATGTTTGCAACCCGCAGGGGGAAGCCGTTGAGGTCAGTCCGACGTCCGTAGGGTGTGGTGGCGGTTTTGGCTCCTTCGAGTGTGCAGGGCGACATCTGGCCGCCGGTCATGCCGTATATACCGTTGTTAATCATGATTACAACGATGTTTTCACCACGCGTGCAGGCATGTATTGTCTCGGCCGATCCGATGGCGGCGAGGTCGCCGTCGCCCTGATAGGTGAACACTACCTTTGAGGGGTGCAGGCGGCTTACGGCTGTTGCCAAAGCCGGTGCGCGGCCGTGGGCTGCTTCAATCCAGTCGCAGTCGATATAGTTGTAAGCGAATACCGAGCATCCTACAGGAGCGATGCCTATTGCGTCTTCTTCCAGGCCGAGTTCTTCGATTACTTCGGCCACGAGTTTGTGAACCACGCCGTGGCTGCACCCGGGGCAGTAGTGCATCACGTTCTTGTCAAGAAGCCGCGGACGCGAGTAGACTTTGTTTTCGGGTTTGATTATATCTTCGCGTTTCATGCTTTAGGTGTGTCTGAGGGTTTGATGAAATCTTTTTCCAATGCATCGAGCACTTCCTGCGGGTTGGGAACGATGCCTCCCATGCGTCCGAAATGAGTTACCGGCACGCTGTCGCTGACGGCAAGGCGTACATCCTCAATCATCTGCCCGGCATTGATTTCCACGCATAATATGCCTTTCACGTTCTTTGCGGCTTCGCGGATGGCATCGTAGGGGAAAGGCCAAAGGGTTATAGGGCGGATAAGGCCGACTTTGATACCTTGTTTGCGGGCATCGTCGATGGCTTTCTGGCAGATACGGGCAATGGAGCCGAAGGCAACGATGAGATAGTCGGCATCCTCGGTGTATTTCGCTTCATAACGCACTTCGTTGCGTTCGATTTCGCGGTATGTGCGCTGGAACCGCTCGTTGTTTTTCTCCATCATTGCGGAGTCAAGCTCGAGCGATGTCACGATGTTGCGTTTGCGACCGCCCTCACGGCCGGTAACAGCCCACGGGCATTGTTCGCGAAGCTCTGCTTCGGTGCGGCGCGGGCGTTGCGGGGGGAGCACAACTTTTTCCATCATCTGGCCAACGATGCCGTCGGCGAGAATCATGGAGGGGGTGCGGTATTTGAACGCGAGGTCGAAGCCCAGACCTACGAAGTCGGCCATTTCCTGCACGGTGGAGGGGGCAAGCACAATGAGGTGGTAGTCGCCGTGTCCTCCGCCTTTGGTTGCCTGGAAATAGTCGCTCTGCGAGGGCTGGATGGTGCCGAGGCCGGGACCTCCGCGCATCACGTTGACGATTAGGGCGGGCAGCTCCGATGCGGCAAGATAGGATATGCCTTCCTGCATCAGGCTGACGCCGGGAGATGATGATGATGTCATGACGGCTTTTCCCGATGCGGCTCCGCCGTAGACCATATTAATGGAGGCAACCTCGCTTTCTGCCTGGAGCACTACCATACCTGTGGTTTCCCACGGCATCAGCGCCTCAAGGGTTTCAAGCACCTCCGACTGGGGGGTGATGGGGTAGCCGAAATAACCGTCGGCGCCATAGCGGATGGCGGCATGGGCTATGGCCTCGTTACCCTTCATCAATTTTATTTCATCTTTCATTCTGGGGGAATGTGTTTGTGGTTATCAGACTTGGCAGCCGGGCTATGCGGCTCCCGGTTTAATTTATTTTTCAATCACCTTATAAACCTCGATGCAAGCGTCGGGGCATACCATGGCGCATGCGGCGCAGCCGATGCATGCCTCTTCGTTGCGTGGATAGGCGAAATGATAGCCTCGGTCATTGACCTCTTTGGGCTGGAGGGCGAGCACGTCGCATGGACAGGCCACCACGCAGAGGTCGCAGCCTTTGCAGCGCTCCTGCTCGATGGTGACGGCACCGTGAATTTTTGCCATACTGTTAAATAGGTTTTAGTTTTCAGGTAAAGTTTTGGTTCGCTCAGGTTAACAAAGCGGGCTGGCAGGTCACATTTGCCGTGGGCTTGTGTGCCGTGTTTTTGATGTCTCTGCCATCCGAAACACAAAATTAGCGTTTATTTTTTTTAATGCAACATTTTTCGCAAATTTTCGCGAAAAAAATCGAAAACGCCTTTTATGCCCCTTGATTCGCCCGTTCGTCCTAATCATTTTCAACCGGCAGCGCATACCATAATCCGACAGGTTACTTTCTTTGGCATATAGTTTCAAACGTGTTGTTTGTCAAGGCGCATGGCCGGGGCAACGTCACGGACGGCAATCATGTGGGTTCCCGGTAATGCCAAACAACCCTGCCGGGTTTTACGGCAGGGTTGTTTGACAGGGTTATTTATTGATTCTGACGCATCTTATAGGGATAGCGAACGACGGATTTGCCGCGGAGTTCACCGAACTGACTCCGCCTATAAGCGACATGCTCAGGCGTGTGGGGGTATAGTAGACATATCCCTGTTCGATGGCTTCCTCTAAAGTGAACGGAAAATCGGGGTTATCGAGAACTCCGAGGAAGTCGTTGACATGGTATCCGCTGTTCCAACTCATGAAGCCGGGAAGCCCCAGCACGTTTTCGGCGGTATCATAAAGACGGTTTTGGTTTCCGTGTGGGAAATAGGATTCTGAACCATTGAAAGAATATATGGCTCCTGTCTGGTTGTCTGTGACAACGATATAATCGAAGAATGATTCGCCCCAGTCGGAATAGGAGGGTATTTTGTACCCGGCCGGACTCGGATCGTAGTCGGTCTTGTCGATGTCCCAGAGTTCGGGGGCTCTCTTGTCCAGCCAGTTGCCGTTTATTGCAAAGAAAGTTGTAGGGGCTGCGATTGATTCTTCCATAGTGGTGGCTGCTTGTTCGACTTTCCATTCAAGCCCGTATTCCGGATTCATGACAGTCCATTTTCGTGCGGAATCAAATGTCTCGCCATTTTCACTGAATTCCTCCTCAAAGCCACCGAAAATAGGGACGGGACGCCCCCATTGATACACAACCGCTCCCCATGTGCGTGTATTGTCTTCCGGATTCGCACTTGTGGCTCCCATGAAACGGTCGAGGAACATGCTGCCGCCTTCGAATTGCTTTTCTTCGGGCTGGGGTGTCATCCACAAAAGCCATACCCATACAATCTTTCCGGAACCGTCAAAACCGGCCACGGCCACATTGCCATAGTTGCCGGTGGCCTTGAATCTTATCCTGCCCTCTTCGAGGCGTACGTCGGATACGAGTTTCTGTTCTGTATCCTGTGGGTCGAGTTTCTGTGCCCATATCCAGTCGGCTTTGGAGATACCTTCAATCTCTTTGCCTGACGGCAGCACGGCTTTGAACTCATATTCTCCGGGACGGGAGACTATATAGGTGTTGGCCGGTTCCTCGAACACGAAGGTTTCGTTTCCGCCTGGAACATATTTGTCGGGGCTGAATACGATGCGCTCCACATCCTCGTTATTATAGGATTGCGTATCACCGTTTTTCAGATGCACGGTAAAAGACTGCGCGCTTGCGGTCATGGAGAGGCCTGTTATGGAGAACGCCAGTGTCAGGGCGCGGCTTATTGATTTCAGATTCATGGTTTTATTATTTTGAATGATTGGCTGTTGCATGTAGATATGATATAAACGCCTTTGGCGAGTGCAGATAGGTTGAATGAGGCCGTTCCGTTGCTGTCGGCCTGGGTTGCCGCCAGTGTCACACCTGACAGAGAGTGAAGGTATGCCGGCGTTTGGGCATCCAGGCCGGAGATTTCTACACAATCGCTATTTTTATAGACAATGCGGACTTCGCCTTTCTCCAGGATGGGGTTAAGAACGCCCCCTTCCAATCCGAATGTGAATGTGTCGACGGTTTCGACGTCATATGCCGTTTCAAGTGCCGGTGATTTGATAATCATTTGTGATGCATCAAAACTCACTTCAGGCCGGTCGTTTATATCAAAACTTGTCGATGTGCCGTTTTTGAAGTTGACAATGAGGCATTCGGCAGTAGCATACTGTGTTGGCAACAACCAGGTTATTGCCAGCGATGTTGTTAAAAGCGGGATTTTTATCAATCCCCATAGTCTGGTAATATTGGCCATAGGTATTAAAGGTTTGGAGGCCCTGTAATTTGTCCATATTGGCTAAAAGGCGGGACCTCTGACTGCCTTTTGGCCAACATATCGCAAAGATAAAAAATCGGAGGTGAAAAATGATTAAAAAGTACAAATGTTTTTTGCAGATTAATGCCGATTGCATGGAGGCATTGTTCTGACTACGGCGAAATTGCTTGGCTGTGAAAGGGTTTTGTGTGGGTTTCAACCATGAGATCGCCGTTCGTGCAGCCGATATGCTCAGTGAGTGGGGCGTAATCAAATTCGGGGTTGGAAACTTCCCTTGACTGGAGTTCTATGGTCATCCGGTCAAAGCATCCATCATCCGGCTTAGTCTTTGATTATAATATTGAGGTGTGATACCAATCCCCTCAAGCCGTTTTCAGAAAAGATTGTCTTTTTTAGTTTGCAGTCGTTTGGATTGATGGTGTAATTGCAGGCTGTTGAAAAATCGGTTTTTTCCAGGTTGCAATGATAAAATGAGGTGCGTTCGAGGTTGCACTCGTCAAAACTGACGGCAGTCAGGTCGCTTTCGTCAAAGGTGGCATCGAATAACCTGCAACGTCTGAAAACAGAGCCACGCAATTTAAGGTGTGTGAAAATGGCATAATCAAGGTTGCAATCAATGAAGGAGAGGTTTGACGAGAATTTGTTGAGTTGGCTGAAATCGGCACCCATCATCTGGCAATTCCTGAATTCCACATCGTGCATGGAGCCGCCTATTTTTATCATCGACATGTTGCATGCCGAAAACACGCAGTTATGAAAATCCGTATTCCCCGTATCTGCGTTGGCCAATGAGCAATTGTCAAATCTGCATTCGGTGTATGTTTCTTCAATGTCGGCGGAAGATAGCACCGCCTTTATAAAGGTTGATTCATTTGCCATTTTTGCCGGATGCATAGTGAATAAGGTGAAACATTTCCGCACAAAGATAGCCGAAATTAGTTAAATCCGGGCAAAATCCAAGGATGAAATGACGGAAATCCGGCCCGGATTATATGAACAAATCGCTGAAAAACAAGAGTTTAATTTGCTTGTTTCCAGCGATTTGCTGATTGAGCGGTAAACGAGGCTCGAACTCGCGACCCTCAGCTTGGGAAGCTGATGCTCTACCAACTGAGCTACTGCCGCATGACGCTAATGCAGTGCAAATGTAATGCTATTTTTTTTATTTCCCAAATTTTTTTGAGAATGTATTTCCACTCACAAGACAGTCAGGTTTTTATTATGAATAAATTGAATTTATTTGAGAGTGAACTTGCTGGTGAACGGTCAATCCGGAATGATTAATTTAAGATATACAAGCTCGCATTTATCTGAGGAGGTTGTGTTGTACATTGAGATATAGAGGGTATTGTTTCCTATCCAAAAGGTTGTAGTGGGTAAATCCCAATTTTTTGCTGATTCGTTATCCATGATTGTTTCTGCAAAATATCCTAATGTCTTGAAATGGAAATATTCGTAAACAAATTCGTCAGTGCGTTTATAAAAGTGCAGGTCGAGAGGCCAATCGCAGTCATAGCCTTTTTGGGCAACGATTGTACCGTCGGAAGAAACTGTAAACGGATATAAAATTTCTCCCAGAAATTCTCCTGATTCGGAGTCATAGCAATACACAACGGCATCATGAATGGTCGGGATGGGTAACCAATACATTTTCAATGACTTGATATAAATTAGTGAATTGACGGAGAAAACGTTGTCATATTCAGGTGCATCTATATCATAATCCTCTTTACTTAAACTGTCTAACTGTTCAAATCTGTTTCGTGCATCTGTAATTACCAAAGCAGTGAGCTTTGTCGGAAGCACACTGTAACGGAATATATTGTCATAAAAGTGATTTTGGTTTAGCTCAGCCTCCTTGAATTCTTTGACCGAGATTTCCTCCAATGCGAAAACGGTTTTGTCGGACGTAGCACTCCAGCCGGAAATGGAAATATAAATCAGGATTAAAGTAAAAAGGTATTTCAAACAAAATTTCATGGTTATTAGGCTCTATTCTATGTCTAACAATGCTTTTACTTCCAATTTAAGTAACGGCATGTGGTTGACTACGATTCCCCATAGAATATCAGGTTTTAAAGAGTCGTATGCATGGATTACAAAATTTCGGGTATCAACAATTTTTCGTGATGCCGTTATGGGAATATCGGGATTGATTTTCAAAACTTGATTCATCGCTTCGCCCATGATTTCCATATTCCTTTCAACTCCCCTCCGGAATAATGTATCGTTGCAAAATGTAGCATATTCCTTCGGCCTGTCCTCCATAAATGATTCTATCTCCAAGATTGAAGAAAGAATATCAGACAAGTATTTTTGTAATTTTCTATCCATAAATCAGATATTTTGTTTCCTCGAGTTCTTCTTTGAAGTAGGGATTTTTTATTGCCGACTCGTCTACAAGGTCAACATCTCTGCCGAATAACGATTTCAACGCGTGGTAGAAATCAAAATAATTGTCCGCATAACTGTCATGGTCTATTTCTGAATTGAAATCGACAAGAATATCCACATCACTGTGTTCATTGAACCTTGGAGTAAGTATTGACCCGAAAGCATACAATTTTCTTACTTTATGCTTTCGGCATAAGGCAAAAAGTTTCTGGATATTGTCAGTTATAATATGCATATCGTTAAACCTCCTGATTACAAAGGTAATACTTTTAATATGATTTTGGTTCGCTTCGGCCGATATTTTTACCGCGAGGTGTCGGGATGGTTCGCTTTCGGGGCTTAGGCGGGGAGTTTCAGGGGCGGTTGGGGTTGTTGAGGAGTTGGAAGATGAGGATTTCGAAGAGGTCGAACTGGTCGGCGCGAGAGCCTATGCCTTTGCTTTGGGCGTCGAATTGGCGGATGGCGGAGATGTTTTTGATGATTTGCCAGGGACGGTAGTTGGCGAGGCCGGGCTTGATGTCGGTGAGCTGGCCGGGCCATTTGAACCCGAGTTCGGCCATGAGGCCACGGTCTGATTTGTCGGGGGCGTAGAGCGCGGTGAGCAGGTTGGCGAAGAAGTTGAAGAGGAGGGGTGTGGTGACAATCGGCTGATGGTTCTTGGGGTCGCGGCGGAAGTAGTTGATGATTTTGTAGATGCGGGGCACGTCGCGGCGGGCGATGGCGGCAATCAGTTCGAAGTTGTTGTAGTCTTTGCTGACGCCGATGTTGCGCTCCACGCTTTCGGGGGTAATCATGGCGTTGGCGGGGAGTGCGACGGTCATTTTGCCGATTTCGTTGTAGATGCGCGACAGGTCGGAGCCTACGTAGTCCTGAAGCATTGCGAGGGCTTTGTCGTCGATGGTGAGGCCGCGCTCCTTAATGAATTCACGGATGGTGTTGGTGACGGTTGCGGGCGCGAGACGTTTCGACTCAAAAACTACGGCGCGGCCTTTGGCAAGGCTTTTGGTGAGGGTTGCGCTCTTGACGGATGCGCCGCGGGCTATGATGACGAGCAGGGTGGTGGCAACGGGGCTTTCGAGATAAGGGAGCAGCTTGTTGAACCATGCCACGGGCACGGCCTGCGCTTCCTTGACGATGACGACCTGACGCTCGGCCATCATGGGGTAGCGCTGGCAGGCTTCTGACACGGTGGCGGCGTCGGTCTGCGGCGCGTAGAGGGTGTACTGGTTGAAGTCGCGTTCCGACTCGGGTAGGATTGTCTCGAAAAGCCCGGCAAGCTCGTCGATATAGTATCCCTCCTCGCCGTGAATGAAGTAGACGTTGCTGTATTGCTTGCGGGCAAGAGCGTTGCGCAAGGCTGTGTATGTTACTGCGTCGGCCATCTGTAAGTGTCGTTTAGCGTGCGGCCGTCAGTTTTTTGATGCAAAAGCCGCCGATACGTGAATTATTTGCTAGGGTGTTCAGTTTGATGTTCCAAAAAACGTCATTCAAAACACCTGAAAAATTAATAAAAACACGTGCTTAAAAATATTGATTTTTAGCGCAAAAGAGTACATTGAAAATTTGGATAATTCATTGATTTTTAGTAATTTTATAGTCTAATAATCAACTGAAAAGCAATGAAAAAATCAGATTCAAACACTCCCAAAGAAACCCCGGAAGAGGAACTGAAACGTCTTCGTAAAGAGAACTCAAAGCTCAAGGCGCAGAAGGAAGCCGATAAAGCCAAAATCTTAGACTTGAAGAAAGAACTCAAAAAAAAAGACGTGCCGACAATAACCGTGACCGAAGAACAACGCAAGTTACTTTCGAGCCTGTTCCCGGACATAGATTCTCTATTCAGTTGATAATGCTTTGCGTGCTGATCTATGTGCGGACCGGATGCGGACTGCGAACTGTAATATCCATAATCGGGATATTTGAGGAGGTCCTCGGAGATTCCTTTGGGAAGATTCCGTGCTACAACTCCGTGGCCAACTGGGTTCGCAAGCTCGGACTCTCCGTCTACGAGGAGGATGCTCCCCAAGGCGGTAAGTATGCCCACATAATCGATGAAAGCATCATGATCAACAAGGAGAAACTTCTTGTAGTGCTGGGTGTTCCTGCCGAACATACAGGCAAAC